>JAAUYD010196062.1_pt1 | contig 10055 bp, 10 predicted proteins | sample 7278101 | NCBI WGS metagenome assembly JAAUYD01 (sample SAMN14350128, study PRJNA611818) | marine sediment metagenome | isolation source: surface marine sediment (0.6m) | place: French Polynesia: Moorea | collected 2018-08
AGGACTGCCTAAGCATAAAATGGCACCTAAGCAATTTTAAAGGCAAAATGCGTTTTTTTATATAAAACTTAACAAATACTTTGTTTAACGGTAATTATCCCAGTATTAGTGGTTAAAAGATGAAGCATCTTTATGACGTTACTTCAAAGTACTTGTACTTAAGCCTTTGTTAGCTAGACTTCTCATACTTACAGTTACTGCGGTGTAAAGATTTTATTCTTGTTAACAGAGTGTAGCCCCTCACCGAAGTATTTGACAGGATATCAAATGATTGTAGGTATTTTGCAACCTAATAGTTATAACCAACATTTTGAAGAAGTTTGATTTAGATATAATTTACTCCCTTAACAATGCAACTTATTCTCCTTCTACCCCCTGCTACGATGCTACCTAAATGGTAATAAACATAGCCAACGGAAATCCTAGAACTTAACTAGTTACAAGTATCATGCAAGCTGAGGGTTTACTCTTGCTTGTATGCAGTTTGGGTTAATCAATTCAAACATAATTATCAGTATTAATTACAGATTCTCCGTACTTGAAATATTATGAAAGCGTACTTGAAATATTATGAAAGCAATGTGATAAGTGTCATAGTGAATTTATTAAATGCCTAGCACGTGGGCTACCAATATATGTCAGACAGGTCCGACAACCAATCCTCTTCTACGAACATTCGCTCAATTGGTCAAACGTTTCGCCTTACTGGTTGGATAAGTTTTTGGACCCAGTTGGTGCTAGGTGTCGTAGCAGGAGGGATTTTACTTTTTGCTATTTTCAGTCAACAAACTGGGGGTAAGAACAATAACCCAGGTACTGGATTTGGTATATTCTTGGCTGTTGCTGGAATAATTGCTTTGATGGGGGGTATATTTGTCGCTTTTCGTTACACGCGAATTGGTAGAGAACTTTTATCTCCTAATCCTGTTAATCGTCCTCGGAAAAATGAAACAGTCCAAGTTTTACGGTTGGGGATGATAGTTCATTTTGTCGGTATGCTTTTAACTTTATTCGGCGCACAAGCTATTGTTGGAACTTTATTAACTAAATCCCTGACTTCGCAGCAAATAGGTACTGGAATTATTGCTCAAGCCGACCCAAGTCGTTTTATTCAACCTTTGGATATTTTTGTCGTTCAAGCAAACACCAACACAGTTACAGCCCATTTTGCTGGGCTAGTGGCTTCGGTTTGGTTACTCAATCGCATAACCCGGTAGGGTGAATTAGGAGGACAATCCATAATGCACCCCAAATCAAAATATGTTGTTAAAAACATTAATAACTATATATCGGGTAAATAAATATTTTTTTGTAAAACCGAGTAAAGTCTAAATTTAGTTATCCAAAGGAGAATCTAGCAAATAGATTTTCCTTTTTTGTTTATTGGATATCAATTTATTAGCTGTTTTTATACTTTCATTACCATTTCAATATTCCTGGAGCAGGGAGTAAAGAGAAAAGAAATGATATTGGTAGGCAGAAAATACAAAGTTAATATATGCTTGACGTTTTTCAATACAGCAGTTAAAGTCAGCCAAAATTGCTATATTCTGTTTTGTTGGCAGACAATCAATATTTAGCAGAAAACTGAGAAAAATCCGTGCTCGATATCAAGCAAATAAGGGAAAAGCCAGAATTTGTGCGAGAAAAGTTGGCTAGTCGTGGCGATCGCTATGATATTCAACCACTAATTGAGTTGAATCAACAACAACGAGAATTAGAAGGGAAGCGCAATCAACTCCAAGCACGTAGCAATGAAATTGCTAAAACTATCCCGGCAAAAATTAAAGCAGGTAGCGATCCCAAAGGTAATGAAATCAAAGCCTTAAGGGATGAGGGTGCTTCTATTAAAGCTGAAATTGCTCAGCTAGAACCCCAAGAAAAAGAACTGTTAGTTAAAATTGAAGAACTTTTGTTAGCCCTTCCTAATTTACCCAGTGATTTAACTCCTGTGGGTAAGAATGAGGAAGAGAACGTAGAAATTCGGCGTTGGGGAGATGAGTATATTCCCCAAAATGAGAATATATTGCCCCATTGGGAAATTGCCGATAAATTAGGCATTCTCAATGTTGAACGTGCAGTAAAGATAGCACAAAGCCGTTTCGTGGCACTTATAGGGGCTGGTGCAGCACTAGAAAGAGCATTAATTCAATTTATGCTCGACCGTCAAATTGAGGCTGGTTACTTGGAGGTTATGCCCCCAGTATTAGTCAATACTGAATCTTTAACAGCAAGCGGACAGTTACCCAAATTTGCCGAAGAAAGTTTTAAGTGTGGAACTGACGATTTGTGGTTAGCACCAACAGCAGAAGTTTCTCTGGTTAATCTTTATCGGGGAGAAATTTTAGCTGCCCAAGACTTACCAATTTATCATTGTGCTTATACTCCCTGTTTTCGTCGGGAAGCTGGAAGTTACGGGCGTGACATGCGCGGTTTAATTCGCTTACATCAATTCAATAAAGTAGAATTAGTAAAATTTGTAGCTCCAAGTGATTCTTTTGAGGAACTAGAAAAATTACTCGAAGATGCCGCAGCTATTCTACAGGCATTGGAGTTACCCTATCGAGTATTAGAATTATGTACTGGAGATCTGGGATTTTCCTCAACTAAAACCTACGATTTAGAAGTTTGGTTACCTTCAGCAGGTACCTATCGGGAAATTTCTAGTTGTTCAAATTGTGTGGACTTCCAAGCCCGAAGGGGTAATATTCGCTTTAAGGAAACTGGTAAAAAGGGAACCCAGTTTGTGCATACTCTGAATGGTTCTGGGTTAGCAGTAGGAAGGACAATGGCAGCAATTTTGGAAAATTACCAGCAAACAGATGGAACTGTCAGGATACCAAAAGTTCTACAACCTTATTTGAAACGCGAGATATTGTGAATTGGGGACTGGCGACTAGAGTACGCCCGCACTGCTATCACAGTGTTAGTATTAAGCCGCTTACGGCATTTCTCCGCTTACGCTTAGCGCGTTTTTCTAGCGTAGCGTTTGTACGCATTAGCATGAACACGTAGTGCGGATAACTGTAGGTAATGACCTTGCGGTCACGCTAGAGGCTTACGCCGACGCCGCAGGCTCTAGCTATGCTACCTTACGGTTCCGCTAATGTGTGGCGTCAGCCATATGGCGACTGGGGATAGCACTGCGTGATGCCTGCAGCATATGATGACCGGGAATCAATCGGAATTTCTCTTCCCAATCGCTAGTCCCTAATCCCCAGTACCCAACCAAAAAATATCATTCAGATTAATTCTGGGCTGTAACAGATCTTAAAATAAGAATATGTATTTCCTTATCTATTAATGAAGGGAATAATTGAGCCACTATATTGCTTTTTTACAGCTTCAGCAAGTGGCTTATGACTGCTTATTGTAAGAATAATATCTTACAAGTATAAGGTTATATGGTTAAATGCAATATTTTTCTGTAAAACCTGTAACTATAACCCAATAAATTCACTAATTATTTCTATGTCAGTTTTTGCAGCTTTCGCGGCGATCGCAGTTGTGCTGGTTTTAGTTTTTGTCCACGAACTCGGACATTTTCTTGCCGCTCGCTTCCAGGGAATTCACGTTAACCGGTTTTCCATTGGTTTTGGTCCCATAATTTTGAAATACCAAGGAGCAAAAACGGAATACGCAGTTCGGGCTTTCCCTTTAGGTGGGTTTGTGGCTTTTCCTGATGATGACCCAGATTGCGATATTCCTCGTAATGACCCTAATTTATTAAGCAATCGTCCTATCTTAGATCGGACAATTGTCATCAGTGCTGGGGTGATAGCAAACTTAATATTTGCTTATTTCTTATTGGTATCTCAGGTAAGCTTGGTTGGTATACAGCAGATAGTTGACACCCAGCCCGGTATCGTCATCGAACAACTCGCGCCAGAAGTAAGTTCTGCAGCTACTGATGCAGGAATTAAGAAGGGAGATGTAATATTAGCTGCCAATAATAATCAGTTCGGTAAGTCACCCAAAGAAATAGAAAATTTTCAGGAAATAGTTAAAAATAATGCGGGCAAGGAAATACAACTACAAATTGCTCGTGGAGAAGAGCAAGTATCTGTGACAGTGGTTCCTGAAGCGAAAGCTAATGGTGGTACTATTGGAGTCGGACTTACACCTAATATCAAAACCGAGCGGAAACCGGTACACAATGTAATTAAAGCATTTAGTCTTGGTGCCACTGAATTTCAACGCATTGTCAATATGACATTTCAAGGCTTTGGTCAACTAGCCACTAACTTTCGAGAAACGGCTAATGAATTGGCTGGCCCAGTTAAAATTGTGGAAATTGGTGCTAATATCGCTCAAAATGACTTAGGCAATTTATTTTTCTTTGCTGCTTTAATTAGCATTAATTTAGCCATTATTAATATTTTGCCCTTACCTGCTTTAGATGGTGGACAACTAGCCTTTTTACTGATTGAAGGTGTTATGGGTAAACCATTACCCAGTCGGATTCAAGAGGGGGTTATGGGAACAGGCTTTGTACTAATTCTAGGATTGGGAATTTTTCTCATAGTTAAAGAAACTACCCAACTTTTGTTTCAAGCACTAAATTAAAGTTTTGGGAAGATGGAAGCGTTTATAATGCCTTCAAAGAATTAATGGGTACAAAAACGGGTGAGTGGTAAAGCAAAGCGTTCGTCTCAAAAAATTAGAGCACTGGAAGTTCTTGTACGTTTAAAGCGTTTGTATCCGGATGCAACTTGTTCTTTAACCCACGATTCACCAGTGCAGTTATTGGTTGCAACAATTCTCTCTGCCCAGTGTACTGATGAGCGCGTAAATAAAGTCACACCTAATTTATTTGCGCGATTTCCTGATGCACCAAGTTTAGCTAATGCAGATCTAGAGGATTTAGAAGAATTAGTACGTTCCACAGGTTTTTATCGCAATAAAGCTAAAAACATCCAATCAGCTTGTCGGACTATCGTTAATGAATTCGACGGTAAGCTTCCCCAAAGAATGGAAGATTTATTAAAGCTTTCCGGTGTTGCGAGAAAAACTGCTAATGTCGTTCTTGCTCATGCATTTGGGATTAATGCTGGAGTTACTGTTGACACTCATGTTAAACGTTTAAGTCAACGCTTGGGGTTTACAAAACATCAAGATCCTGTTCGTATTGAGCGCGATCTTATGAAATTATTGCCTCAATCAGATTGGGAAAATTGGTCTATTCGACTTATTTATCATGGTCGAGCTATTTGTAAGGCGCGTTCTCCTGGTTGTGAAATTTGTCAATTAGCAGAACTGTGTCCTTCTTCTAATGCTTAATAGGTATGGGATATGGGACATTGGGCATCGGATATTGGTCAAATGACAAGTGATAAGTGACAAATGACAAGTAACCAATTTTTAGGATCCAATTTCTAGAGTTTAATTTCTAGAATCTATGTCATAAAGCACCCCATTCGCTAAAATGGATTTTGCTGTTTGATAAAAAACACTACTGAGACTAATGGCAAAAAAAGGTATGATTGAGCGCGAAAAAAAGCGCGCTAAGTTAGTAGCAAAGTACGCAGCTAAGCGGGAAGCATTGCTAGAAGAATTTAGAACAACAGAAGACCCGTTGGATAAGTTGGAAATTCACCGTCAAATTCAACGTCTTCCCCGTAATAGTTCTCCTACTCGTCGTCAGAACCGTTGCTGGGTAACTGGTCGTCCCAGAGGAGTTTACCGCGACTTTGGTCTTTGCCGAAATGTATTGAGAGACTGGGCGCACCAAGGTCTTTTACCAGGGGTAGTTAAGTCTAGCTGGTAAGTTCTCAATTAATTAGAAGTTATGAGTTATGAGTTATGAGTGTGAGTTATAAGTTCTAGGTTATGAGTTGAGAATTTTTTATTGATAAACTTTTATCTTCTAGACTTGACTCCAAACTCTTAACTCCAAACTGTTCAATTCAAATATTTAACTTCAAATATTTAACTTCAAACTTTTAACTTCAAACCCTGAACAGCAAGTTTTTATTGTCCGCAACATTTATCAATGCCTAAACTTTCTAAGAGAAGATCGCTAACAGCATTAGCAATCGCAAATTCTCCATAGAAACTTTTGGAAAAATCAAAAGACTGCATTTCGGTCACAATAGCGATCGCTAAAGAACCTAAATCATTTTCTCCTTCCATTCTTTGACGTACAAAAATTTGTGCTGCTCGTTCAGCAATTTTTTCATTGATGGCTTCTGGAAGAAATTCAGTATTTAGCCAAGAATGTAAACTGGCTTGTAACCATTCTCCTTCTTGTTTGGGGTTTTGTGCTGGCGGTAGTGTTATTGGTGGAATTGGTTCAGTCATGTTTATCTATTGATTTAAAACAAGTTTTACTTCAAGGAAAATTTTAATTTTAAAGAAAATTTTAATTTTAAAGAAAATAATCTATCAGCAAATGATCTCTAGATTTGATAGCTCCAAATTTGGAGTATGACTTAAAAAATAATTCTTATAGCAATCATATTTTGATTCTCAGGTGAAGATTTTCCAATATTTCTGTAGTCTCTAGCTACGAAGACGTAAATTCTTTAGAAAATTGCTTCTTACTGCAATGATATAAAATTGATTGCTATAGTACCCCACATCAAAGGGTGTTTATTTGCATTGTAACTAGCTTATAATTTACTTAGCTTATAATTTATGGGATATGATGTTGCTGCCATCATTGAGGGATATGCCCAAGGCTATTTTCTCATGGCTGATGATGATAATAACTTGGGGTGGTATGGCAGTCGTGATCGCACCTTAATTCCTTTAGATGGACGTTTTCGTTATCCCAAATCTTTACGACGCATCCTCAATCAAAATAAGTTTAGCGTTGCGATTAATAGTGATTTTCAATCTGTAGTTGATGGTTGTGCAGATAGAGATACCACATGGATTTCCCCCGAATTAAAAGAAATTTACCAGGAATTACACCACACTGGCTGGGCACATAGCTTTGAAACTTGGGAAGGAAACAAACTTGCTGGCGGAATTCTCGGGATTGTTATCGGTGGTGCTTTTATTGGTGAATCAATGTTTTACCGCATACCAGATGGTTCTAAAGTAGCGATGGTAAAACTAGTGGAAAGGCTGCGGGAAAAGGAATTTATCATGTTTGATGCTCAGATGATGAATCCTCATTTAGAGAGGTTTGGGGCTTATGGTGTCAGCGATTTAGAATATCAAGATTTACTTTCTCAAGCAGTCGTTATGGCTAAATCAAGTTTTTTATAGTCTAGGTTGTTTCTGTTAATTAACCTTTTCCCTGTTTCCCAATGCAACCAAATCCCATCACCATAAATGATATTCAAGCAGCAGCTAAGCGCCTCAAAAATATTGCTAACCATACACCTGTTGTGACTTCCCGTACTGTCAATAAACTTACTAACAGGCAAGTTTTTTTCAAATGTGAAAACTTTCAAAGAACTGGTTCTTTTAAATTTAGGGGCGCGTTCAACGCACTTGCTCAATTATCAGCAGCACAAAAGCAAAAAGGCGTTATCACATTTTCATCAGGAAATCATGCTCAAGGGCTCGCATTAGCCGGAAAATTGCTTCAAGTCCCCACTACCATTGTTATGCCGGATGATGCTCCTGCAGTCAAACAAACTGCTACTCATGGTTATGGTGCAGAAATTATTTTGTACGACCGAAATGAGACAACAAGGGAAAAATTAACTCAAACTTTAGCACAACAAAGAGATTTGATTATTATTCAACCTTTCGACCATCCACACGTCATTGCGGGACAAGGAACAACTGCGCTGGAATTGATTGAAGAAGTTGGCGAACTGGATTTACTTTTAGTGTGTTGCGGTGGTGGTGGACTAATTTCTGGTTGTGCTGTTGCAACAAAAGCACTTTTACCAAATTGTAAAGTGATTGGGGTGGAGCCAGAACAGGCTAAAGATGCAACTCTTTCCTTTTATCGCAAAACTATACATACCATAGAAAATCCTGATACTATTGCTGATGGCGCTCGTACATCCAGATTGGGCGAAATCACATTCCCTTTAATACTCAAATATGTAGATGAGATGGTGACAGTATCGGAAGAAGCGATTATTCGTACCATGCTGTTCTTGTGGGAACGCTTGAAGATAGTTGTCGAACCAACGGGAGTTTTAGCTGCTGCGGCTTTACTTGAAGGTGTTGTAAAAGCGCCAGGAGCGAGGGTAGGTGTGGTTATCAGTGGTGGAAATGTAGATTTAGGGAAATTTTTTAGTAGTTTTGCAGTTTGAACAATCAATATATAAGTATTATTACTTGTTAATTATTACTTGTTGCTCATTCTGACTTTTAACGGGAAGTCCTCAAACAAGGAAAATACGTTGCTTTTTCCACAGGTTTATTATTAATAGCTTGACAACTCATCATGACTGAAAAGTCAGGTTACTCATTACTTCACCCTGAGACGCCACCAATTCCTTAGAACTAATGAAAGTGCTTTTATTAAACGTTGATTATCTTCATTGCTCAAAACAGCTACCCGAAAATAATTGTCTCCTAGTTCGGGAAAACTCTGACAGTTACGAATCAATATTTGATGTTCCTTCAGCAAGCGTTCTTGAAGCTGGGTAATATTGTACTGTGTTCGCACCAGTAAAAAGTTAGCTGCACCGGGCAACGGTTCTAATTTGGGCAGACTAGCTAAATCCTGAAACAATTTGTAACGTGTCGGTGCGAGCCACTCCCAAGTCCGCTGTTGAAAATCTCGGTCATCCAAGGCAGCTACAGCAGCAGCAGCAGCCAAAGTATTTACAGACCAAGGATCGCGCCACCCTTCCCAGCGCCGTAGATAGTCGGGGTGAGCGATCGCATATCCCAAGCGCAATCCAGCCATACTGTAAAACTTAGTTAGCGATCGCAAAATAACTAAGTTTGGATATTCAGCCACCATGTCAATTAAGCTTTGGTCTTGGTCTGGCGGCAAAAAATCCATAAAGGCTTCATCGACTACGACTAAAGGTAATTCTTCTAGATAAGGCACAATTGCTTGCCGCGACCATAACTTTCCCGTTGGATTATGGGGGTTATTCAGCAGCAAGCTATGTTTGGTAGATAAAACTGACAATGTGACAGGAAGGGAAGACAGAGGTTCAGTCAAATATACTTTCTCTCTATCTTCCCAATCCCCTTGTTTCTCAGCATGATTTTGTCTTGCTAAGGAAAAAGGGAACTCCAGCACTTTCGCATCATAAGCTGCTAATGCTCGGTAATAATCGCCAAAAGCTGGAGTAATTAAAGCTGTTGCGGCAAATTGGGAACATTCTCTACCAACGTATGTAAGTAATTCTGCAGAACCATTTCCTGGCAAAATCCACTCAGAGGGTAGTTGATGAAAGTGACTCAACGCCATTTTGAGTTCACTGTAATTAGGGTCTGGATAGTGCTTTAGATAACCCAACTGGGACGAAATTGCAGCTAAACTGCTATGGGGAGGTCCCAATGGGCTAATACTGGCTGAAAAATCCAGAATTGCATCTTGTGGACAGCCAGCGATCGCAGCTGCCCAAACTAGATTTCCCCCGTGTACTCTTTGCCGCATTAAAAAGGTTTTGCTTGCAACACTAGTTACGATTTTGGGGGCGCAACTCGTTCTCTGAACATTTTTCCTGCAGAGAAGGCGGGAACCTTAGTTGCAGGAATTTCCATTTTTTCATTGGTTTTGGGGTTGCGACCTTCACGAGCTTTACGTTCCCGTGATTCAAAGGAACCAAAACCTACCAGGGTAACTTTATCGCCAGAAGAAACTGCTTCGATAATTGTCTCCAATGCAGCGCTTAAAACTGCATCAGCTTGCTTTTTAGTTACGCTAGCCTTTTCGGATACAGCATCAACTAATTCACCTTTATTCATGTCAAACTCCTTGAGGTTTACTTGAGATTATCGATTGATACACCCAGGCGTATCTTCACTGAAATCTCTGTTTAGAGATTTACTAAAAGTTGGGCTTTTTGAGTATTTATGCCTAAAACGGCTGTAACTACTGTTGGCTAAACTTTTCAATGAATCATTCTAATGGGTACAAGCCAGAAGTGGATAGATGAAACCATTAATTTATATAGATTTCA
>JAAUYD010254092.1_pt1 | contig 10055 bp, 8 predicted proteins | sample 7278101 | NCBI WGS metagenome assembly JAAUYD01 (sample SAMN14350128, study PRJNA611818) | marine sediment metagenome | isolation source: surface marine sediment (0.6m) | place: French Polynesia: Moorea | collected 2018-08
GGCCAGCAGCACAACCGGCCGGGGCGGCGCAGCCTTGTCTCCCGGGCGCACCGGCGGCGCATAATCCAGGCTGAGTTGACAGGCGATGATCGGTTGAACGCCCGCCCGCGCTGCACCTTCCGAAAACTCGAGCGCCCCGAACATATTGTCCGTGTCGCTCACCGCGACGGCCGGCATCCCGGCCTTCAGACACATCGCGGGCAGCTTCTTGAGGCTCACCGCACCTTCCAGAAGGGAGTATGGGGAGTGCAATCGCAAATGGATGAAACGCGGCTCTGCCATCAGGTCCCCTCAGGCTGCGATAAGTTCGATGCGATTGCCGAAAGGGTCAGCGATGAAACCGCGCTGCACGCTTTGGATCATCTCGTCCACCTGGAACGCGATACCCCAGTCACCGCAACGCGCAATCAATGCATCGAGATCGGAGACGGTGAAGGCCGGATGGGCCTTGCGCGCTGGCGCAAAAGGCGTCTCGACGCCAAGATGCACACGCAGGCCGGCGCGCTCGAACCAACACCCGCCGCGCGGCGCCAATGCGGGCGGCTTCGGCACCTCCGTCAGGCCCAGAAAATCCGCGTAAAATCGTCGCGCATCCGCTTCCGCGCCGGCCGGCATGGCAAGTTGCACGTGATCAATCGCGAGAAGCTCCATACGGACCTTCTGCCTGTCCTCAGGAACCGGGTCAAGCAGCAGTGCGAAACGGAAATAGACGGCGCCAGCCGCAGGGCCAACCGGCCCTGCTCAAAAGGTGTACGCGCGGCACGCGCGTTCCGTCTGGCAGATTGCCCGCCGCCCGAAGACCCGATAGGAAATAGGTCAGAACGCTTGCCAAAGCCCGCAAATTCCGATGCACTGATGCGACGCAAATTCTACATCGCAGGAACCTGATGCCTGAGATCCGCTTTCTTCTGAACGGCGAGCCCGTTGCACTGCCAGATCCCAGCCCGACCGCAACGCTGCTTGATTGGCTGCGCGACACGAGGCGGCTGACAGGCACCAAGGAAGGCTGCAACGAAGGCGATTGCGGCGCCTGTACAGTCACACTCTCCGGCCTCGAGGGCGACCATCTCGTGCATCGTGCGGTCAACGCCTGCATCCTGTTTCTGCCGCAACTGCATGGCCGCGCCATACGCACGGTAGAGGGGATCTCTGCACCGGATGGCCGTCTGCATCCCGTGCAACAGGCCATGGTTGATCATCACGGTTCGCAGTGCGGTTTCTGCACACCCGGTATCGTCATGTCGCTCTACACCGCGCATCGCGATGGCCGGCAGGATTATGACGACGTGCTTGCAGGCAACCTCTGTCGGTGCACGGGCTATGCGCCGATCCTGCGTGCAGCCGAAGCCGTGACCGATACGCCGGTGCCGGATTGGGAGCAGGACGAAACGGTAGCTCTCCGATCTTTGACGGACAATACAGATGTCGTCCTCCCCGGCGCCTACGTTCCGTCTGATCTCGACCGCTTCGCAGACTGGTACGCCAGGCACCCCGACGCGACACTGATTGCCGGCGCCACCGATGTCGGGCTCTGGATCACTAAAGGCTTGCGAGACCTGACCGAGGTCGCCTTCCTCCACCGCCTGGCGGCACTTCAGACCATAACGGAAGACAACAGCGGGCTCACCATTGGTGCCATGGTAACTCTCTCCCGCCTCCGCGGCGCAATGGCCTCCCGGCATCCCGACTTCGCTGAACTGATCCGCCGTTACGGATCGGTCCAGGTCCGCAATGCGGCCACCGTTGGCGGCAACATTGCCAACGGATCGCCCATCGGCGACAGCGCGCCCGCGCTGATCGCACTTGGCGCGACACTGACCCTGCGAAAGGGCGGCAGCCGCCGGACACTGGCGCTGGAGGATTTCTTCCTTGACTACGGCAAGCAGGACCGCGCCCCCGGCGAGTTTGTCGAAAGCCTGCACATCCCGGCGCAACCGGACGGGCTGCGGTGTCACAAGCTCTCCAAACGTTTCGACCAGGATATCTCCGCCGTTTGCGGCTGCTTCAACATCCGGACGGAGGATGGAGAGGTCACCTCGGCACGCATCGCCTTTGGCGGTATGGCCGCGACGCCGAAACGTGCCTTAGCCGTCGAAGCCGCCCTTGCCGGCCGCCCTTTCACCCGGGAAGCCGTGGATACCGCTCTTCCCGCCTTTGCTGAGGATTTCCAGCCGATCTCGGACATGCGTGCCTCGGCCGCATACCGCCTTCGGGCTGCGCAAAACATGCTCGTCCGCACCCTCCACGAAACAGAGGGCACGGCAACGCGTCTTGCCCGGCGGGGCGCCGCATGACGACCCTTCACAAGCCAAGCCCCCATGACAGTGCGGCCCTTCATGTCTCGGGCCGCGCGACCTATACCGACGATATCGCGCTGCCTTCGGGCGCACTGCACCTTGCCTTCGGCGTCTCATCCATTGCGTCGGGCGACATTGTCTCGATGGATCTTGATCCTGTAAGAGCCATGCCCGGCGTCGTGCTTGTTCTCACAGCAGACGATCTGCCTGCAGGCAACGATACGTCCCCGACACCTCTTGAGACTGAGCCCATGCTCGCCACAGGCTCGGTCCATTACGCGGGCCAGCCTCTCTTTCTTGTGGCAGCCACCAGCCACCTTGCCGCCCGCAAGGCGGCACGTGCGGCCAAGGTCACCTATCGCGAGGCGGCGCCGATCCTCTCAATCGACGAAGCGTTGGCCGCCAACACTCATGTCGAGCCCCCCCTGACCTATACACGCGGTGATGTCACGGCGCTCGACCGGGCGTCCCACACGCTCGAAGGCCAGATCGAAGTTGGCGCGCAGGAGCATTTCTACCTTGAGGGCCAGGCCGCCGCCGCCGTCCCCCTCGAAGACGGAATAGAAGTCCATGCTTCGACCCAGCATCCGTCCGAGATCCAGCACAAGGTCGCCGAGGCTCTCGACCTGCCCTTTGCCGCGGTGCGTGTGATCACACGCCGTATGGGTGGCGGCTTCGGCGGCAAGGAAAGCCAGGGAAACGGTCTGACAATGGCGTCGGCCATTGTCGCCCAGGCCACCGGCCGGCCGGCCAGGATGCGCTATGACCGGGACGATGATTTCACCATCACAGGCAAGCGCCACGATGTTCGCATCCACTATCACGTCGGCTTCGACGACGAGGGAGGGATAGAAGCGCTGCGCTTCACCCAATATGTTCGCTGCGGTTGGTCGCTCGATCTGAGCCTGCCGGTGGCGGACCGCGCGATGCTCCACGCCGACAACGCCTATTACCTGCCGAATGTCGAGATCACCTCGCATCGCCTGCGAACCAACACCCAATCGGCGACAGCCTTTCGCGGTTTCGGCGGCCCGCAAGGCATGGTCGGCATTGAGCGGGTGATGGACCACATCGCCCATCATCTTGGACGCGACCCGCTGGAAGTGCGCCAGCGCAACCTTTACGGCCCGGCACCCCGCAACATCACGCCCTACGGCATGGAGGTGAAGGACAACATCGCCCCCGAACTGGTTCAGCGCCTAGCGACCCAGGCCGAATATAAGGCCCGCAGGGCCGAAATAGAGGCCGCGAACAGATCCAGCCCCGTAATCAAGCGTGGTATTGCCCTGACGCCCGTGAAGTTCGGGATCTCGTTCACCCTGACCCACCTCAATCAGGCAGGCGCGCTGGTCCATGTCTACACCGACGGCTCGATCCATCTGAACCATGGCGGGACCGAGATGGGCCAGGGCCTCAACACCAAGGTCGCCTTGGTCGCGGCTGAGGTGTTCCAGCGGCCGCTCTCAACTGTCAAGATTACGGCAACTGACACCGGCAAGGTCCCGAACACGTCCGCGACCGCGGCGTCCTCGGGTTCCGACCTAAACGGCATGGCCTGCAAGGCCGCCTGCGAGACCATCCGCGACCGCCTCATCGCATTCGCCGCTGAACGCTGGCAGCAACCGCAAAAGGCCATCCGGTTCACGACCGACGGCGTCGAAATCGGCACCGAAACCGTACCTTTCACTGACCTGATCAAAGCCGCCTACATGAGCCGCATCTCACTTTCGGCAACGGGCTTCTATGCTACGCCCGGGATCGAATGGGACCGCAAGCGCGGCCGCGGCACGCCCTTCTATTACTTCGCCTATGGCGCAGCGGTCACCGAAGTTGCCATCGACACGCTGACCGGAGAGAACCGGATCCTGCGGACGGACATCCTCCATGACTGCGGCAAATCGCTGAACCCGGCCATCGATATCGGCCAGATCGAGGGCGGATATGTTCAGGGCGCGGGCTGGCTGACCATGGAAGAACTCGTCTGGGACGACAAGGGCATCCTCCGAACGCACGCCCCGTCAACCTACAAGATCCCTGCGGCCTCCGACCGCCCGGTGATCTTCAACGTCGATCTCTGGGACGGCGAGAACGCGGCGGCGACAATCTACCGCTCCAAGGCCGTGGGCGAACCCCCCTTCATGCTGGGCATCTCTGCGCTGATGGCCCTGTCCCATGCCGTCAGCGAGTGCGGCGAGCTCTACCCGGCCCTCGATGCCCCCGCGACGCCGGAACGGATCCTGCGCGCGGTAGACCGCCAGCGGGGACACGAATGGTAGCAGAGCGGACCCTTCTCCCAAGGCGTGCCCCGCGATGAGCTTCGATCGCGACACCCTCAGCCGGCATATCGAAGCCCACGGTCCAACGGTGCGGATCGTCATTGTCGCGCACAAGGGCTCGACGCCCCGCGAAACCGGGACCGCCATGCTGGTCTCAACCGCGGCTTGCGTTGGCACAATCGGCGGCGGCGCGCTGGAATACAAAGCGATAGCGGAAGCACGCACGCTTCTGTCGCCGGAGGCGCCCAACCGTAAGCACCTGAGCTTTCCGCTCGGCCCAGGGCTTGGCCAGTGCTGCGGCGGGGCGGTCGAGTTGCTGATGGAGCGGTTCGATACGGCATCGCTTCCGAACATTGACCAGACCTATGCCCGCCCGCTGCAGGCTGGGCTGGCAGAGATGCCCCGTGCCGTTCGTGCAGCAGTCAACAAGCCTGTCGATGTCGCCCAACGCATCGGCGGCTGGTTTGTCGAACCCGCGCAGACGAGGGCGACACCCGTCTGGATCTGGGGGGCCGGACATGTGGGCCGTGCCCTGGCGCACACCGTCAGTGATCTGCCCTTCGCAGTCACCTGGATCGACGATGCCCGCGACCGTTTTCCCGAAACACCGCCAGCAGGCACAGACATTCTCGTTGCAAACGCCCCGGTCAAGGCCGTCAGGCACGCACCACCGGATGCCCACCATATCGTTCTAACCTACTCGCACGCCCTTGATCTGGCGCTTTGCCACGCCATTCTCTCGCGCCAGTTTGCATCCCTGGGTCTGATCGGCTCCGCCACCAAGAAGGCACGTTTTCTGAGGCGTCTTGCTGAGCTTGGCCACAGCGAGGCCAAACTGTCCGAGCTGATATGCCCAATAGGTCATCCCGGCCTGGGGAAAGAACCGGCCGCCATTGCCTTGGGCATCGCTTTTGACCTACTGGAAAGGGAGAGGGCCGGGATAACACCAGCCGCAGTGAAGGACGACGTCGCGTGAGTGACTTGCTGAAGATCCGCGGGATTTCAAAGGCGTATCCCGGCGTACAGGCCAACAGCGACATCAATTTCACGCTCCGGAGCGGTGAGATCCACGCCCTGCTTGGCGAGAATGGCGCGGGCAAGTCCACCCTCGTGAAGACCATCTACGGTCTCGTCCAGCCGGATGCGGGCGAGATGTATCTGGCCGGAAACCAGTTCGAGCCGTCAAATCCCAAGGCCGCCCGCGCGGCCGGAATTGCCATGGTTTTCCAGCACTTCTCGCTGTTCGAAGCGCTGAGCGTGGCTGAGAACATCGCGCTCGGAATGGAAAGTCCGCCGCCCCGCAAGGAACTTGCCCAGAAGGTCCGCGACCTCGCCAACACCTATGGCTTGCCACTCGATCCCGAGCGGCGGGTTGGCGATCTGTCGGTGGGTGAGCGCCAGCGGGTCGAAATCGTGCGCTGCCTTCTGCAAAACCCGCGCATCCTGATCATGGACGAGCCAACCTCGGTTCTGACCCCCCAGGAAGTGGAGCTTCTGTTCGAGACCCTCCGGCAGTTGGCATCCGAGGGAGTCGGTATCCTTTACATCTCTCACAAGCTGGAAGAAATCCGACAGCTTTGCGATACCGCAACGATCCTGCGGAATGGCCGCAAGGTCGGGGAGTGTATTCCGGCCCAGAAGAGCGCACACCAACTCGCAGAGTTGATGATCGGGATCGAGCTTGCGCATCCAGAACTCCGCCTCTTCACTCCGGGGCCCACACTTCTGACGCTGCGCGATCTGACTGTGACGTCCAAGGGTCCCTTTGGCACCGATCTTCAGGGGATCAACCTGATGCTGCGCGCGGGTGAGGTCCTCGGCATCGCCGGCGTTGCCGGAAACGGTCAGGACGAACTGGTTCAAGCGCTGTCGGGCGAGACCCGGACCGCAAGCGCTCAGATTGTGCTTGAGGGTAAGCAAATCGGCCGCCTGCCCCCCAACAAACGCCGCCTTCTCGGCCTTATGACTGCGCCCGAGCAGCGCCTTGGCCACGCCGCCGCCGGCGAGATGACGCTGGCGGAAAATGCCTTCCTGACCGGGCGGAAACGTCAGCGACTGGACTGGAACGGTTTTATCCGCCGCAAAACGACAGAGAACTATACCCGCGCCATCATGAAGCGCTTCGATGTTCGCGCCCCGGGCGTCGACGCCCCGGCACGATCACTGTCCGGTGGCAACCTGCAGAAGTTTGTCATCGGGCGCGAGATCCTGCAGCGTCCCCGCGTCCTGGTCGTCAACCAGCCGACATGGGGCGTGGATGCTCTTGCTGCATCGACGATCCGCAGCGCTCTTCGGGATATGGCGGCAGATGGCACCGGTGTGATGGTGATCAGCCAGGATCTGGACGAGCTGCGCGAGATCACGGACACACTTGCTGTCATCGCCGGGGGCCGCCTCTCGAAACCCGTGCGGACCGGCACGCTGACCAATCAGGAAATCGGTCTTCTGATGGAAGGCCGGGGCAAGCGGGAGGCCACGCATGCTGTCGCTTGAACCGAAGGCCGCGAAGCTTTCCGGACAGATTCTCGCACCCCTCTGGGCGGTGGTTGCGACTATCCTCGCTGGCGCCGCGCTGTTTGCTCTGATCGGCAACGATCCTCTCGAGTCCATCCGCGTCATCTTTTTCGAGCCGCTGATCGATCCTTATTCCCGTTCGGAACTTCTGATCAAGGCGGCCCCGCTCGCACTGATTGCCATAGGCCTGTCCTTCGGCTTCCGCGCCGGGATATGGAATATCGGAGCGGAGGGTCAGTTTATCCTGGGGGCGCTTTGCGGGGGCAGCGTTGGCCTGGCGTTCTATGGGGTCGAGGGGTGGTTTATCCTGCCGCTCATGGCGCTTGCCGGCGCACTCGGTGGATTTGCGTGGGCAATGATCCCGGCTTTCCTCAAGACGCGCTTCAATGCAAACGAGATCCTTGTCTCGCTGATGCTGGTCTACATTGCGCTGAACCTTCTGTCCGCGCTGGTCGCAGGCCCGCTCCGCGACCCGGACGGGTTCAACTTCCCGGAAAGCCGACTGTTCCACGCCAGCGCAACCTTGCCGATCCTTGTACCCGGCACGCGCATCCACCTCGGCGTGCCAATCGTCCTTCTGATCGGTATTCTGGCCTGGATCGCGATGAGCAAGCACGTCTTCGGCTTCAAGGTCAGCCTGATGGGCGCAGCGCCCCGCGCGGCGGCCTTTGCCGGGGTGGACCGCAACCGGATGACCTATCTCTGCCTCGGCCTCTCCGGGGCGCTGGCCGGTCTTGCCGGTATGTTCGAGGCGGCCGGCCCCGTTGGTCAACTCACCCGCGACGGCATTGCCAGCAATTACGGCTTCACTGCGATTATCGTCGCCTTCCTTGGGCGGCTGCACCCTCTCGGCATCCTGGCCGCGGCACTGGCCCTTGCAGTGACCGAGATCGGTGGCGAAACGGCGCAAGTCACGCTGGGCGTGCCGGCTGCAGCAACAGAGGTCTTTCAGGGCATGCTGCTCTTCTTCCTTTTGGCCTTCGATGTGCTAACGCGTTTCCGTCTGCGCCTTGCCCGACGGTGGGCGACATGAACAGATCTGTCCCCGCCCCCCTGATCGTTGCGGCCGCGGCACTGATCGCGCTCTCGACCTTTGCAGCGTTGAACGACATTCGCCCGGCCCTGCTTTTTGCCAGCGTGATCGCCGCAGCCCAGCCCCTGCTTCTGGCCGCTACCGGAGAGTTGGTCGCTGAGAAATCGGGGGTCCTGAACCTTGGGGTCGAAGGGATGATGATCGTCGGTGCGATTGCGGGCTTTGCCATCGCAGTCAATACCGGATCACCCATTGTCGGCGTCGGTGCCGCCGCACTGGCAGGCGCGGCACTTGCCATGATCTTCGGCATCCTGACGCAGGTGTTCCTCACCAACCAAGTAGCTACCGGCCTTGCGCTAACCCTCTTCGGCCTCGGCCTCGCCGCTCTGCTGGGTCAAGGCTATACGGGCCAGAAGCCGCCTGCCTTTCCGCGCCTCGATATCCCCTTCCTGTCAGACGCGCCGGTCATCGGTCCGCTCATCTTTGCCCATGATCTCATGGTCTACATTGCCCTCGCACTCGTCGCGCTCGTCTGGGCTTTTCTGACCTACACCCGCGCAGGCCTGACATTGCGTGCCATCGGCGAGGATCACGATGCCGCCCACGCCCTCGGCTACCGCGTGGTCCGGATGCGGCTGTTGGCGATTGCTTTCGGGGGCGCCATGGCGGGCCTTGGCGGCGCCTATCTGTCGCTCATCCGCGTTCCGCTCTGGAGCGAGGGGATGACCGCCGGCATTGGCTGGATCGCCCTTGCGATCGTGGTTTTCGGCACCTGGCGGCCCTGGCGCGTCATGCTCGGCGCATATCTCTTCGGCGGCGTCACGATCCTCCAGCTCAACATGCAGGCCGAAAACATCACGCCCCTCTGGCTGATCGTCTTTGGCCTGTTCCTGTTCGCGACCCACTACACGGTCGCGGATATCCAGCGCCGCCAAAGACTCCGCCGGCCCGCGGTTGTCCTCTGGATTGCTACACTGGTGGTTGCCGTTCAGGCCGAGACCAATCCGATCAGCGTCTCCAGCGAGTATCTTTCGATGACGCCCTATATTGCTACGATCATCGTGCTTGTCGTGATCTCGTCAAACCGGATGCAGACCAATCTTCAGGCTCCCGCCTCTTTGGGACGGATCTTCCAGGCGAGGGACTGACCGCGTGGAACGCACCCGGATCTACGAGATACTGGAAGGACGCGACCCGGAATACGGCCGCAGCTTCGCCATTTTCTCGACGATTGTCATCCTCTTGGGCGCGTTCAACTACGCAATCGGCACACTGCCTGAGCAGTCGCCCGGGACCGAGCGGCTGATCACGCTGGTCGATGTCTTTGTGCTCAGCGTCTTTGCCGCCGAGTACACCGCACGCGTCATCACCTCGCCGCGCCGCATGCGCTACATCTTCAGCTTCTGGGGCATTATCGACCTTGCCGCATTCCTGCCGGTCTTGCTGCTTGGCACCAGCGAGATGCAGGCCGCACGTATCCTGCGCGTCATCCTTCTGGCCCGTCTGCTGAAGCTTATGCGCATCACCCATGCCTTCGATATCCTTGTCGAGGCGATGGAAGAGATTTGGGAGCAGCTCTGTGTCTTCCTACTGATCATGTTGATCGTCCTCTTCCTGGCGGCAACGGGCATCTACTACTTAGAACGTGAGGCGCAACCCGGTGTGTTCTCTTCGGTGCCGCACTCCATGTGGTGGGCGGTGGCGACGCTGACGACCGTGGGCTACGGCGACATCGTTCCTGTCACTGTGGGTGGCAAGGTCTTTACGGGCATTGTCCTGTTGATCGGGCTGGCCGTCGTCGCGGTCCCGACCGGCCTGATCTCGGCCGCCTTGGTCTCAAAGACGTCGAACCGCAAGAACAACTCCAAGGAGGGGCGCCAGTAGGGCCGCCGATCGGGTGCCGGAGGTAACGGGCCTCAGCCGCCGATCCGTTGA
>JAAUYD010085197.1_pt1 | contig 10054 bp, 10 predicted proteins | sample 7278101 | NCBI WGS metagenome assembly JAAUYD01 (sample SAMN14350128, study PRJNA611818) | marine sediment metagenome | isolation source: surface marine sediment (0.6m) | place: French Polynesia: Moorea | collected 2018-08
CCCGAATGCCCTCGGCATCTTCGGCTTCAGCTTCCTCGACCAGAACATGGAAAAGGTCAAGGGCTCGCTGGTCGACGGAGTCGAGCCGACGTTTGAGGCCATCGCCGATGGCGACTACCCGGTATCGCGTCCGCTGTTTTTCTACGTGAAGAAAGCGCACGTAGACGTCATTCCGGGCCTGCGTGGCTTCCTGCGCGAGTTCACGAGTGAGCGCGCCTGGGGCGAAGAAGGCTACCTCTCCGACCGCGGCCTGATTCCGATGCCGGACGAGGAGCGCAGCGAAGTCGCAGCAGCTGTTCGCGATCTCAAACCGCTCTCGATGGCAGCGGAATAAGGCGCTAGAATAGCGATCAGGGCGGCGATCCTCGCGGGTCGCCGCCGTTCGTTGCGACAAGAATAAGATGCAGAGCACGACCCTCATACTGCTACTCGGTTTCATGGCGACCGCGGCGTTCTACTTTGGACGCGGCCGGTCGCTTTCGCTCGTCGGCGGGCCGGGTCACGGACTGGCGCTGCACTCATTGCCGGGCTATTACGGCTACTACGTCGCCATCTGGGTCGCGCTGCCCGCGCTTGCGTTGTTACTGCTCTGGATTGTTATCGAACCCAGGCTGATCGTGTCGCTGGTTGTTAATGGTCTTCCCGAGAGCTACCGCAACCTGTCATCCGGTGAGCTCAACCTGCTCATCAACAATATCCAGAATCTGGCCGCGGGCGATGTCGTAAGCGTCGCAGTCGATGACACGCTGCAGGCTGCAGCGAATCAATTCAATGAGTATGCGGCCAAGAGTCGTCAAATGCTCGCGATCCTTGCTGTTGGCGCTGCCGGACTGGGGGGCGCCATTGCCTGGCGCAGGATTCACCCCGACTTGCGGGCGAGAAACCGGGTCGAACGTGTGGTGCGCTGGTTTCTTATCGCCGCATCGAGCATTGCGATTTTCACTACCATCGGCATCGTTTTGTCGGTGCTATTCGAGGCCATCCGGTTCTTCCAGAAAGTACCAGTGACAGAATTCCTGTTCGGACTTAACTGGAGCCCGCAGATTTCGATTCGCGCAGACCAGGTCGGGTCCTCGGGTAGCTTCGGTGCCGTGCCGCTGTTCACAGGTACCTTGCTCATCACGGCAATTGCCATGGTTGTCGCAGTCCCGGTCGGACTGATGACCGCGATTTACCTGGCCGAGTATTCGAGCGCGCGAGTACGCGCGACAGCGAAGCCACTCCTCGAAGTGCTCGCTGGCATCCCGACTGTCGTGTACGGCTTCTTCGCGGCGCTGACAGTTGCACCGTGGGTGCGTCAGACCGGCGAAGCGGTGGGCCTCGAGGTGGCATCCGAGAGTGCGCTTGCCGCGGGTCTCGTCATGGGCATCATGATCATCCCGCTCGTGTCATCGTTGTCGGATGATGCGATCAATGCAGTGCCGACCGCGATGCGTGACGGTGCTCTCGGCCTTGGGTCGACGCGTTCCGAGACGATGACCAAGGTCATCCTGCCTGCAGCGCTACCCGGTATCGTCGGCGGCATCCTGCTGGCTGTGTCGCGAGCCATTGGTGAAACGATGATCGTCGTTATGGCTGCCGGCCTCGCGGCTAATCTCACGGCCAACCCGTTCGAGGCGGTCACGACCGTGACCGTACAGATCGTCACGCTGCTGGTTGGTGACCAGGAATTTGACAGCGCGAAAACACTCGCGGCCTTTGCCCTGGGATTGATGTTGTTCGTCGTGACGTTGTTCCTGAACGTCATTGGTTTGCACGTGGTGCGCAAGTACCGGGAGCAATACGACTAGTCATGGCAACGCGTACAGAACAAACGACACGCGAGAAAGTCGAAGCAGGGCTGCCGCGTCGCCGCCGCAAGGAATTGCTGTTCAAGTTCGTCGGCATGCTGGCGACGACCGTCGGTGTCGTGTTCCTGGGCGTATTCTTCGCGACCCTGATTGCTCAGGGGTCTTCGGCGTTCAAGCAGACGTTCATGCAGCTCGATATCGAGCTTGCGGAAGACGTGATTGCGCCGGATGGCGAACTGGATCTCGTTTACGCCGACTTCGACAGCTTGGTTCGAAACGCGCTGCGTGCCCAGGTGCCGGAGGCATCCGGACGACGTGATCGTCGCGAGCTGTACAGGCTGGTCAGCGTCGGCGCCAGCTACCAGGTACGCGATCTCGTCGAAGCGAATCCGGAGCTCGTCGGTACTACACAGACTCTGTGGGTTCCGACATCTTCCAATGTCGACATGCTCGTGAAGGGCAACATCGATCGCGAACTCGACGAGTCGTTGCGACCCATCTCTGACAAGCAGGTAGCCTGGGTCGACAAGCTTGAGGAGGCGGGGCGCCTCGACACCCGGTTCAACAAGGCGTTGTTCACAAACGGCGACTCACGTGAGCCCGAACTCGCAGGCATCAAGGGTGCGGTCATGGGATCGCTTTACATGCTGATCGTGACAATTGTGCTGTCGTTCCCGATCGGTGTCGCCGCCGCTATCTATCTTGAAGAGTTCGCGCCGCGCAATCGCTGGTCGGATCTCATCGAGGTCAACATCAACAACCTCGCGGCCGTGCCTTCGATTGTCTTCGGTCTGCTGGGTCTTGCAGTATTCATCAACTGGGCCGCACTGCCGCGCTCTGCGCCGCTGGTCGGCGGCCTGGTTCTGACACTATTGACGCTGCCCGTGATCATTATCGCGTCGCGAGCCGCGATCAAAGCCGTGCCTCCATCGATCCGTGAAGCAGCGCTTGGGCTTGGCGCATCGCAGACCCAGGTGGTCTTCCATCATGTACTGCCGCTCGCACTGCCGGGCATGCTGACCGGCACGATCATTGGTATGAGTCGCGCGCTCGGCGAGTCGGCGCCGCTGTTGATGATTGGTATGGTGGCCTTCATTGTTGACGTGCCAGGCGGGTTTACGGACCCGGCGACGGCCCTGCCAGTGCAAATCTACCTCTGGGCAGACAGCCCCGAACGGGCATTCGCGGAGCGCACGTCCGCCGCGATTATCGTCCTACTGGGTTTCCTGCTCATTATGAACCTGACCGCTGTCATATTGCGGAAACGTATGGAGCGTAAATGGTAACGGTAGCGATTGAGCTACAAGGTATCCTGTATGAAAATGACTGCTATGACTGAAGCCACCACCGACAATCACCCGCCGCCGACGCTGCCTGAAGAGCCGGCTGAAACGGCTGCGGTCGATCCGGTACCGCTTCCCGAGGTGCCCGTGCAGGAGACGGAGTTAAGCGGTGAAACTGTTGGCAACATTCATTGCGAAAACCCGTTCATGGTCGCAAAAAACGTCGATGTCTTTTACGGGGACAATCACGCAATCAAAGACGTCTCGCTCGAGATCGGCAAGAAGGAAGTCATTGCCCTGATCGGGCCGTCGGGCTGCGGCAAGTCAACATTCCTGCGTTGTCTGAATCGCATGAACGACACGATCGAGACCGCACGTGTTACCGGCACTATTACACTCGATGGCAAAGACATTCATCGCAAGGAACAGGACCCGGTCGCGCTGCGTGCGCGCGTCGGCATGGTGTTTCAAAAGCCGAACCCGTTCCCGAAGAGCATCTACGACAATGTCGCTTACGGGCCACGTATCCACGGCCTCGCGGGCGATCGCGCCGAGCTCGACGACATCGTGCACACCAGTCTCGAGCGAGCAGGGCTGCTCAAGGAAGTGAAGGACCGCCTCGATGAGCCGGGCACCAGCCTGTCGGGCGGTCAGCAGCAGCGCCTTTGTATCGCGCGCACAATTGCCGTGAACCCGGAAGTCATCCTCATGGACGAGCCGTGCTCGGCGCTCGACCCGATTGCAACTGCGCGCATCGAGGACCTCATGGATGAGCTGTGCCACGACTACGCGATTGTCATAGTGACGCACTCGATGCAGCAAGCGGCACGTGTCTCGCGGCGTGTGGCGTACTTCCATCTGGGCCTGCTGGTCGAGGTCGACGAGACGGACCGTATCTTTACGAACCCTCAGCACAAGCTAACAGAGGACTACATCACGGGCCGCATCGGCTAGTCCACTCCCAGCCGCTCGGAGTACTCAGCTTCGAACCGTGTCTGCATTTTGTAGAACGGCCGGGGTGTGGTGCCGTTCAATACGTCGACGAGTACATTGAGGTGCGTATGCCAGCCACCGCTGACGCTCAGCACGATGTTCTTCGTGTCCAGTCGGCGATGCGTTAGCACGAGCCGGACAAGGTCGCCTTCCTCAATCAATTCGTAGCAGACTTCCGAATTCTCGTCCTCGAATTCCCAGGTGTGATGCAGTATGTGTGGCGGCTCGCAGCGCGTGACCTTGCCGGCAAACGACATCTTCTCCGGCCTGTCTTTGTACTTCTCGGGTCGCGCAATATCGTTGTCGCTGGCGTGCGAGAGCGACAGATTGTGGAAATGCATGTCGACACGGCCGTCAACGGTAGTGTCGACATCGCCGCCACACAGCCACTGCGCGCGCTTATCGCTCTCGGTCAGGTAGCGCCAGACCCGCTCGATAGGGCCAGGCAGCAGGCGTTCGAAGCGCACCGTATGCGCGTCGAGCAACTCACCATAATCGTTCATTGTTGTTCTCCTTTATCGCGTTCGTCCAACAGCTGCTCGAGGCGGTCGAGTCGCCGAGACCAGAATTCACGCACTTTGCCGAGCCACGCGTCGATTTCATCGAGGCTGCGGTCATTGAGTCGGTAGATGCGGCGCTGCGCATCGGCTCGCGCAGCAACGACGCCTGCGTCGCGCAACACTTTCAGGTGTTGGGAGACAGCGGGTCGGCTCATCTCGAATTGCTCGGCCAGGTCGCCGAACGAGGTCTCGCCGGTTGCCAGTGACTCGATGATGCGGCGGCGTGTGGGATCGGCCAGTGCCGTGAAAATATCCATGGCCCATATAATAAGCAATCACTTAATTAAGTCAATACTTAATTTGAATTTATTGCGCAGCTTCCTCATGCTGGTCCCGCTGATGGGGGGACTAGTTATGAAGAGAGTTGCACAGGCACTGGTTGCGATCGTGGCGCTCGAGCACGTGTACATCCTCGTACTCGAGATGTTTCTCTGGACCAAGCCGGCGGGCCTGCGGGCATTCGGGTTGACACCGGAGTTTGCGGCGCAATCGGCCACACTCGCCGCCAACCAGGGACTCTACAATGGCTTTCTCGCCGCGGGCCTTTTCTGGGGGTTGCTGCGCACGCGCGATGGCTACCCGGTTCAGGTGTTTTTCCTGCTGTGTGTGATCATCGCCGGTATTTTCGGTGGCGTAACCGCCAAGCCATCGATTCTTTATATACAGGCGCTGCCTGCCGCGGTAGCGCTGGTCGCGGTGTTGATTGCGCGAAGCAAGGAAAGGGCACGGCTTGTCTAGCCGCCGGACCCCTCAGGCGGTGCTGTCCACTCTCCTGAGGTAATCCGCGAAGCGTTTCTCGGAAAACCCGACCTCAGTGAATTGCTTTGACTCGAGCACCGGGCGTTTCATGAGCGTGGGCTGTTCGAGCATCAGGGCAAAAGCCTTGTCTTTCGTGATGCCATCGCGCACGTCATGCGGAACATTGCGCCAGGTCAGGCTGCGTCGGTTCAGCAGCTTCTCCCAATCCAGCTGATCCGACCAGCGCTCCAGCATCTGGATGTCGAGACCGTTATCGCGAACGTCATGAAAGCGATGCTCGACATCATGCTCGTCGAGGTACCTGAGTGCCTTGCGGCAAGTATCGCAATTCTTGATTCAGTAAAGCGTAATCATCAGCGTCCTCAGTCCAGGTTTCTGAGCAGATCGTTGAGCCCGGTCTTCGAGCGTGTCTTCTCGTCGACCCGCTTGACGATGACGGCACAATAGAGGGAGTACTTGCCGTCGGCCGAAGGCAGGTTGCCGGAGACGACGACCGAACCCGCGGGAATGCGGCCGTAGGTAATCTCCCCGGTTTCGCGATTGTAGATGCGCGTGCTCTGGCCGAGATAGACGCCCATCGAGATGACCGAGCCTTTCTCGACGATGACGCCTTCGACAACCTCGGAACGTGCGCCGATAAAGCAATCGTCCTCGATAATCGTAGGCGCGGCCTGTATGGGTTCGAGAACGCCACCGATACCAACACCGCCCGAGAGGTGCACGTTCTTACCGATCTGCGCGCAGCTGCCGACGGTCGCCCAGGTATCGACCATCGTACCGCTGTCGACATAGGCGCCGATGTTGACGTAGCTCGGCATCAGCACGACATCGGGCGCGACGAAGGCACCCTGGCGTACGATGGCGTCGGGCACAACACGCACACCATCGGCCTTGCACTGCTCTTCGCTGTAGTCGGCATATTTCATCGGCACCTTGTCGTAGAAGCGACTGTGGCCGCTATCGATGACCTTGTTTTCGTTCAAACCGAAGCTCAGCAACACCGCTTTCTTGAGCCACTGATTGACGTGCCAGCCGTCATCGCGTCGCTCCGCAACACGGGCTTTGCCGGAATCGAGAAGCGCAAGCGCCTCGTGGACCGCGGATTCGATCTCGCCACGGTTTGCAAAACCCTGTGCGCGATGGTCGAACGCGTGCTCGATGGTAGTTTCCAGATCCTGCATTGAATTCGTTCTCAGCTTGCCTTGCGATTATCGAGTTGTTCGAGGAGCGCTGTGCCCAGCGCGTCTTGTTGTTGCTCGTCCAGTGCGCCGCCGCCTGATTCGAGGCAGACGTAGAATACGTCTTCCGCGCGCTCGCCAATAGTCACGATCTTGGCCGCTTCGATATCGATACCCTGTTCGATGAAGACCTGACCGATCGTGCTCAGCAGGCCAGGGCGGTCAGCGGCGCGCAGTTCGAGCACGGTCTGGTCAGCCGACGTGCTGCGGCTGAAATCCACCGTAGTCGTTGTCGTGAACATGCGAGCCTGGCGCGGCACCGTGCGCGTAACCGGAAGGACCTTGTCACTCGATGCGGTCAGTATGCGCGTCAAGCCGCGACGGATCTTGTTGATTCGCGCTTCGTCGCTCTCGACCCGACTGTCGAGTTCCGCGAATACCAGCGTGACGATGCTGCGATCGTTATCGAGCGGCACGATGCGTGCGTCCATGATGGTCATGCCCAGTTCGTCGAGTACCGCGGTGGCGTGCGCGAACGTACGTTTTTCTCGCGGCGTGTACAGCACGGCCTCGATCCCGTCGCCGGTCTTGCGCCGCCGCACGTCGACCAGGCCGATCTCCGACGACGTATCGGAGTCGGCCAGCCATTCGGTGTGCCACGTGATCTCCTTCACCCGATGCTTGATGAAGTAATTGTCGTTGAGCAGCGACCAGACTTCATCGATGCGTGAATCGTGAATACCCCGCTCGACGAGAATCGCGCGAGCTTTCTCGCGCTTTTCCTTGAGCAGCAGGTCACGGTCGATCGGGTTCGCCAGCCCGCGCCGCAACGCGCGGCGTGTCAACACGTACAGGTCGTAGAAGAGCTGCGCCTTCCAGGAGTTCCAGAGTTTCGGGTCCGTACCGCGAACGTCGGCGACGGTCAGCAGGTACAGGTAGTCGAGGTGCAGCGGATCGCCGACGAGCATTGCGAATTCGTTGATGACGTCGGGATCGTGAATGTCTTTCTTCTGCGCCGTCATCGACAAAGCGAGATGGTGGCGCACCAGCCAGGCCACGATACCCGCTTCGTACTGGCTCAAGCCGTGCTCGAGGCAAAACGCCTCGGCATCGACGGCACCGAGTTCCGAGTGGTCGCCGCCGCGACCCTTGGCGATGTCGTGAAACAGTCCGCTCAGGTAGGCGATCTCGGGTTGTTCGAGCGACTGCATGATTTCGCTGCAAAGCGGGAACTCGTGGTCGAAGCGCGACAAGGCGAAGCGCCGCAGATTCGAGACAACGAACAGCGTGTGTTCGTCGACCGTGTAGGCATGAAACAGGTCGTACTGCATGCGCCCGACGATGCGCCCGAAGGCCGGAATATAGAGGCCCAGTACGCCGTAGAGATTCATGCGACGCAGCTCGTGCGTGACGCCTTCGGGGGCGCGCAGTATCGCAAGGAAAAGCCGATGGTTCCGCGGGTTCTGGCGAAACTCGTCGTCGATCAAGTGCAGGTTGCGCTTTATGAGGCCCACCGTGAACGCACTGACGCCGCGAATGTCGGGATTCTGTTGCAGCAACAGGAACAGCTCGAGCAGAGCAGAGGGGTCGTTGCGAAACACCTGGTCGTGAACGGTCTGCAGGAATCCGTTCTTGATCTGGAAGCGCTCATTGAGCGGTTCCGCCGGCGCGTTGGGGTCCATCAGGATTGCTTCTTCGAAGAGCTGCAACAGCATTTCGTTGAGGCGGCTAAGGTCCATGACCGTCCGGTAATAGCGCTGCATCAGTTGCTCGACGGCGAGCGTGTAGGTGGCGTCCTCGTAGCCGAGCAATGCGGCCAGCTTTTTTTGGTGATCGAACAGCAGGCGGTCCTCGCGTCGGCCGGTCAGAATGTGCAGGCCGAATCGAATGCGCCACAGGAATGCCTGGCCATCTTCGAGGCGCTGGACCTGTCCCGGCGTAAGGAAATCGTGATCGACGAGTTCGGCGAGCGTGCTGACGCCGAAATGCCGCTTCGCGACCCAGCCGATCATCTGGATGTCGCGCAGGCCGCCCGGGCTGCCCTTGACGTTCGGTTCGAGGTTGTAGGCCGTGTCATGGTAGCGGTGGTGGCGCTGGATCTGTTCCTTGCGCTTCTCTTCGAAGAAGCGGTCGGACGGCCACATGTTGCCGGTCGAGATGAGCGCCTGCAGCGCATCGAACAACGCTTCGGGTCCGGCGAGTCGGCGAGCTTCCATCAGCGTCGTTGCGACCGTCAGATCCGCCGACGCCTCCTCGCGGCACTGTTCGAGCGTGCGCACACTGTGGCCGACCTCGAGCCCGATATCCCAGAGAGACGTGACGAAGGCAGACAGGCGGTCCTCGGCACCGGCCGGAAGTTCGTCAGGCAACAACACCATGACGTCGACGTCCGAGTGCGGGTGTAACTCGCCTCGGCCGTATCCGCCGACTGCGACCAGTGCGGCGTCGGTGTCGGCGATTGTTTCGCGAAACAGCCGCAGCATGACTTCATCGATGATGCTGGCGCGCTCCCGCACCAGCTCGACAACCGGCTCGCCCGCTTCGAAGCGGCCACGCAAATCCGCGTCAGCAGTTGCCAACGATTCCCGAATATCAGTGTAACTCATTGATTTATTATCGGTCAGCGGCGCCGAGTGTCAGCACCTCGAAGCCGTTTGAGGTCACCAGACAGGTGTGCTCCCATTGTGCCGACAGGCTGCGGTCGCGGGTCACCACGGTCCAGCCGTCCGGCAGCAGGCGGACAGCGGCCTTGCCCGCGTTGACCATTGGCTCGACCGTCAGGGTCATGCCCTCGCGTAATTCCATACCGGTGCCGCGGCGGCCGTAGTGCAGAACCTGCGGGTCCTCGTGGAACACCTGGCCGATGCCGTGGCCGCAGTATTCGCGGACGACGGAGTAGCGATGCCGCTCCACATGCTTCTGGATGGCGGCGCCGACGTCCCCGAGGCGTTTGCCGGGGCCCAGCTCCTGGATACCGAGCCACATGGCTTCCTTGGCAATGGTCGACAGCCGACCGGCCAGAATATTTTCCTTGCCAACCATGAACATGCGGCTCGTGTCGCCGTGAAATCCGTCCTTGATGACCGTGATGTCGATATTCACGGCGTCGCCCGATTTGAGGGTCTTGTCGCCGGGGATACCGTGACACACGACGTTGTTGACCGAGGTGCAGATCGACTTGGGGAAACCACGATAATTGAGCGGGGCGGGGATCGCGTCCAGTTCCCGGGTGATGTACTCATGACAGATGCGATCCAGCTCGCCCGTCGTGATGACTGGCTTGACATAATCTCCTATCATGTCAAGCACGTCGGCCGCGAGACGGCCGGCGACGCGCATTTTGTCCTGCTGTTCGGGTGTCTTGATCGTTACTGTCATACGTCAAATGCATAAATTCGGTGGCAGTCACCTTATATCGAGTCTAAACGAGATTGACCGCGTTTAGACTCGATATAAGGTGACTGCCACCGCAAAAAATGTTTCCTGAGAAA
>JAAUYD010092961.1_pt1 | contig 10053 bp, 8 predicted proteins | sample 7278101 | NCBI WGS metagenome assembly JAAUYD01 (sample SAMN14350128, study PRJNA611818) | marine sediment metagenome | isolation source: surface marine sediment (0.6m) | place: French Polynesia: Moorea | collected 2018-08
CAAAGACTATGTAGAAAGTCACGCTTTGTTACATGTACATGAATGAAAAAGATTACGTAGCAAAAGTAGAGGAGTCGCTTGCTTTTCTACAAAAGCAACTGCCATACATACCCCGTACGCTCATCCAGCTGGGAACCGGGCTGGGAGATTTTGCCAATACCCTGACAACTGATCTGATAATTCCCTTCGAAGAACTGCCCAACTTTCCTAAGCCAACGGTACCGAGCCATTCTGGAAATCTGCATATCGGCAAGATTGGAAATCACAGTGTTGCGGTGCTTCAGGGACGTTATCACTATTATGAGGGATATAGTACACAAGAAGTGGCCTTTCCGGTTCGGGTGCTCTCCCTTTCCGGGGTTGAAAATATGATAATCACTAATGCCGCTGGTGGCCTGAACCCACTCTTTAAGCCGGGCTCAATAATGATTATCAGAGACCACTTAAATTTCCTTGGAGAAAATCCCCTGCGTGGTCCAAATGTTGACCACTGGGGACCTCGCTTCCCTGATCTCTCTGAACCATACCACCGAGGTCTTGTAAAAATAGCATTGGACAGCGCCACAAAATGCGGTCTGAATAATGTCATCAGTGGGGTGTATGTCTGTATTCCCGGACCCAGCCTTGAAACACCGGCGGAAACCCGCTGGCTCAGACAAGCTGGGGCAGATGCGGTGGGCATGTCTACCGTACCTGAGGTGCTTGTTGCTTTGCATGGCGGCTTAAAGGTCCTTGGACTCTCTGCGGTATCCAATGTAAACGATCCGGATAACTTCCAGCCAATCCTCTTGGAGGATATCCTTGCAACTTCAGCCCAGATAGAACCAGTTCTAGCACGACTCATCACTGAAATTCTTCAGCATATCTAATAGCACAGGCAGCTACCAGGTGATAATGAAAAAAGAACAAGCCGACTACATCTTTTCAGGTAAATTTCTTCTCCCGCACAACACCCAAGAAAGCGTTATTGCCAATGGTGGTCTCGCCATCTCAAAAGACACCATCATTGCCGTAGACAAGGCTGATGCATTGATCAGCAGATTCCCCGAATCGCCGGTTATCCATGAAGAGCATGGACTCATTATGCCCGGGTTGATCAATACGCATACCCATGCAGCCATGTCGTGCTTTCGCGGACTGGCAGATGATTTGCCTCTTATGGTGTGGCTGGAAAAACACATTTTTCCCGTTGAAGCGAAGCTGACCCCTGAAATCGTATTTCATTCAACCTTGTTGTCCATAGCGGAGATGATACGCTCTGGTACCACGAGCTTTTGCGATATGTACCTATTTTCCCGGGAAGTCGCCAAGGCCGCCGAGCAATCGGGGATACGGGCATGGATAGGTGAGGTTTTATATGATTTTGCATCACCAAGTTATGGTGACGTAGAAAGCGGAATAGAATTTCTCAAAGATCTCTATGGAGAGTATCGGGACAATCCTCTTATCACCATCACCACTGATCCCCACAGTGTGTATACCTGCTCCCCGGAATTGCTTGTTACCCTTGGTTCTATGGCACAAGACAACAATAGCCTCTATGTCATCCACCTTTCCGAAAACGATTCCGAAGTAAGCACATGCATAGAGCGATATGGGGTTCGCCCGGTACAACATCTTCACAACCTGAGCTTGCTCAGCCCCTCAACTTTGGCATCTCATTGTGTCAAAATAGATGAAAATGACATGGCCCTGCTTCAGGAACATGAAGTGAAAGTAGCCCACTGCATTGAATCAAACATGAAGCTTGCCTCAGGGATCGCCCCGGTTGCCGATATGCTCAATCATGGCATTACCGTGGCAATTGGTACCGACGGTAGTGCCAGTAACAATGATGTAGACATGTTCGCCGAGATGAACAGTGTTGCCAAAATGCAGAAAATCAGCACGATGGACCCAACGGCAATGGGAGCAGAAGAAACCCTTAAGGCTGCAACCATAAGTGGAGCCAAAGCCCTAGGCTCTGAGAAATATCTTGGCTCTTTGGAAGTCGGTAAAAAAGCCGATTTTATTGTTCTCAATTTAGATCAACCCCATCTTATCCCCCTCTATAACATTCCCTCTCACCTGATTTACGTAGCCAGAGGTGGAGATGTCATCCATTCTTTTATTGCTGGGAAACAGGTAATGGAAAATCGTAATCTTCTGACAATAGATGAAGAGCAACTTTTGGCCACAATGCGGCAAATGTCTGAAACAATCATTCGCCTGCGAAACTAGCTCCACGCCCATGGCAGGAAAAAACAAAGGTAATTTTTGGGTATACTTAAAAAAGATCTGTATAAATCAAGGAAGCCCCCTGACGGTCTTGACTTTATTATCAGACTGCTCTAAAGTCAGAGCTCTAAACGTAAATGACTGAAGGACAGCTTCAAAACAAGTTTCCGTTGGGAAAACTTAATACAGAGGTATTCAAATGTTTGGACTTGGAATGCCAGAACTCATCGTAATTCTGGTAATTATCGTAATTATTTTTGGGGCGGGTAAACTTCCTGAAATCGGATCAGGTATTGGTAAAGGTATTAAAAATTTCAAGGAGGCCACTAAACAACAGGAAGAACCACCAAAAAAAATCGATGATGAAGAAAAACCCGATTCTTCTAGTTGAATTCTTCTAACCACTCACCGGAAAAATCGGAGGATGATATGTTTGGACTAGGAACCCCAGAGCTGGTGGTAATACTGGCAATAGCCTTTCTTATTTTTGGCGGAAAAAAATTACCTGAAATCGGATCAGGCCTTGGAAAGGCCATTTCATCTTTTAAAAAAGGTGTTAGCGAAGTCGAAGAGAGCGGTAAGGAAATGGTAGACAACATTCCTGGTATTAAGGAAGTCAACGAAGTAAAAGATCAAGTTAATCAAGTAAAAGATATTGGTAAAATTCTCAAATAACTTCAGCTATACACCCTGTAATACAGGAGTAACGGGATATGCTCCGTTACTCCTCTCCCTCAGATTCTATTAACCTGCTAGACAACTCACCCCGACTTCTACATTCCATAAACTCCAGTTTCACAAAGCTATAATTCACTGCGCAATATAGCCGTAAGGGAATTTTGCGAACCCACCAATTGTCTCAACCATATATAGTGACCCTGCTTAATTTCCATCACTATTGCGTAGAAAAGCCTTCGCATTCTCCAGAGACAAAACCGGTGTGAAGTGACTTCATGGATCTCCTTTATTTCCCCTTTTACATAAGTCAAACAGTGTCTTTGATGCTGTCTGTTCCACTGCCGGGCAAAAACAAAGAATATTGACTTGGAAAGCGTTTCATGATAAAAATGAGCGCTCGTCGTCGAATAATAGTAGGAGTTTGTCACACAGTATTTCAGAATTGTACCAGGCCAGAAACACCCCCTCCGGTTTTCATTCTGCCAAGAATACAATCTGCCTATGGCAATCATATAAATTCATCAGGAGAAACATATGTGTCGCTTAGCCCTAAAAACAGCCAATGAACCATTTTCACCATATACGGTTCTCACTGCAATGGAAGCCATGCAAGAAGGGTATGATGGCTCCGGATTGGGTCTATTGCTGCGCGGTCTGGTATTTGAAGATTTTAAATATAATCCGAGATTTCCAGTTCTTTCAGGGATAGCACATTCAAAAAAGGCTGAACACCGACTTGATGAGTATATGGATTCGCACGGCTACGAGTTGAAATATGATCATCGATTTGCCATGCAACCAGGGCTCATTGAAGCAAAGGACAGATATCGCTATTTTCTTCGTGCTTATCGAATGCCTGAAGCGTACAGGGACAAATCCCCGGAAGAAAGAGAAATTGAACTTCTGCATACCCGCATAGCTCTACGAAAAATTGGTGAAGAAAATGGAGGAGATCTCACCGTTTTCTCATTTTATCCCGATGTTGAGATGATCAAAGAAGTAGGTTGGCCTCTGCAGATTGGTGATGCCCTCCAGCTGCATGATGGCCAGATTAAATCACGGGTCTGCATGGCACAGGGAAGGCAAAATACCAATTACGGTATTAACCTCTATGCCTGCCATCCCTTTTTCATTCAGGGTATTGCCACCATGACCAATGGTGAAAATACTGCCTTTGTACCCATCAGGGATTGGCTACTGGGCAGAAATCAACCCGGGTATATGGGATACCAAAGTGATTCGGAGGTTTTCACCCACATATTGCACTACACCCTCAAAGAATTGAATCTTCCACTGCAGGCATACAAGCATATCATCACCCCATTGAGTAACCGGGAACTTGATAAACACCCCCAGGGTGAATTTTTAAGAGGGTTGCGCAATGTTTGCAAAAGACTCGTCATTGACGGGCCAAATGCGGTAATTGGAACATTGCCGGATGAAACCAGTCTTCTCGTCATGGATCAGAAAAAGTTGCGACCCGCTACCGTTGGCGGCAGATCTGGCGAATGGGCAATCGCCTCTGAAATGTGCGGCGTTGACGCACTGGTTCCTGAGCGTGATCCAGCTCTTGATTTCCAACCCATGCGCGAACATACAGTTATTATTCCACCAGATAGAAAGGAACTGAAAATATGGTCCCAGCTCGATCCGTATCCGTTACCCCAAGCAGCTTAACGTTCAGCGATCATCCTTGGATAATCCAGCATCGCGAAGACAGATGCACGCTGTGCGGTCGCTGCACGGCAGTCTGTCCAAAGAACGCAATTTATCTTGCCCATATGCGGCAGAGAACCCCTAAACTCGATATTTTCAGCAAAAAAAGAGAGAACGAGTATAGGACTTTTACAGGTATCCGGCAGAAAACCAATATGGCAAATACTTGCATAGGCTGTGCCATGTGTGAAATGGTATGTCCCAATGAGGCTATTTCTCCACTGCCGAACGCCAATGAAAATAGAGCCCTTTTCTATCATAACCAGAAAGGCGAACCATATAAACGCGGCGGCAGAAGGAATGTCAGTGGACCGACACTGCTCGACCGGATAATGTTTGACCGGATCTCAATGCTCACCGATCCTGCTCTTGATGCAGGCCGTCATGAATTTAATGTGACCACTTCCCTGGGAAGGATTCTTCCACCAGAAGAGTTTCTGAAAAGAAGTCTCAACGGTGAGTGGATACCACCTACCAGAGAAATTTTTCCATTTGTAATCGGTTCAATGTCCTTTGGTGCACTCTCTCCCAATATGTGGCTGGGATTACTACAGGGAGTGGCCTACTGCAACGAAGTTCTCGGTATCCCTGTGGTCATGTGTACTGGTGAAGGTGGTTGCCCTCCATGGGTCCTGAAGAGCCCTTACCTGAAATACATTATTTTGCAGATTGCCTCAGGGTATTTTGGCTGGGATGAAATCATCAGAGCCATCCCGGATATGCAGTGCGAACCTGCAGCAATTGAAATTAAATATGGCCAGGGCGCCAAGCCTGGTGACGGCGGGCTGTTGATGTGGTTTAAAGTCTCCAAATTAATTGCCAGGTTGCGTGGTGTTCCTGAAGGTGTTGATCTCCCCTCACCGCCGGTTCATCAAACTCTCTATTCAATTGAAGAGAGTGTAATGAAAATGATCCAGAGCCTTTCCACTGCCTATGATCACAAAGTTCCTGTCTATCCAAAAATATCGGCTTCGACATCTGCAAAATCGGTCCTTAACAACCTGGTACGTAATCCCTATGCCTCCGCCTTAATGATAGATGGAATTGACGGAGGTACAGGAGCAGCCTACGATGTCTCAATGGATGCCACTGGGCATCCAATAGCTTCAAACGTCCGGGAATGCTATTTAGATCTGGCAAAACAGGGGAAACAAAATGAAATCCCAATTTTTGCCGCTGGCGGTATTGGCAAGAATGGCAACGTTGCACAGAACGGAATGGCCCTCATCATGCTTGGAGCCTCCGGTGTCCATATCGGTAAATATGTCATGCAGGCAGCTGCTGGATGCCTCGGCAACGAAAAAAATCGATGCAATGTCTGCAACGTAGGTCTCTGCCCCAAAGGTATTACCAGTCAGAATTCGAAACTCTACAGAAGGCTCGATCCTGATCTGGTCGCCCAGCGTGTGGTTGATATGTACATGTCGATTAATACTGAGATGAAAAAAATTATGGCACCTTTGGGAAGATCGCAGAGTTTACCAATAGGCATGTCAGACGCCATTGGAATTAATGATAAAGCAGCCGCAGATCGCTTGCAGATAAAATATGTCTGCTAATAGAGGCCCGCTTTATTCAGCAATTTAGTGGATTACCCCAACAATCCACCGAAAGATATAAGGAGTTATCAGTGACTACAACTGTTGTAAAAGGCCTCGATGAGCAAGGGCAGCGCATCAGTTCAATGAAAGTTGAGAAGCTCATACGCAAAGCTGCGCAGGAGTCCTCAAACAGTGTGCTGGAAAGCTATGGTCAGCACAATATCGGCATTCGCCTGGAAAAGGAAGGTGGACTGCACCTTCGTCTCAGTGGTCCTGCGGGGCAGCGTCTTGGCTGCATGGGAATGCCAGGGACAACCATTACCTGCGAGGGAGCCGCCTCAGATGATGTAGGGTATCTCAATATTGGCGCAGACATCACCGTTTTGGGAAATGCAACCAATGGCACTTGCAATGCCATGGCCAACGGTCGGGTATTTATTGCGGGTTCTATTGGTGCGCGTGGACTCACCATGACCAAATGGAACCCCGATTATGAACGTCCAGAGCTTTGGGTTCTGGGTTCTACCGGTGATTCATTTGCGGAATTTAACTGTGGCGGTGTTGGTATTATCTGTGGCATTGAGCCAAAGAACCCAGAAAATATTCTTGGTTATCGCCCCTGTGTTGGAATGGTTGGTGGTACTATTTATTTCCGCGGCAAAATAGATGACAGTTTTTCCAAAACCAATGCCAAACTGCAAACACTCGATGATGATCAATGGCAATGGCTGAGAGATAGAATACCAACCTATCTAGAGAAAATTAATCGCCCTGAACTTTTAGAAACCCTCACTGTTCGAGAGGAGTGGCAGGTTCTAATAGCAATTTCTCCTCAGGAAAGGGCGTTGATGTTTTCTGGCCCCATGCCCATGGCGGAATTTCGCAACAATTTTTGGAACAACGCCTTCGGCGGCGGTGATCCTCTGCGCGACCTCTCCCCGGGACTGGATCGTAGTGTGATAGAAGCCATTGTCACTGGCGAAATGCGCAGGTTCAAACCGTGGTGGGCTAACGCCGAGAAGGCAGCGCCCTGTACCTACTATTGTCCGGTGCATATACCCACAGTTGATCGACTGCGTTTAATCAGAGAAGGCAGATTGGACGAAGCATACGAGCTTATTCTCGGCTATACCCCTCTTCCCGGATCGGTGTGTGGGGCTATCTGCCCTAATCTATGCATGGAAAACTGTTCCCGCAGGGGAGTCGACCAACCCATTGAGATGCAGGTGCTCGGCAAAGCCGTAAGTTCACATAAAGCCCCACAGGTAGCTGAACCTCTGGGGAAGAAGGTTGCTGTTATTGGTGGTGGACCCGGTGGAATGAATGCTGCCTGGCAACTGGCGCTCTCAGGCGTTGAAGCACACATATATGAAAAAGATAACAAACTTGGGGGAAAGCTGGCCCAAGTCGTCCCCTGGGAACGTCTATCTCAGGCCATCTGGGATGAGGAAATTCGCCGATTTGTCGAAACTCCAAATATCAACGTCAATTTAGAGGTCGATATTGATAAAGAGGAATTCGAGAAAATTCGCGATGAATACGATTTTGTGATTATTGCCATAGGTACTCACAAACCACGGAGACTGCAGTTCCCCGGTAGTGACACGGTTCTTCCCGCACTTGATTTTCTCAAAGCCGCCAAAAGTGATAATCCTACCCGGGTCGGCAAGAATGTCGTCGTGATTGGTGCTGGCAACGTCGGCTGTGATGTCGCCTGCGAGGCTTACAAACTGGGAGCTGAAAATGTGACTCTGGTGGATATTCAGAAGCCTCTGGCGTTTGGTGTGGAAAAAGAAGCCGCCGAAAGTCTGGGGGCAAAGTTCATGTGGCCCGTCATGACAAAAGAGGTAACCGATGATGGACTTATTACTGATGAGGGCGAACTTATCCCTGCCCAGACAGTAATCATATCAATAGGCGACGTACCAGCGTTGCCATTTCTGCCGGGATCGGTCGAAACCGTCACCGTTGGCGGCGCCTCTTGGATAAAAACAGACAAAGCGCATCGTACCAGCGACCCCAAGGTTTTGGCAATAGGTGATGTTGAGCGTCCGGGATTGGCCACCAATGCTTTGGGCGCCGGAAAAACCGCTGCAGAATTCATCATAGCAAATCTCACTGGAGACACGTGGAAACCATTCACCAAAGAACTGGTTCCTCAGCAGGCCTTAACCATTACGCATTATATACCTCTTGAATCCATCGATACAGAAAAGGATCAGGCCGACCGCTGTCTCTCTTGCGCAGCCTGTAGAGATTGCCATCTTTGTGAAACTATCTGTCCGACAGGGGCCATCTCCCGACGCGAGATTGGTGAGTCCATGGTTGCTGGCTCTCCCATAGTTGCTGACTACGAGTATATCTCCGATGATAGTAAATGTATTGCCTGCGGTTTTTGTGCAGATACCTGTCCGTGCGGCATATGGACTATGAATACCTATTAAATGATTCTGGGGTGTATTCGTGAAAACGGTGTTACAAGGTCTTTTCTCTGGGAAAAGACCTTGTACATCATTTGATTGGTCGTAGATAAAATTTTATTTGCGCTGGAAACGCAGGGTGATGCGATAGCGATCCTTATCCAAATCTTTGGGTAATTCATCTCCATCAAGCACCATGAGGGTGAGTACCCTGCCATTCACCGGATCCTGAGTCTTTTTCTCTCTTCTTTCCGCCCCTGATGGGCCGGCAATTCCTTTTCGTGGGGCACGAATGTTAAGAAGCTGGGCTTCTATAGCGCCACTTTCTTTGGTGGGGTGTTTGCTTTTAGGTTGACCAAGAGGAGATATTGAGCCAATTATTATTTCCATTTTACACCACTCCCTGCTACCTTAAAATTAATCGATATGTTAATAACATACCATGAACAGCTGATTTTTCAAGACTAGCCCCTATTAACTGACAATAGCAGCTTTATCACCATATGGATAACCGTTGGTAAACCTGTTGAAAACGTCGAAAATGGCAAATATTTTTAAAAAAATTCTGCAACCGATTGAGCAAGTTCAAAATATCCGCGGAGTCCAGCTACCAGTCGGTCTTGAGTTTCTCCAACTTATCGTTACCGGTCCACCCGGTGCGGGAAAAACGTATTATATCAACCAAATTCGTGGATGGCCAAATGAGGGATATATTGACTTAACCCTGCGTAAATGGTGGAAGAACCAAAATCTTATTTACCGTCCTCGTGAAGTCCACCTTGGTATTCCTTTTAAAGGTTTTGCAGAAGCACTCACAGTTTTTGACAAGGAATGGCTGGAAGCCGATCAGCCGCTGATCCCAGAGCTTGATCGCATCAAGATACCTCCGCTAGGTTCATCGTTTTTGCAAACCAATTGGAAGCACAAATATATTTTTGAGTTTGTCATCCCCGATCCCAAAACAGTTTTCAAAAGAAGATCGGCACGCCATGACGAGGGTTATTTCCCGGTAGACGATAACCTGTCGATAGAGATGGTGACTCAGCAGGCAGAGGTATATCGCGCAGTAGCACTTCATTTGCACCGTGCAAAAATGCATGTGTATATCCGGGAAGATATCCATTCCCCACCTATGCGTATTGTTGAAAAAGGGGTTGTCAGCACACCTGCCTGGCTGCTTTCGAAAAGTGAGCAAACAGGCGGTACGGTGAGCGTTCGCAGCTGGAAAAACTTTTTTCTCAAGCGAAAGAAAATAAACTGGATTGCCCTGACAGAAAAGCCACAGGATATCAATCAATCCTGCAGAATTGCCCATGATGGAAAATCTTTTGAACTGCAGCTTGGCAGCCAACTTCTCCATTTTCACCCGGAAATACCGCTAGGTGTGAAAAAGAAGAATATTCAGAAGAACTGGCTGATTTATTCACCACTCTCCTGCAGCATTAAAAATATTCTTGGTTTTGCCCGTATCCGCGTAGGAG
>JAAUYD010143263.1_pt1 | contig 10053 bp, 8 predicted proteins | sample 7278101 | NCBI WGS metagenome assembly JAAUYD01 (sample SAMN14350128, study PRJNA611818) | marine sediment metagenome | isolation source: surface marine sediment (0.6m) | place: French Polynesia: Moorea | collected 2018-08
TTACCAATCTCAGCAGGAAGGTTTGTTAGTTGGTTAGATGATAAAACTAGTGTAGTTAGATTAGTGAGATTACCAATCTCAGCAGGAAGGTTTGTTAGTTGGTTAGATGACAAAACTAGTGTAGTTAGATTAGTAAGATTACCAATCTCAGCAGGAAGGTTTGTTAGTTGGTTATTCCATAGAGAAAGTATATTTAGACTAGTGAGTTTAGCAATTTCAGAAGGAAGATTTTTTAGTTGGTTATTCCACAGAGAGAGTGAAGTTAGATGAGTAAGATTACCAATTTCAGGGGGAAGATTCGTTAATTCGTTCTTCTCCAAATTAAGTGAAGTTAGATGAGTAAGATTACCAATTTCAGGAGAAATATTCGTTGATTCGTTCTTCTCCAAATTAAGTGAAGTTAGATTAGTAAGATTACCAATTTCAGGGGGAAGCTTACTTAATTTTAATTGGTTATTCTCCAAATTAAGTGAAGTTAGATTAGTAAGATTACCAATTTCACGGGGAAGATTACTTAATTGATTATAATCCAAATTAAGTGAAGTTAGATTAGTGAGATTACCGATTTCAGCAGGGAGGTTTGTTAGTTGGTTATTCTCCAAATTAAGTGAAGTTAGATTAGTAAGATTACCAATTTCAGCAGGGAGGTTTGTTAGTTGATTATTCTCCAAATTAAGTGAAGTTAGATTAGTAAGATTACCAAGTTCAGGGGGAAACGTTTTTAGTTTATTATCTTTCAAAGAAAGTGTCTTTATTTTTTTTACTTGATCACTGTCAGCAAGAATATTTATTAGTCTTTTGTTCGAGAGATTAAGTATCCGTACACAGTTAGTTTCAATTTCTATTTCTATATTACCAAAATCTGAATAAATTAAAGTGAGATTAGTAAGATTACCAAGTTCAGCAGGAAGGTTTGTTAATTGGTTATTCGACAGATTAAGTGAACGTAGCTTAGCCAGCTTACTGATTTCAGCAGGAAGGTTTGTTAGTTGGTTATTCTCTAGATCTAGTGTAGTTAAATTAGTAAGTTTTCCAATTTCAGGGGGTAGAGATGTTAATTGTTTAAATGAAAGATTCAAGGATTCTCTTTTATCCCTTGCTGCTTCTTCAATAACCTGTAATAATTCTTCTTCTGTCATATCAGTCTTTTTAGTTATCAGTTATCAGTCATCAGTTGTTAAAATTATATCTTGTGTTCTATTGTAATCATAAGTAATCAGGAATATTCCTTAGATAAGTAAAGTATGATTTATTGTTCAAACAATATCTGTCTCCTCCCATAATTGAGATAAGGGTACAGTATCTCCTGTTATTGCTTGTTGCCAAGATTTTTTAAAGCTTTCCTCGGAAAAATTCTCATCTAAATTGTCTAACTCATCCTGATTTTCTTCTACTAAAATAATTACTTTAACTGTTGAGGGTTGGGAAGAAGTAGGAGATAAATGAAAATCAGGTAATTGAATTTGTCCATTATCTGTTACAGTTGCGGTTAATTCGTAAGCTTTCATGAAAAAATACACTCTAATATTAAAATGACGATAATTTAATATTATAGGTTATTATAGCAATACTTTAGCTCTAATTCCATTACAATGAAAGGAAGGTGAATCATGAAATATCATTATATATTATTTTGATTCATGTCTTAGTCAATATTTGGGTTTTGTAAGGTGGGCAAAGTTTTCTATGTTATGAGTAACTTACATGATTTTATGATTTGCCCACCCTACTATTTTAATATTTTGTTGACTCAAACTCTTCATTCATTTCCCAATCATCAGGAGAAATAGCAGGTTCACTTGGATCATCTAAATAAGCATAGGGTTTCATATTGTTTAAAGGATTAACTTGACAATAAATAACTTGTGCTGTATTTAAGATTTCTTGTTTACGAATCCAATTTTCACTATTTTCTACTGACTCTTGTACAACAACATCCACTGATCTTTGAGTTATATCTTCTAGGTAATGTTTTAATCTTGCTAACGTTAGTAAACCTTGTCTAGCATCAGGAGCAAATTGAATTAAAATATCAATGTCACTATTTTCATTAAAATCATCTCGTAAAATTGAACCAAATAGAGACAGTTTTCTAATGTTCCATTCTTCACAAATGTTACTAAGGTCTACTTCTGAAAGTTTTAGTCTTTGCTGAATAAAACTAGAATGATTTTGTTGTATTTCCATTTGTTGTAGAGTGAGTAAACAAAATGTAAGGTATAAGATTATTCTAAATTTGTTGGGTTTAGTTTTCTTTTAAACACTTTCTCCATCTCTTCTGGAGATAAATCAGATGAGTAACCAGTATTTGGATCTAAATGACTTAACTGTTCAAAAAAACTATTCCAAGCGTCTTGATCATTTCTGTTAGATAAAAGATACTGTTTTAATTCAGCACGGTTCATATTGTTATAGTTGGGTTTTGTCATCAATAAACCTCCAAATTCCATTAGCAAAGATTACAACTTGTAATTCTTCATCATTTTCATTTCTAGTTAAAATAAAAAGGTTTTTAAAGTTTGAATCATAGCGAAATAAATAAACTTACTGATAAAAATTTGACAACATTTGACAAACCTGTAAGCAGCTTAACGCTTGTTCTCAGATTACTTAATTATAAAATAGTAGCGACCAGGAAACAGAGATTAGAATGCTGCTTTTACTCCTGACTCCTGACTCCTGACTCCTGACTTCTGACTTCCGACTTCTGAACTCCTACAAAACCAAAGATAGAAACAGGAAAAAACGTTATGATAAATAAGGTTAAGGAGTGTTAAGCTTGGGGAATATGGACGAGTCAAACAGTATACGTATTCGGGGTGCAAGACAACATAATCTAAAAAATATCGATCTCGAACTACCGCGCGATCGCCTGATTGTGTTTACAGGGGTGTCCGGTTCGGGAAAATCATCGTTAGCGTTTGATACCATCTTTGCTGAGGGACAACGACGCTATGTAGAGTCTCTGAGTGCGTATGCAAGACAGTTTTTAGGACAGTTAGATAAACCGGATGTAGATGCGATCGAAGGGTTGAGTCCCGCTATTTCTATCGACCAAAAATCAACATCCCATAACCCTCGTTCAACAGTAGGGACAGTAACGGAAATATATGACTATTTAAGACTATTATTTGGTCGTGCGGGTGAACCCCATTGTCCTCACTGCGATCGCTTAATTGCACCGCAAACCATCGATCAAATGTGCGATCGGGTGATGGAACTGTCAGATCGAACAAAATTCCAAATTTTAGCCCCTGTAGTGCGAGGGAAAAAAGGAACCCATAAACAACTCTTATCCAGTTTAGCATCCCAAGGATTTGTACGGGTACGAGTGGACGGAGAAGTGAGAGAACTTTCGGACAATATTGAGTTAAAAAAGAATCATTACCATAACATCGAAATTGTTGTTGATCGCCTCATTAAAAAAGAAGGTATTGAGGAAAGATTAGCAGATTCTCTTAGCACTTGTTTAACCCATGCAGAAGGGTTAGCAGTAATCGATATTATGGGAGAAGAAGACAACAATGGTCACTCAGAAATCATGTTTTCTGAGAACTTTGCTTGTCCTGAACATGGCGCAGTGATTGAAGAATTATCCCCCCGTTTGTTCTCATTTAATTCTCCTTATGGTGCTTGTCCTAATTGTCATGGATTAGGTAGTTTACGGCAATTTTCTCCTGATTTAGTAATCCCTGATCCTAAAGCTCCTTTATATTCTGCCGTTGCTCCCTGGTCAGAAAAAGAAAATTCTTATTATTTATCTTTACTCTATAGTATTGGACAAGCTCATGGCTTTGAAATCCAAACTCCTTGGAATCAATTAACTCAAGAGCAACAAGATTTATTGCTTTATGGAAGTGATGAACCCATTTGGTTTGAGCAAGATTCTCGCTTTGATAGTGGAAAAGGATATTATAAAAATTTCAAAGGCATTTTAGCCATATTAGACCGCAATTATCAAGAGACTAGCTCAGAAATTGTTAAACAGAAGATGGAGAAATATATCATTGAACAAACCTGCGAAGTCTGTCAAGGAAAACGTCTTAAACCAGAATCATTATCTGTCCGTCTTGGAGAATGTAGCATTGATGAATTAACCAGTGTTTCGATTGATAAATGTTTGCATAAAGTGGACAATTTAGATTTAACTCCCAGACAAAAGTTAATTGGGGAATTAGCTTTAAAAGAAGTTAGAAACCGCTTACAATTTCTCCTGGATGTGGGGTTAGACTATTTAACCTTAAACCGAGGAACAGTCACTTTATCAGGCGGAGAAGCACAAAGAATTCGTCTAGCTACCCAAATTGGTTCAGGGTTAACAGGGGTATTATACGTATTAGATGAACCTAGTATTGGTTTACATCAACGGGATAATGGACGGTTATTAAACACCTTAAAAAAACTAAGAGATTTAGGTAATACATTAATAGTCGTTGAACATGATGAAGAAACCATTAGAACTGCCGACCATTTGGTTGATATTGGTCCATTAGCAGGAGTTCATGGAGGACAGATTGTCTGCCAAGGGGATTTGAAAACCCTATTAAAAGCAAAAAAATCTTTAACAGCTGACTATTTATCAGGCAAAAAAATAATTAAAACCCCAGGAAAACGTCGTCCAGGTAATGGTAATAAACTTTGTTTAAAAAAATGTCATGCTAATAATTTAAAAAACATTGACGTAGAAATCCCATTAGGGAAATTAGTCGCTATTACAGGGGTTTCAGGGTCAGGAAAATCTACCTTAGTCAACGAATTATTATATCCGTCACTTCAACATCATTTAACTAAAAAAGTTCCTATTCCTAAGTATTTGGATGAAGTTACGGGACTCAACGCGATCGATAAAGTTATTGTCATTGATCAGTCACCCATTGGTAGAACACCGAGATCCAACCCTGCAACTTATACAAGCATTTTTGATAGTATTCGGGAGTTATTTTCTCAAACAGTAGAAGCCAAAGCAAGGGGTTATAAACCAGGTCGTTTTTCCTTTAATGTGAAAGGAGGAAGATGTGAAAATTGTGCGGGACAAGGGGTTAATGTAATTGAAATGAATTTTTTACCCGATGTGTATGTTCAATGTGAAGTTTGTAAAGGGGCAAGATACAATCGAGAGACCCTACAAGTGAAGTATAAAGGTCATTCCATTGCTGATGTTTTAGACATGACAGTGGAAGAAGCTTTAGGGGTATTTGAAAATATACCAAGGGCAGTCAATCGATTACAAACTTTAGTCGATGTTGGCTTAGGTTATGTTAAATTAGGACAACCTGCACCCACTTTATCAGGAGGAGAAGCGCAACGGGTTAAACTAGCCTCAGAATTGTCTCGTCGGGCAACTGGAAAAACGTTATATTTAATCGATGAACCCACCACAGGATTATCATTTTATGACGTTCATCACTTATTGAATGTCTTGCAAAGATTAGTGGATAAAGGCAATTCTATTTTAGTCATTGAACACAATTTAGATGTGATTCGTTGTTCAGATTGGATTATTGACTTAGGGCCAGAAGGAGGAGATCAAGGGGGTAATATTGTTACATTTGGAACTCCTGAAGATGTAGCTAAACACCCCACATCTTATACAGGACAATATTTAAAAGAAGTTTTAAACCAATATCCACAAGAAAGCGAGTAAAGTAAGCCAATCATCCTTTAATTACCTCTGCTTATTTTTTACCTAAAATAGATAATCCTATCCCTCCTAAGCTTAGAGCTAACAATCCTAATGTAGCATTGGGTTCAGGAATAGCACTGATGGTTAAAACCCCTTCATACTCAATTCTTTCTCCCCCTTCAATGAATCCGCTTACTGTTTCTGTGAATTCAAATAATACTGGCGTTGATTCTTCCATCGACTCTTCCACCACCAAAAATCCTTTGGCAGTTGTTTCAGTAATGATTCCATCAGGCGTCGTTTCACTCACTACACTACTAGGATCGATAAACACTTCCCAGAGAATAGTTTCAACGGGGAATCTCATAAAAGGTGCACTGAGAAGATCACTAAATTGCTCAACACTAAAAATTTCGTAATTTTCGTCAAAACCTATGGCTAGAGGGGAAAAAGCTCCTCTAACCTTAGTAATTTCAAATTCTCCGTAAGTCCCAAAAGGAGCATAGAAATTATTTTCATCATCTGATAAAGAATACTTTTTGAATTGTGCAAACATCCGATTCTCATCCGGCGCTCTAGACTCCCCCTGAAACTTGAGTTTACCAGAAGTCAACTGTGCTGCTTCTGTTGATAGTGGTACCAACAAAATCGTCAATGCTAGTGCTGAAACAACGGATTTTAGATGATTAACAATTGGTAATTGCATAGACAAGCCTCAATAAACTCTGCTTTTTGGCTAATACAACTACAATTTAACGCAGGTTTAAGGAAATCAATATTAAAGTTTATCAACAAAGGCAAAAAAAGATTAAGCTGTAATTTTCTGATTTATCTTGATAGTTATTCATACTCAAAAATGGATGCAGCGATCGCAGAAAAAAACACAATATAATGAAAAAAGTTAGTTTATGTACAATATCGGTCATTAATGATGATAGAAAAGCTAAACATAAGTAATTCTCAAGAGGATCTACAAAATCTTGTCAAGTCAGTCACAGAGAATAATAAAATCTATGAACTACAAAGTGATGACGATTCTGCTATTCTTATTTCTCAAAAAAGTTATGAAAGCTTGCAAGAAACCATTGAATTATTATCCATTCCTCAATTAAGGGAAAGTTTACAAAGATCCTTACAAGACATTGTTAATCAAGAAACCTATTCTTTTGAAGAAGTATTAGGAGAAATTGCTGAGAAAAATTAACGCCTAGAGAATAGCTATGATGTTTAACCAAAATCAACAAAATCTTGTAAATATTCGTAAGGTTTATTTAACTGCCCATCCATAGCAATAGTCGCATTATAAATCATCTGACTATCAGGTTTTTTTAATTCATCCCAAACTTGATTAATTAATTGATTTCCGAAGTCTTCTGACGCATCACGGGGTAATTCATTGGGTAAATTATCTACCGCCATAATATCAATACCTTGGGGTTGAAAGGCTTTAATTTCTGTTTCTAAATAAGGATCATAACCATAAATCGGATCGGCAATAGTAGAGGGTCTTATAGTACAAGGAATGGAGGCATCTGGGGCAATATCACAGGTAATATCTGCAATTACTTTAATGTTAAAATCATCCTTTTTTATGTCTTCTTTCGTAAAGAAAACAGGGACTCCTTTCTCCCAATAAATACCATTGATCATGATATCACTTACCTTAGGATAAGGTTGAAAAATAGAATCGTATTCCTCTGGATGTTCATAATAATGAGACTCATCAAAGATATTTTCACCCTTTTTATAATACATATCTTGTACTGATAATTTTGTATAAACAGGATAAGCAAATTGTTGATTTAAAAAATCTTGAGGTGAAACTTGTTTTATATTCATTAAATCTAACACCGTTGCTGCACCATTGCTGACTCTTCCATCTCCAGTAATAACTATTTTAAAATTAGGAAGTTGTAAATTTTTATAATAAGTTTCAGCTTCAGCAAAATCATGACATTGGTGCATAGGTTTTAAAGCAAAACTTTGGTAGCGTTTTCCCCAAGCTAATATAGCATTATGCGCCCCCACAACACCAGCCCAATGACCAAAAGCAATGACTCTTTTTCCTTCTTGATCACAAAGACATTCGTAGTCAATTAAACGTATTTTTTTTTGTAAAATAGTTTGCAGAAGTTTTCGGTTATAAGGTTGTTTTTTATGAGTATGGGAGAAAAATAAATAAGTTTTGTTAGGAAGTAAAACCTTGATAGGTACTTCTTTTACTCCTAATAAAATGTCACAGTCACTAACATCTTCAACTACGCAAATTCCCCTTTCTCTATATTCCTGATCAAAAAAACATCGTTTTTCACTCTTATGAATAACAATGTCTAAATCTTGGTTAATGTGCATTAAATATTGACATTGTTCTGGAGTTAAAGGAACTCTTGAATCTGGGGGATTTTTTTCTTCTCGAATAATACCAACTTTCATAAACACAAAAACATAATAATTTAGTCCACCCTAATAATTATAGATATAAATGAAATTTTCTGAGGTAATTTATACTATTTCTTATAAATCCAATCTTGATCCCAAGGAGATCCCCCAATTTCTAAACCTGCTAAAGAACTATTAGCTTTTAAGAGGATATTACCTTCATTATTTTGTAGTTCTATAGTTAAATTTCCTTGCACAGTATCACGACAAAGAAACTGTAAACCGTCAGCAGTAGGAACTCTAACGTAAGTTCCTAATTCCTTCGTTTTTCCTTCAATTTTAACAACAAAATTATTATTTTTTCCCTGCATAACCCAACTTCCCCAAGGCTTAATTTGCCAAGATAACTGACTATTTTCTCTTGTAAACTGATAAAATTTTTCCTGATAATGTAAGGCAATTATTCCTACAGATTCTTGCCAATTGAAAACTTGTCTTATCCCACCAGCAGCAGTCAAAGATAAATCAGATTCTTGCTCAAAACTATTACAATTAATCCAAAACCATTTAGTTGGAAAAGAATGACCCCAGTTCTTTTCACTGTAAGCAGGAACCTTCTCAAATTCATACTTTTGCCCATTCCAATCAATATAACCCGTTGCCCATCCATGAGCCATCAAAACTTGCCATCCTGGATCAAAAATAGGTAAAAAAGATAACCATCCTGCCGTTGCTTCTTGAGGATAAAAACGATTACCCCAACCATCAATAGGTGTAATATCATAACACCAACGACAGTAATTATTAGTAACAGGATCTTGAATATAACCTTGATTTAAAGTAGCAGTTGCTTGATAACCTTCCTTGACAATTTCTTGAAAAATAATTGGCTCAAGAATTTGGGTTTTTCGGTTAACATCTTCTTGTTTCCAATGACATAAAGCAAGTTGTTGCTCATCTGCCCAAAATGTTTTAACATCAGGGAAGATTCGATATAAATAATCTTCATTTTCCCCTAAAATCTGTGCTGCCCCTCCACTATGAGGTTTTCCACCCAGGGGATCATCAATAGAATACATAAAAGCGAAACTTTGACCCGATTGAGGTAACGTAACCCGATAATACCAACCTTCAAAAAAACGCCTTAAGCTACCATCCCAGTGATACCCAGAATGGGGAGTTTGCTGTAACTGATTGGCATTCCATAAATTTTTTAAGAGAAAACAAGTATCGATTTCCAATTGTTAATTCTTAGTTATGAATTGAATAGGCTTTGAGAACCAATTCTAAATTAGCAAAAGGCAATACCACTATCCACAAACTTGCACCGATCATTAGAACCATCCAAGAGCATAAATCATGCTTAGGGGTTGTCTCATCAGCCCAAAATGCCTTAACCCAGACAAAGAAGATGATTGAAGCTATAACCCAATAGTAACTGATGACGATGGCTAACATGGTGTAAATCCAAAAAGGCTCTTTACTATACCTTAGCTCTATTTTAATACAAAATTCACGTTATTTTAACTATTTCCACCTCAAACTTACTCACAGTGCATTTCTGAATTTCTGTCAATACAATATTTGAAAATCTAATATAAAAACTAGGTAATGATTATATTTTCTAGACTTTTAGGGGTAATCATGTTCAAAATATGACACTTATTGCTCCGTACAAATACGTACGTTTTTCCCCTATGTCATTTTCGATGTTACAAGGTTAAAGGTCTTGTCAAATCCAAGGTTTCCAGGATAAATCCTTCTTGAATGTTATCTAGATCACAACATCTCTACGGATTGTTTCTGAGGAGATTTAAGCAAATACACCATAGTAATCTATCTACTTTTTCCTGTAAACCTTTATTTAAAGATTCAATGAAAACCATCCTGAATGATTATCAGGAACACAACACCCCCCGAAAAATTCGTGCTACTGTGTAAAGGTTTAAGAAATGTAAAACACAGTTCTGTGAGGAGTCAAGGTTGGAAAATCCATTGAATCAACAGAATTTCGAGGGGTTGAACAACTCACTTAACACAAGATCTATGAA
>JAAUYD010026065.1_pt1 | contig 10050 bp, 6 predicted proteins | sample 7278101 | NCBI WGS metagenome assembly JAAUYD01 (sample SAMN14350128, study PRJNA611818) | marine sediment metagenome | isolation source: surface marine sediment (0.6m) | place: French Polynesia: Moorea | collected 2018-08
GGCGATGTTGGCGGGCACGCCGGCCTTGCGGGTGAGCTCATAGAGCGCGCCGTCGATGGCCTCGTCTTCGCTGGCACCGAAGGCAATGGCCGCATCGGTGAGATCGTCCAGAACCGGCGCCCTCGTCTCGTGGGTGAGGTCTGCGCGGCCCCGAAACTCCAGAAACTCATCGCTCAAGCTTTCCGCAAACACCATCACATGGGCGCCCGAGCGCAGGGAAATCTCCGTGCGCCGGGCCGCCACGGTCCCTCCCCCGGTGACCACCACCTTGCGGCCTTTGACATTGTAGAAAACTGGGAGCTGTTCCATCGCGCCATGATCTGATGTTTGCACCGTCTGCAAGCAGAAGCTCGTCAGAACGCTCTATTCTTGGCTCTTGTCAAACGAAAAGTCCCTGCGACCCATTTTCTGCGGGTGCCGCAGCACATTCCGGCCGGTGGGTGGCGTTTCCACGCAATAGGATGACGCTTACGTGACCTCATTTCACCTAAGGGCAGAATATCTTCCCCCCGCGCGTCAGGACCAGTGGGAACGCGCCTACAGAAATTTGGCGGCTGACCGCCCGGTGTGCACACCGGATCAAGACGCACGCCTTGCCGTGAACGCGGATACGTGGAGGATGAAAATGGCGACAATCGAAACCCTCAAGGCACAGCGCGAGGCCTCCCTGGCAGCCACCGCCGGCGGCCCGCCGGCGCGCACCATCAACCAGTTCTTCGGCGTGGGTCCGATCACCGATCTGACCGCTGATGAAGTGGACAGCCGGCGCATGCGCTTTGAGTTTGAAGCCTGGCTGGAAGCCAACTACCGCAAGGTTGACGACAACAACAATCCGATCGGCGCCTTCACCTCCGCAGAGATCGGCCGCAGCATGCACCGCGGCTATCCGGCCGATAAAATCCTGCTCGACATGATGGGCGAGATCCACCGCTATTTCGGATTCCCGAAGAAGAACAAGATGGCTGTGGGCCTCGGCGGCGGGCACAGCGGCTTCACGGTCTGCATCATGCACCTGATGAACGCCAACGACGCCGGTCAGCACGTTTTTGTCGACACGCCGCGCCCAGAGTCAGAAGCGGCCATGGCCGGCGGCTTCTTCCGCCAGTCTTGGGGCGCCCAGATGATCGAGATGCACCGCTTTTCGCAGAACGGCGATGAGGCGCGCCTGCATTTCAGCGACGAAGAAGGCACGATCCCCACGGCCGATGAGCTGAGCGCCATGGGCATCAAGCTGTTCGTGGGCGTGGGCCACGAGACCACGGGCGCCACCACCTATACGGACGGCGACATTGCCAACCTCCTGGAATGGATCGACCGGGACCCGGCCAACCACCATGCGGTGATCGACGCCACCTCCATGCTCGGCGCCATGCCCTGGCCGGAGGAGACGGTGGCGGAGTTCATGTCCAAGTGCTGCATGTTCATGCCCTTCCAGAAGGCCATTGGCGGCATCTCCGGCTATCTTGTGGCGTCCTTCACGCCTGAAGCCATGGACCTGATCGAGGCCAACCAAAAAGACCCGGCCTGGGCCATTCCACGCCAGTTGAAGATCGTTGTGCCCTCAGATCCCAAGCGCCCGCTCAGCGGCGAGAAATCTACCGCGCTGGGCCCCATCTACGACCCTGAAGGCCATAAGATGCAAGGCGGCATCATCAACACCTATTCAACGCTCGCCTTTGCCGAAACCACGTTCGGCCTGCAGCGCTCTGAGAAGATTGTGGGTTCGGTGGGCGCGCTCAATGCCCGCTCGGTGAAGAACCGCCAGACCATCAATGAGTGGGTGGCGGCCCATCCCCTGTTCGAACTGGGCGTGGCGAAGGAAGAGCGCCGGGGCGCGGCGGTGACCCTGCTGAAGGTGGTCGATCCCGACATCACCGATACCGAGCTGCACAACCGCATAATTGCCCGCTCCAAGCAGATCCTGGCCTATGAAGGCCTGACCCATCCGAACGGAGAGCGCGAGGCGGGCCTGGATGTGGCGCGCTACGTGAACGCCTTTCCCGGCACGCCGGGCGACTACCGCGCCTGGATCGGCGGCATCCGCCCCCACGGGGACATTGAGGCGCTTCTCGATAACCTGGAATATGCCTACCACCGGGCCAAGATCGTTGTTCTGGAAGAGTTGCTTGCCGAGCAAGGGGTAACCTTCGAGGCCTCCGCCTCCGGGGGCGAGACTCAGCGCCAGGACGATCCGAACCGCGCCTATAAAGTGCTCGTGGCCGATCTCGTCGGCCTTAAGTTCGACGCTGCCGGCAGGCCTGACCACAGCGAGGTGAAAGCCTATGTGGAGGCCAAAGGCGGGGTGTTCCATGAGGGCGGCTTGAACGGCGCCGATCTGGAGGCTGGTAAGATCCATTTCTTCTATCAGCCTGATCTCAGCACCGAGGCGGAAATCCTGCCGCAGACCGATCAGGGGCAATATGATGCGCTGATCGCGGCAGCGACCTTCATCCCGGCGGCCTCGCAATTCGCCGAAGGGGGCGTGCGCATTGGGGCCGGCACCGGCAATATGGGCTCTGCCTCCTGGGGCGGCGGCAATGGGGATGGCGGCACCGCACCGCTCATGAACACTCCCAGCTTCAACAGCCGAGCCACGGCACAAATGACCATGAAAGCCCTGCTGAAGCGCACGCCGGATCTGCCGGTGGACCAGATGCATGAGATGGTGGTGGCCGGTGACTTCGACACCGGCAAGCAACTGCGCGACTTCCCCACAGAGAAGCTGGAAGGCAAGCGCATGGCCGTTATCGGCTACGGCAATATCGGCCGCGAGGTGGCAAAGCTCGCCCAGGCCTTTGGGATGAGCGTTTCCATTCATGCCCGTCCGGCCGCCAAAGAGTGGATCATCTCGGAGGGCTTTGAATTCGCCGAAACCGCCGAGGACGCCGCCAAGGGTGCGGACTTCATCAGCCCGCATACCGGTCTTGGCCCCGTCTCGTCGGAAACGGGGCGCTTTGCCAATGCGGATCTGGTGAACGAGGCGGTTTTGAACAACCTCAATGACGGCGCTGTGGTGGTGAACTATGACCGCGGCGAAGTGGTCTGCTGCGAGGCGCTGAACAAGGCGCTGGAGAGCGGCAAGGTGCGCTATGCCGGCATTGATGCCGACCTCTTCAAGTGTTCTGAAACCGGCGCCCTGTCCGGACCCATGGTGCCTTATCTGGATGTGGAAAAGCGTCACAAGGGCAAGCTGGAACTTCTGCCTCACGCGGCCGCCGACACGGAACACCTGTCGCGCGTGGAAGGGGCCAAGCAGGCGGTGGATCAGATCTTCGATGCCATCCAGTACAAGCGGGTCACCAACCTGAAGGGCGATCTGCCGGAGGGCTACACCAGCGGCGGGGCCAAAACCGTGCCCGGCGTTGGCAAAGTGACCAGCCAGGTGCTGGCAACGGTGGCTGACAGTCCTGAGACCACCGCCGAACTGCGCAGTCTGGCGGAGGATATTGCGGCCATCTGGGGTTCCATCGATGCCATTGACGAGCCGGCCCGCCGGGCAGAGCTGATTGAGCGCTACGGGGCCGATTTGATCCGCACTTCAAACAAATATGCGGTTATGATGGATCGGCTCGGATTGAAAGGTCCTTTTGGGTAAGGCCTCAACGGCCGGGCGCAAAAGGGACGCGCCCATGCTCAACGTGATCTTCGATGTGGACGGCACGCTGGTGGACAGCGATGCGCTGGACGGCGAGCTGTTTTTGCAGGCGGTCAGCGATGTGCTCGGCGAGGTGACCTTCCGCGACGACTGGGTGGACTATCCGCACGTGTCGGATGCGGGGATCCTGGCGGACATCCTGCAGGACAATGGGTTCACTGCGGGCACCGGACTGGAGCAGAAAGTTCGGGACCGCTTCGGCGCCCTCATAATAAGCGCCTTGAACGAAGCCCCCTGCCAGGCGTTGCCCGGGGCCACTGGGGTCACGGCTCAGCTTGCGAAGCGGCCAGAGACCGCGCTCGGGGTCGCAACCGGCGGCTGGGGCCACACGGCTCGGGCGAAACTCGTCTCCGCCGGATTCAATACCGGCACCTGGACCATTGCTTCGTCGGATGACCACCATGAGCGCACCAGCATCATGCGCTCCTGCCTGGCCCGCCTGCCTGATAGAGGCAGAAGAACGGTCTATTTTGGCGATGGCATGTGGGACCTTCGAGCCTGCGAAGAGCTGGGCTGGGCCTTTGTGGGCGTGGGCCCACAGCTGAACTCTGTCGCACCGGTGTGGATTGAAGACTTTGCCGGATGCGATCTTGAACGGATCCTGCGATTAGCGCTTGAGCAAACTGGAGACATGAGATGAGCGTCATCATCCCCGCCATACGGTACAAAGATGCACCCGCTGCCATTGACTGGCTCTGCACTGCGTTCGGGTTCGAGCGCCATCTGGTTGTGCCTGGTCCGGACAATATCATCACCCACGCCCAGCTCTCGTTTAAAACGGGCATGATCATGTTGGGCAGCGCAAAGACCGGCGATTATGACAAGATGCTCCGCCCGCCGGACGCGGCGGATGGCCCGGTGACCCAAACCATCTACGTGGTGGTGGAGAATGTGGACGGCCATTGCGCGAAAGCCCGCGCGGCCGGCGCCACCATTACGTCGGAGCCAGAGGACCAGGACTATGGCGGGCGGCTTTACACCTGCCGGGATCTGGAAGGCCATGTGTGGAGCTTTGGCTCCTACGACCCTTGGGGCTAAGCGGAAACCGCAATAATCCTGCTGCGCGCCCGGCGCTGATGATGTAAACACCGTTTACATGAGTTGGAGCAAACGGAATCGCGGCGGTGAGAAACGCGGCTATCACCATGGGAATCTGCGCGAAACGCTGGTGGAGGCCGCCCTGGATCTCATCTCCAAGAAAGGCGCGGCCGGCTTCACCTTCGCTGAAGCTGCGCGCTGGGCCGGGGTGAGCCCTGGCGCGCCCTACCGCCATTTCAAGGACCGCGATGAGCTGATTGCCGATGTGGCCTCCCGCGGGTTCGAGGCCTTTGCCGCCAAATTGGAGAAGGCCTGGAACGAGGGGAAGCCGGACCCGTTCACCGCCGTTCAGCTGATGGGAAGGGCCTATCTGGAGTTTGCGCGCAAAGAACCGGCCTATTATTCGGCCATGTTTGAGGCCGGCTTGCCGCCCAACCTGAGCTTGGAGTTTGCGCAGGCCGCAGACAAAGCGTTCGACGTGCTCGTAGAAGCCGCCGGCGCCCTGGTGGCCGATTTAGACGGGCCCGGCAAGCCCCCCGCCCGTATGGTTGCCCTTCATATCTGGAGCCTAAGCCACGGTATCGCCTCGCTTTTCGGGCGCGAGGACGAGGCCCGCCGGCCCCTGCCCATGCCCCCGGAAGACCTGCTGGAAGCCGGTGTTCTGGTCTACCTGGAAGGCCTCGGCATCAAGCGGCCCGCTTAGTTTTTCCCTGGAGAACGAAGAATCTTTCCATTTCCATCCGTCCTCCCCTTGACAGAGCGGGGCCTTGTGGCCAGATATGTAAATGTAAATAACATTTACATGAGGAACAGATGCAACTCGCACAACGCGTGGATGAATATGGGAAGGCCGGGTGGATCACCCTAATGGTTCTCAGCTTCATCATTTTCTGGCCGGCTGGACTGGCCATTTTGGGATACATGATATGGAGTGGACGAATGGGATCTTGGAGCAAATCTGTCAGTAACGGCCCCGGCCGGTGGTACAATTCCGGCGCGAACACGGCGCCGGCCAAATGGTCTTGCTCGCGCAGCAAGCACCGCCGGCATGGGCTCAAGCCCACAGGCAATGCGGCTTTCGATGAGTACCGCGAGCAGACCATGCAGCGCCTGGAAGAAGAGCAGCAGCAGTTCGAAGAGTATCTGGAACGCCTGCGCCAGGCCCGCGACAAAGAAGAGTTCGACAGCTTCATGGCTGAGCGTAAGGCCAGGGCTGACGATGCCGGCGAGAGCGGGGATGAAGCCCCGAAGCCCGCCGCGTAAGTGTTTGAGTTCCCCCCGCCGTCATCCCGGAATTTTGCGCCAGCAAAATATCCGGGACCCAGGAGCAACGGAGCTCTGCGGTCCCTGGGTCCCCGCGTGCGCGGGGATGACGAGAGGTAGGACACGGGGATCATGAGAAGGAGAGTGCCGGATCACCTTCCTGTTGATAAGCGGCCACCGCGCTCGCCGCGCCTTGACCAGAGCGCTACACTTCACCGTTTAGCGAATGTGCTAAAGAGTGCCCATGCGATTCCCAGATCACATACTCGACGAAATCCGCGCCCGGCTGTCCATCTCCGAAGTGGTGGGCCGCAAGGTCACCTGGGACCGGCGCAAATCGGTGCCCGCAAAGGGCGATCACTGGGCCTGCTGCCCGTTCCACCAGGAAAACACCCCCTCCTTCCACGCCGACGACCGCCGCGGACGCTATCATTGCTTTGGCTGCAAAGCCTCCGGCGACATCTTCACGTTCGTGACCGAAACCGAAGGCCTGAGCTTCCCCGAAGCGGTGCAGTCGCTCGCCGATCTGGCCGGCGTAAACCTTCCAGCGCCCTCCCCGCAAGCTGCGGAACGTGAGCAGAAGCGAGCCACGCTCTACGATGTGATGGAAATCGCCACCAAGTTCTTCGAAGACGCCCTGCAAAGCGCCGATGGCGCCGCCGCCCGGGGCTATCTCAGCGACCGGGGGCTTTCGTCAAAAACCCAGCAGGACTTCCGCATCGGCTATGCGCCCAACGACCGACGCGCCCTGAAAACCCACCTGGCGGGCAATGGGGTGAGCCCGGAGCAGATGACGGAGTGCGGGCTGGTGATCGCCGGGCCAGACATAGCGGTGCCCTATGACCGTTTCCGCGACCGCATCATGTTCCCCATCCGCGACACGCGTGGCCGGGTGATTGCCTTTGGCGGGCGGGCCATGTCGGCCGATGCCCAGGCGAAATACCTGAACTCGCCGGAAGGCCCCCTGTTCCACAAAAGCCAGGTGCTCTACAATTTCGACACCGCCCGCAAAGCCGCCTATGAGGCCGGCGGTCTTGTGGTGTGCGAGGGCTATATGGACGTGATCGCCCTGGTGCGCGCCGGCTATGCCAATGCGGTGGCGCCGCTCGGCACGGCGCTGACCGAAGACCAACTGCGCCTCATGTGGAAGGCCGTGCCGGAGCCGGTTCTGTGCTTCGACGGTGATATGGCGGGCCGCAAAGCCGCGTACCGCGCGGTGGACACTGCCCTCGCCCTGCTGCAGCCGGGGCACTCTTTGAAGTTCGCGCTTTTGCCGGACGGCAAAGACCCGGACGATCTGATCAATGATGGCGGGCGCGAAGCCATCGAAAAGGTGCTGGATGCGGCAACGCCCCTTGCGGCCATGCTGTGGGAGCGCGAGCTGGAAACCAGCGACCTGACCACCCCTGAACGGCGGGCCGATTTTGAGCAAAGATTGCTCGCTGCGGTGCGCCAGGTGGCCGATGAACGCGTCCGGTCCCATTACAACGATCATATTCAAACAAAGTTGAAGGCGCTCTGGTCCGGGGCGGGCACGCAGCGCCCGGCCCGGTCAAGGCGTCAGCCGACCGGGACCAGGCGGGACCGGCGGGGCAAGGGCCGCTCGCCCGTTGGCCGGCCCTGGGACATGCAGTTCCCCCCCAGCCAGGAGCTGAAACGCCTGGTAAACCCCACAAAATCTGGCTTAGGCGGTGTTCGCCGCGAGCAGCTTCTGCTGCTCGGCTTGATCAATCATCCCCATCTGATTGAGGAAAACGCGGACCTGGTGGCCGATTTGGAATTTTCAAATCAAGACCTTGACAGTTTGCGCCGGGAAATACTAGATGTCGCGGCTTTGCAAGCGCCCCTTGAAACAGCTCTGTTGCGCGACCATCTCGCCCAGAGAGGATATGCTCAAATCTTGGGTCAGCTTGATGCAGGGTTGTCGCACAAGAGCGACTGGTACGTTCAAGCAGAGGCCGCGCGGGCTGATGCGGGAACGGGCTGGTCCCAACTTGTCGTGTTGCACAAGAAAGCGCTCATGCTGAACAAAGAACTGATGGCTGCAGAATTGGCTCTGGCTGAAGAGGCGACGGAGGAAAACCTTGCGCATCTCAATGAGATCCGCGAACAGCTCCGCTCCCAGGCGGGCGAAGAAGCAACCATTGAGGGATTTGGCGAGGCCTCCGGGCGCTCAAGTGCGCTTAGCGGTTAAACGGTTAACTCAGGCGGTGTCCGGGCGCCCAGGGCCGGAAACATGCTTAAGGGGTGATTAAGGTAACAGGGTCTAGATAGGTCTGATGCGGCGGTGGGGTGATTTGCCCCAAAATGCTGCGACAAGGGCCGGGCCCCACACAAATTGGCACTGATTGCGCACGAAGACGGCTCTTAATGCGGGAAGAGCCTCAAAGCCAAGGCAAGCGCAAGGAAAGATATAGGTCATGGTAGCAACCACAGCTCAGAAATCAGAAGCGCAAGACCAGGCAGCTCCGGAGGCCAGTTCCGACGGCCCCGTGCTCGACATGAACGATGCCGCGGTCAAGAAGCTGGTCAAGCTCTCAAAAAAGCGCGGATACGTTACGTATGATGAGCTGAATGAGGTTCTGCCCTCCGATGAAGTGAGTTCCGAGCAGATCGAAGACACCATGTCCATGTTTGCCGAAATGGGCATCAACGTGGTGGAATCGGAAGAAGAAAACGAAGACATCACTGCGGAAGCCAAGAAGAGCGAAGCCGGTCTTCCGGTTAAGACGACGACCACGACCCGCGAGCCGGTGGAGCGCACGGACGATCCGGTGCGCATGTACCTGCGCGAGATGGGCACGGTTGAGCTGTTGTCGCGCGAAGGCGAGATTGCCATTGCCAAGCGCATCGAGGCCGGCCGCGAAGCCATGATTGCCGGTCTGTGCGAAAGTCCCCTCACCTTCCAGGCCATCATCATCTGGCGCGACGAGCTGAACGAAGGGCGCATTCTCCTGCGCGACATTATCGACCTTGAAGCCACCTATGCCGGCCCGGACGCCAAGAAGGCGCCGGAAGTGAAATCGCCGGACGAGGAGGACGAAGAGGAAGAAGAAGAGGAAAACGCCGATCTCCTGCGCAAGGATGGCGACGAAGACGGCGCCGAAGGCGAAGAGGAGGAGGAAGAAGAGGACGACGAGGCCAATCTTTCTCTGGCCGCCATGGAGGCTGAGCTGAAGCCTCAGGTAGTGGAAACCTTCGACATGATCGCCAGCGACTATAAGAAGCTGCGCCGCCTGCAAGATCAGCAAGTGGGGGAAAACAAGACCCTCTCCTCCTCTCAGGAGCGCCGCTACAAGAAGCTGCGCGAAGAGATCATTGTCCACGTGAAATCTCTGTCGCTGAACAACAACCGGATCGAAGCCCTGGTTGAGCAGCTTTACGACATCAACAAGCGCCTGCTTTCGCTGGAAGGCCGCCTGATGCGCATGGCCGATGGCGCCGGCGTGCCGCGCGAGGAGTTCTTGAAGCAGTATCGCGGTCAGGAGCTGGATCCCGGCTGGATGCGGCGCGTTGGCCGTCTGTCGAAGAACAACTGGCACGATTTCATCCAGTCTGAGCGGACTATGATCAAGGCGATCCGCGATGAGATCCACCAGCTGGCCTCTGAAACCGGCCTGGAAATCGAGGAATTTCGCCGCATTGTGCACACGGTGCAGAAGGGTGAACGCGAAGCCCGCCAGGCCAAGAAGGAAATGGTGGAAGCCAACCTGCGCCTGGTGATCTCCATTGCCAAGAAGTACACCAACCGCGGCCTGCAGTTCCTGGATCTGATCCAGGAGGGCAATATCGGCCTGATGAAGGCGGTGGATAAGTTCGAATATCGCCGCGGCTATAAGTTCTCCACCTACGCCACATGGTGGATCCGCCAGGCGATCACCCGCTCGATCGCCGACCAGGCGCGCACCATCCGTATTCCGGTGCACATGATCGAGACCATCAACAAGCTGGTGCGCACGGGCCGCCAGCTTGTTGATGGTCTCGATCATGTGCACCGGGATGCGGATGGTGCGCGCCTGGTCGGCGATCGAGCGGGTGATCGCCTGGCGGATCCACCATGTGGCGTAGGTGGAGAACTTATAGCCGCGGCGATA
>JAAUYD010057312.1_pt1 | contig 10049 bp, 8 predicted proteins | sample 7278101 | NCBI WGS metagenome assembly JAAUYD01 (sample SAMN14350128, study PRJNA611818) | marine sediment metagenome | isolation source: surface marine sediment (0.6m) | place: French Polynesia: Moorea | collected 2018-08
CCCGTGCACTCGAGGTACCGATTGATGAAGGCATAGGCGAGCCGTCTTTCCCCGCGGGCCACGAGGTCCATAACCAGGAAGCTGACGTCGCTGATGACGTCGATATTGCGGAGCTCGACGCTGAATTCGACGCAATCGTAAGGAGTGACGCCCGACGGCAGCCGGACCAGGTTTCTAAGATGCAGATCGCCGTGGCACTCGCGCACGAAACCGGTCTCGTAGCGGGCGAGCAGCGTTTCGCGGCAGTCGTCGAGGCCCTGGCGGGTCCACACCAGGAGCCTCTGAACGTCATCCTGGTCGATGCCGTCCTGGAGGTAATCGAAATTGTCGAACATCTGCCGGCGTATCGCGGCAAGAAAGCCTTCACCACTCGATGCCACGTAAACGGGTATTGCAGCGTGAATGCCGGCGACCTTCTCGGCCAGCTCGACCATGTCCTTGTTGACCAGCAGCCCCGCGGCCAGCTGCGCGTCGAGTTGCGCGTCCTGCGGGAACTGGTTCATCCTCACTGCATACTCGATGGGCGTGCCTGTTCCGCCGACGATAAGCGAACCCCGACTGCCGCATATCGGCACGACATCGAGGTAAATGTCGGGCGCCCAGCGCCGGTTGAGCTCAACTTCGAGTTCGCAGCAGCACTTGCGTTTCTCCAGTGTCGAGTAGTCAAGGAAATCCAACTTCACCGGTTTCTTGATCTTGTAAGCGAAGTCCCCGGTCAGCACGATCCACGAGATGTGCGTATCGAGCACACGGATGTTCCCGACGCGATGATCGTAAGCGCTTCGATGCGAAAGCGATCCGACCAGGGCCTCTGCGCTCTCGATGGATTCGAGGCCGATGTCTTCAGGGTCCATACCAACGGCTCTCTTTCAACAGGACACTAGTGTACGGCGAGTCGTTCGACCTGCCGGCCCAGCCATTCGATTGCCTGTTCGGTCTTCTCTGTCCACGGGTGGCCGTAGCTCAGGCGTATGAAATTCCTGTAGCAGGCGCAGGGCGAAAAGATGTGCCCCGGGGCAATGCTGATACCCGCCCCTATCGCATCGTCGAAGAGACGCTCGGCATCGACGTTCTGCGGGAGTTCCAGCCACAGCACCGAGCCGCCGGCGGGCTTCGACGTCCGGGTCGATGCCGGAAAGTGCTCGGATACCAGTGCCAGCATACGTTCGGAGTTACGTTTGAGCTCTGGCCGCAGCGACTTCAGGTGTCGGGCGTAATCACCGGACGCCATGAACTCGGCGAGCGTCAACTGTTGCAGCAATCCGGAAGAACAGGAGAACGCCCGTTTCAGCCGGGCAATCTCATCCGTGTACTCCCGCGAAACGGTCCATCCGATCCGGTAGCCCGGGCTCGCCGTCTTGGAAAAAGAGCCGCATGTAAGTATGCGGGCACTGCTGCCGAGAAACTGTGCCGGAACGGGACGGCTACCGTCGAACAGCAGGTCACCATAGACGTCGTCTTCAACGAGCGCCACGTCATGCGCCTCGAGCATCCTCACGAGCTTCAGGCGATCGTGCGCCGGCATCGTCACACCAAGCGGGTTGCCGAGTGTTGTCGAGAACATGCAGGCCTTGACCGGGTGCTTGGCCAGCGTTTGCTCCAGAGCCGACAGCGTCACGCCCTCCTCCGGGCAGGTCTCCACTTCGATGGCCAGCATGCCGAGACTGTCGATGAGCTCCAGCATGCCGTGGTAGGTCGGTGTCTCGACGGCGACGACGTCGCCCCTGGATGCGACAGCGGACAACGCGAGCAGCAGCGCCTCCTGGCCACCGTTGGTGACACAAATTTCATCGGGCTCTACTTTCACGCCGATGGTATCTAGATAGTGGTAGGCGATCTGTCGTCGCAACAACGGCTCGCCCAACGTCGACGCGTAACCGATGCTGCGTTCCTCGGCCCTGGCCATGATTCGCTTCATCGTGCGATGCAGGGTCTTCGCCGCAGGTTTCGCCATGGACGGATTGGCGATGCCAAGCGGTACGAGGTCGGGATCGTTCACGCCGTCGTAGACCCGCTCCATCAGCGAACGGCAACGCAGCCGCGCGGGATCGGCATTCACGGTCCGGGTAGGCCGGACGATCTCGTTCGCCATGCGGTGACGCACGTAGTAGCCGGATTGGGGTCTCGATTCGACCTTGCGTTGCCGCTCTAGCTCGATGTAGGCCTGGCGGACCGTGGGGATGCTGACACCGACGGACTTGCTCATCTTCCTGAGCGACGGCAGGCGATCGCCCGGCAGAAGCGTCCCTGAATCGATGTTTTCGCCTATCAGATCAACAACTTGCTGATACAGGAACGCATCGCGTTGCTTGTCGACATTGAGCATGACTGTATAGGTCCAATTTCTTGGAAATTGTTTCTGTTATATCACCAGTGTTTCCGTACAGTCAATGCATGCCCCAAGCCGACAGGAGAAAGTCGACATGACTGCATGCCAGCAATGCACAACCGAAGTCCGCACCGCACGGTTCAACTTTCCCGTGTCCTATCGGTCCCTGCCGCGGCGTCTGCTCGACCGGCTCGTCGCGCCGTCGCTCCGGCTGCACCGATACCGGAATCTGAGTGCGAGGATGCTGCAGGACTCGCTCGACAAGATGGACAGCCGGCAATGCAAATGAACAACACGACACTGTACGGGCTGACCGTATTGATCTGGGGTTCGACGTTCTTCGCAATCGAGTTCCAGCTCGGCCTGGTCTCACCCGAAGTATCGCTGGTCTACCGTTACTCGGCGGCCGCCTGCTTGCTTTTTTGCTGGAGCTGGTTTCGCGGCCTGCCGCTGCGTTTCGCCGCCCGCCATCACCTGTCGTTCATGCTGCTCGGACTGTTGTTGTTCGGTCTCAACTACATCCTGACCTACTACTCGCAGATCCACATAACCTCGGCGCTCGCGGCGATAGCGTTCTCGTCGATGGTCTGGATGAACATCATCAACTCGAGAATCTTCTTCGGGGTGAGGGCGGGCGGCAACGTCCTGTTCGGCGCCCTGCTCGGTGTAATCGGCATGTATTTGCTGTTCGCACCGCAGATACGCGAGCTGTCGTTCAACGATACCGTGTTCTTCGGTTCGTGCCTTGCCCTGCTGGGCGCGCTGACCGCCTCGTTCGGCAACATGGTGTCGCAGGCCATACAGAAGGCCGATATTCCCGTCGTGCAGTCGAATGCCTGGGGCATGCTCTATGGCGCCCTCTTCATGGGCGCCGTTGCGCTCGCCAATGGGCGCGAGTTCACGTTCGAATGGTCGGCGGCTTACGTTGGCTCGCTGGCCTACCTGGCCGTGTTCGGCTCGATCGTCGCATTCGGTGCGTACCTGACGTTGCTCGGGCGAATCGGCGCGCACAAGGCAGGGTATGCGATGGTGATGTTCCCGGTTGTCGCGCTGCTATTGTCGACGCTGTTCGAAGGACTCGAGATCACGACGATGACGATCGTGGGCGCTGCACTCGTGCTGGCCGGAAACGCGTTCGTGCTCAGGTCGCGCCACACAGCGGCTGCGCGGCTTCTCAGTCGTTCTTCTTCGCCGCCGCAATCGCCTGAGCATACAGACGGCGGTCGAGTATCGGCAGAAGCCAGGGCGCGAACCGAAGCAGGTAGTACGTAAGGCGCGCGTACCTGTCCGGAAAGACATGGAGCTTTCCACGGCGGATGCCCGCGATCATCTTCGCCACGACATGGGCGGGGTTCGAGATCAGGCGCGGCGGGACGACGAGCGTTTCCTCGTAGCCGTATTGCGGCGATTCGAGAATCGGAGTCTGGCTGAAACACGGATAGACGTTGGTTACGCTGACGCCCGTGCCGTCCAGGTCGGCGGACAGCGATTCGCCGAAGCCGCGCAGCCCGAACTTCGACGCACAATACGGTGACATCCCCCGAGCGCCGACCCAACCGGCGACGGACGAGATGTTCACGATGTGCCCGCTGCCGCGCTCGACCATCGCTGGCAGGAAGCCGTTGGCAAGACGCATCGGCCCGAGCAGGTTCAACTGGATGAGCGTCTCCCAGCTTTGTTGCGGGACATTGTCCAGCCGCCCGGCGACAGCGATACCCGCATTGTTGACCAGGATATCCGGCACTATGACTTGCACGGCACAGGCATCGACGAGCGCCCGGCACCCGTCTTCGGTGGAAAGATCCGTGGCGAACGCGGCGACGTGATTGTCGCCGGCTTCGTCCATCGCGTCCCGCAGCAGCGCATCATTGCGGTCCGTCAGGATCAGCTTTGACCCGGCCGCGCCGAACTGCCGCACCATCTGCCTGCCGAAACCGCCGCTGGCGCCCGTGATCAGGACGGTCTTGTTCGCCGGGTCGGTCAACAGCTTTTGTTATCCGGCATGCGGAAACTGTTCGGCCAGCATTTGCAGGCGGTGCGTGTTCGCCGAGCAGGCACTTCGGACGGCGTCCAGATCGATCCTGTCGTCCCGGAAGCGCCGCTGCCGATCGAAGTAATCGGCGGGATCGCTGCCGTCGGGTTCGACGTTGATGCGATAGGTCGCGCCGTCGAAAACCTCGTACAGCGGGAACAGCCCGCTGGCCACGGCGATGCGCACGAGCTCGATGGAATCTGCGGGTTCGGATTTCCAGCCGGTCGGACACGGCGAGTGCATCAACAGGAAGCGCATGCCTTTCATCGACAGTGCCGTCGAGATCTTCTGCGCGAAGTCCTCGGGGTGCGCCATCGACAAAGTCGCGGCGTACGGCAATCGGTGCGCCGTCATGATCGACATCATATCTTTCTTGCCGTCGGTCTTGCCGAACGGCGTCGTCGAGGTCGTGGCGCCGGCCGGCGTCGCCGACGAACGTTGGCCGCCCGTGTTGCCATAGATCTCGTTGTCGTAGCAGATGTAGATGATGTTCTCGTTGCGCTCAGCGGCAGCCGACAGGGTCGCAAGGCCGATGTCGTAGGTGCCGCCGTCGCCGGCCCAGCAGATGACCTGCCCGGTTTCGTTGTTCAGGTCGCGAATACTGGCAACACCGGTTGCCACAGCGGAAGACGACGCGAACGTCGTGGCTATCGTGGGCACGCCGTAACTGGTCGTCGGAAATGCCCCCGCGGTGACGATGCCGCAACACGCAGGGATTACCAGCGTGCAGGTATCACCGGCTTCGGCGAGCGCGCGGCCTAGCATGGTGAGACCGACGCTCATACCGCAGCCGCCGCAGTTCGTGTTACCCGGTCTCAGCAGGCAGGATTCCAGGTCCGGATTTACAGGAGCAGTGGCAGCCATCGTCAGGCCTCCTCGCCGGCTTCGATGCCCATCCACACCGGTTCTCCTGCCCCGGAGCGCGCTCCGAGATCGGTGAGGACGTCGTCGATGACCTTTGGCGTCACGTCACCGCCGCACAGGCCGGCGATGTAGTTTTGAATCAGCAGGTCGTCGCGATGACCCTGAAACGCGGCGCGCGTGTCCTGCCAGAAGATGCCGCCGACGCCGGCGGCATAGTTGCGATCGAGCACCGCGACGCGGCTCGCCGCCCTGCAGGCATCTCGCAGTTCACGGGCGGGGAACGGCCGGTACATCTTCAGCTTGACCAGCCCGACTTTTTCGCCGGCCTCGCGCCGCCGCCGAACGACCTCGCGGGCCGTCGTCGCCATGGTGCCGCTCGCAACGATGACGGTTTCGGCGTCATCGGTATCGAATGCCTGGACGGCGCCGCCCGGGTCGCGGCCGAAAGTCTCTTCGAAGACCGTACGGCACTCCTGGTACACGTCCGGCACGCGCTGCATCGCCTCTTCGACTTCGAGCCGCATCGACAGCGACTCATGCGGCCAGGCAAGGCCGCCGATCGTGCGCGCTTCTCTCTCATGCACGCGGTGCGGCAGGTCGAGATCGGGCAGGTAGCGATCGACGTCGGCCTGCTCCGGCAGCGCCGTCTCGGTCTGCGTGTGCGACACGATAAACGCGTCCATGCACACGAGCACCGGCAGCATGATGCGCTTGTCTTCGGCAAGCCGGAACGCGAGCAGCGTCGTGTCCAGCACCTCCTGGCTCGTTTCGCAATAGAACTGCAGCCAGGCGAAGTCGCGGAGCATCAGTGAATCGCCCTGGTCCGCCCAGATGTTCCACGGCGGTCCGAGCGTGCGGTTTACCGCCACCATGACGATCGGCAGCCGGTAATAGCCGGCCACCATGACGTTCTCGGCCATGTACGCGAGACCGTTCGACGAGCTTGCCGTGAACGAACGCGCACCGTTGATCGACGCGCCCATCGTCACGGCCATTGCGCTGTGCTCGCTTTCAACGGGCACGACCCGTCCTTTGCTGAACGGGAACTTGGCGACGTACTCGACGATCTCGGTCTGCGGCGTGATCGGGTAGATGCCGCACGCGACGCCTCGCGCGCTTCGATTGGCTTCGCCGGCAACGCTCAGGGCATAGCCAGCAGCATGGTTACCGGTGATGACCTCGACGGACATTCTCGTTCTCCGCTCCGCTTACAGGTGGCTCATGAAGATCACGTTGCGCGGGCATTCCGTGACGCACACGCCGCAACCCTTGCAATAGGCGTAGTCGAATTCCAGGTGGTGCCCCACGCGCTTCAACATGCCTTCCGGGCAATAGGTGCAGCAGAGATCGCACTCGTTGCAGACGCCGCACGACAGGCAACGCGCCGCCTCGCTGGCGTCGTCGAGCCCGAGATGCACTTCGTCGAACGTGGAGCGTCGTTCCGCGGGGTCGAGCGACTCGCCTTCGGAGCCGGGCTGCCGTTCGAACAGGTGCAGCTTCATGGCATCGGCACGAATAACCTCGTCGTGCCATTCGTCAACATCGCGCGCGGCCTCGGCATGCTCGGTAGTGCTGAGCTGCTCGCCGCTCAGCACGTAGTGAATGTGTACGGCGGAGCGCCGTCCGCTGCCGATCGCGGCTGCAACCGTTCCTTCGTTCGTGGCGAGATCGCCGATCGCGAACAACGGCTTCTCGAGCAGCCCGAGGAGCTGCGCACCTTCGCGAACCTCGGTGCCTTCGGGGAATACGGAGATGTCCTGCGATTGACCGAGTGCCAGGATGACCCGGTGGCAGTCGATCTCGAACTCGGACCCGTCGACCTTTACGGGCGCACGGCGCCCCGACTCGTCCGGCTCGCCGAGTTCCATACGCAGGCACTGCAAACTGTACTGCCGGCGCAGACCGTCGATCTTTATCTCGTGCAGGGCGACGGGCTGGGTCAGGAAATCGATCTCAACGCCCTCTTCGAGCGCCTCGTCGACTTCTTCGCGAATCGCCGGCATCTCGTCCCGGGTACGCCGGTAGACGACACGCACGCTGGCGGCGCCGAGGCGCAGTGCTGAACGAGCCGCGTCCATGGCGGTATTGCCGCCACCGATCACAATCACGTCTTCGCCGTCGACGCGCGCGTCTTTGCGATAAACGTGATCGAGGAACTCGATGCCCTGCACTACCGCTGCGGTGCCGTCGAGTCCGAGCCGCAATCCGACCTGCTCCTGCAATCCGGTCGCGACGAGCACGCCGTCATGGGTGCGCGTGAGGTCGAGCAGCGCCTGCCGGTCGATCCGCTGATTGGTCTCGACCTCGACGCCGAGCCCGAGGACGCGGTTGATCTCCTTGTCGACGATATCTTCGGGCAGCCGGAACTCGGGGATACCGGTTCTCAGCAGTCCGCCGATCTCGTTGCCCGACTCGTACACGGTCACCTGGTAGCCGAGGCGCGCGAGGTGATAGGCCGCCGTGAGACCGGCAGGCCCGGAACCGACGATGGCGATCCGCTCCTTGCGTTCGTAGAGGCGCACGGGGATTACGTTCCCGTGGTCGCCCGCATAGCGCTCCAATTCCCGCACGTTGACGGCGCCGTCGATCTCGATACGGTTACATGCCTCCATGCAGGGTGCGGGACAGGCGCGTCCGCAAACCGAGGGGAACGGCGTCGTGCGTAGCAGGATCTCGAGCGCGTCGTCCGTCTGCTCGTGGGCCAGGGCGTTGAGAAAGCCCTGAACGTTGTTGCCGGCCGGACAGATGTGGTTGCACGGCGGAACGAACTGCCGCCGGTGCGGCTGCTCGGTCGCCCATGCCCCGGTCTTGATTCCCGGCATCGAGGCGCCGGCACCCTTCAGGATGCTGGGCCCTCGCCCCTCGTCCGGGTTCGCCGTGGCCTGCTCGGCCGGGCATAGATCCAGCGGTGCGTCCTGCAACCGCACTTCCTCGTAGGCACTGCTGGCGGCGGTCAGGTTGCCGCCCCCGAAACCGAGATGTTCGAGCGCCGCGTGAATCTCGGGCAGCGGGAAATCCAGCATCTTACCGACGGCGCCGGCGAGTGCCGTATTCACGATCGGCACACTGCGTGTGCCCAGCTTGTTGTCGCGTGCGATGCGGGTTGCATCCACGGTCGCGAGTCGGAAACGGGCGAACTGCTCCGCAAAATGCTCGGGGGGCTCGGGCGAGTCGATGAGTATCCAGCCGCCGGCCTTGAGTCCGGCCGTGATGGCCGGGCCGACCAGCGTCGGATCGAGCACGACGACGTGGTCGGGCTCGTAAATGAGGTTTCGATTCGTAATGGTCCGGTCGGAGAATCGGCAGAACGCCTGAATGGGCGCGCCGGAACGTTCAGCGGCGTAGAGTCCAAAGGCCTGCACCGAGAGGCCCTGCAGGAACCTCGACGTGGCAATAAGCTTGGCAAGGGTCACGCCACCCTGGCCACCGCGGCCATGAATCCTGATCTCGATCATTGTGTCACTTCCCGAGTGGTGAATTGACGAGGCGCACGCCTGCCAACGGCTACGAAAAGTGTCGTTAGCAACTAAAAATATAGCGGCCGCGGGCATATAACCGAATAGGTAGATTCCGGGAAAGGGGGGCAGAGACTACGGATAGACGGAAATCCGGTCGCGCGAGGATGGCGTTGCGCCGCGCCTGTTGGGGTATATTGGCGCGATGATTGCCGAGAACCGATGCTGCAAATGCGGTCACGAGTGGCAGGACAAGCCGATGGGATTCGCCAGGATACCGGCCTGCCCGGCGTGCGGTTCCGCCTACTGGGAGTGGACGAATTATCCGTCGCGCGATGACGGCGGGGAGGCGCGCCGGGAGGCCCCGAAGAACCTGCGCGTCGGAAATTCAAGACGATGATAGTCGCGGAGCTATTGGTCGGAATCAGCGCGTTCGTGATACTGGCGCTCGGCGTTGCCCATTTAGTCTATACGTTCAACGGGCCAAAGCTGGCGCCCCGGAACCGGGCTGTGTACTCGGCGATGAACTCTGATTCGCCCGGTATCTCCGCCGAGACAACAATGTGGAAAGCTTGGGTCGGGTTCAATGCAAGCCACAGTCTGGGCGCCGTTCTGTTCGGCCTTGTCTACGGCTACCTGGCGTGGGTTCGCTCCGATGTGCTGTTCGGGTCGTTCGTCCTGTGCGTCACCGGTTTGGCCATGCTCTCTGCGTTGCTCGTTCTGGCCAGGCGGTACTGGTTCAGTGTCCCGTTTCGGGCTATCGCCGTTTCACTCCTGTGCTATGTCGCGGGCCTCGTCGTGGCGATTGCCGGTTAGCTTCGCCCACTCGAAACACAGGACGTCCCGGCGATCCGGATTCGGCTGATTTGGAAACGGGCATCCCTTCTCGACGGTTCCCGTGAGTCTAAACCCGTTCTTCTTCAGGACATTCTGCGATGCGACGTGATCCGGGTGGCAGAGCGCGTACAGGCTCGCCAGTCGGATCTGAGTCGCGATCTCCGTAATCGCCCCGAGGGCCTCGGTCGCTATCCCTTTGCCCCAGTGCCGTTGCGCGATGACATAGCCGGTCGAGGCACGTTCGTCGGACTCGAAGGCGAGCCCTGTACTGCCGAGCAGCGTCGAACCGTCGCGAGTGAAGATTAGGTAGGGCCCTCCCGGCCGGGACGACCACTCGCTGTCGCTGAACGCCAGAAACTCGTGCGTATCCTCGAGGTTCTTGTGAATAGGCCAGGCCAGGAACTTCCCGACCGCCGGGTCACCTGCGTACTCGCTGAAGATTTCCGGCGCATCCTCGCTGCGCGGTTGTCGCAGCAACAAGCGTTCCGTCGTGTACTCGCGGGGACAACTGCGGCCCATTTTCGAACCCTGA
>JAAUYD010127735.1_pt1 | contig 10049 bp, 7 predicted proteins | sample 7278101 | NCBI WGS metagenome assembly JAAUYD01 (sample SAMN14350128, study PRJNA611818) | marine sediment metagenome | isolation source: surface marine sediment (0.6m) | place: French Polynesia: Moorea | collected 2018-08
CTGTCACCCAATGGCGTCTTCAATGATATGGGCAGTCCTGATTATCGAGAAACATTTCTATACACGATAAAGGAGCTGAACCGGCTCAATCTTGGCTATGTCCACATCATGGATGGGCTTGCCTTCGGCTTTCATGAACATGGCGAGCCGATGACACTGGCTGAATTTCGTGCCGAATACAGCGGTATCATCATGGGCAATTGTGGCTATACCAAAAAGACCGCAGAAGAACGGCTTGAAGCCGGCCATGCCGATCTCGCCGCTTTTGGACGTCCTTTTATCACAAATCCGGATCTGCCTGAGCGTCTTAAAAATGATTGGCCCCTTGCACCAGCTGAAGACATGTCCTTGTGGTACACGCCAGGCGCCGAAGGGTATATTGATTACCAACCGTATCGGTAATTGAACTTGAAATGAGTCATGAGAACGGTTGTCTGCGACGCAAAGCCCTTTTTTTTCGGGTGAGGTGCCTGAAACAGGATATCCGATAATGGACATCTGGCTCTATACGATCGTTTCCAGTACCTTAACGATGAGGGTTGCCGCCATGCCGATCATGATCAGCCCGGCCAGAATGTCCGCCTGTCGCCTGAATCGATTCAAAAAGACCGCCGCCCCGGCCCCCACGGCCAGCAGCCCCGGCAGGGTGCCCAAACCGAAAACCAGGGCCGTCACGGCGCCGGAAAGCAACTGGGCGCCGGAGAGCGCCTTGGCAAAGGCGGCATAAGAGAGCCCGCAGGGCAGACCGCCCAAGACCAGTCCCATGAGGAAAAGATCCAGGTTGCTGCGCTGGGCCGCGGCCCGGGACATGAGACGCCGCCAGCCGGGCATCCGGTTGGGCATGGCAATGGCCAGCCAGCGGGGTTCGGCAACAAATCCCAAGCGGGACAGGCCGAAAATCAATAGGAACAGTCCGGCCAACAGGCTGATGCCCATCTGCACCCGGGCAATCCAGACCAATGGGTTCTCGCCAATCGCCGCAGCCAAACCAATCAATCCGCCGCCGGCAGCGCCCATCAATGCACCGATGACACTGTAGGTGATTAACCGGCCGGCATGGTAGGCCAGATGGGCCGAAACGCGCCCGGCCTGGCCGGGCAGGGCCACCACCAGCGGACCGCACATGCCGATGCAATGGCCGGTGCCCAGCAGGCCCAGCATGAAAAGGGCAACCGTATCAATGGGTGTTGTCAGCATATCCACCGCTTTTCGATGCGCAACCCGTTTTCAATTCCCCGCTGCGTAACGTCGTGCAATTCCCAAAATCGCGGATTGCGGTTCAGATCAATGCCGCACGGTTCTTGATCACGCCGGCGCAGCGGCGCGGATCTCAATAACCCCGGAAAGCCGATAAGGGCCTCAAATTGACGTTTTCCGACGACACGATCTTGCAGTTTTGCACAAAAGCGTCTACATTGACACACACTTTTTTCGTTCCCGAGCAGTTTCCAACAATGGTATCGTTTGGCTCAACATTCCGTTCAACTTTATCAAAACAGGAGGCATTGGTTTGAAGTTCTCATCCCCGGCAAAGCGATGGTTGTGGCCAGGCTTGGTGACGGTGGCGCTGATTTTGTTGTCGAATGCCGCTCAGTCCGCCGATGGCGGGCCGGCACCCGCATCGAAATCAATTTCGGCCGATGGACAGATGACCCTCAGCGAATCCGACCGCTGCCCGGTTTGTGCCATGTTTCCCGCTCGCCGCCCCAAGACGGCCGCCGCCATGACCCTGAAAAGCGGCGAAACCTATTATTTTTGCGGCAACGGCTGCCTGCTCAGGACCTGGCTGCGTTCGTCGGTCTACCTGAACCAACCGCAGGCGGAGATCGATCGGTTGGTGGTCCGGGACTACTTTTCCGGCCGGCCCATCGACGGACGCACGGCCACATGGGTGGCCGGCTCCGATGTGGTGGGCCCCATGGGGCCGGCCATCATCGTCCTGGCTGACCCGGCGCAACTGGAAAGCTTTAAAAAACGCCATGGCGGGAAATCGGTATTTACCTTAGATCAGGTCGATGATGCCCTGTGGAAGAAGATCAGCCGCCGCGAACTGCCACCGAAGAAAATGGATTGAATTGGCAATAACCGTTCGCCGTTCATCGTTCTGGGTTGGCTATCGTTCGTTGACCTTGCCCGCGGTTTAGAAAAGTTCTAAGTTAAAACCGTGGATCGAGATGCGAGTGCTTCCGACATCCAACCGTTGACCGGGTCAGCGCTTGCCACCGACAATTCATTTGGTCGAGGTTCCCGGTGAACCCATTGACCTCTGAACCCCTGAACCTTTGAACCATGAACCTCTGATTATGCACCGCCCCCTTGCCGAGAATAACCATCGGTATCCAGCCCCATGCCGGGGCGCCCGGAGGCTGCTGATTATCGTCATCAGTGCCAGTTTGTTGCTTGTGTTGGCCATCATCGCCGACTGGTCGTTGCGGGTGGGCCATCAGCATGACGGTGCCAGCGCATGGGTGAAAGCGATGCACCTGTCCGCACCGGCGTTGTGGACTGCCGGCAGCCCCATGCGTCACCCGGAGACACTGCATCCGGGCGTCGATTTGAGGTTTGCGACGGGATTGGTGGCCGCCCCATGATGCCGGGGACCCGCTATCCGCCCATGGCCTTGTGGGCCGCACGGGATATCCAGCGCCATGCCGGTCGGTCCATGCTTCTGTTTGCCTGCCTGGCCAGCCTGGTTTTTCTGATCGCCACGGCCCTGCTTTTCAGCCAGGCGCTGGATGCGACCTGGGCGCATCTGCTGAAGCAGGCCCCGGACCTGGTGGTACGGCGCATTGACGGCGGCGGATGGGCACCCCTGCCAGCCGGCGACGCGGTGGCCTGGTCGAAAGCGATTCCCGGCGTTCTCGACCCGACCCCACGTATTTGGGGGGTGGTACCGAGCCCCGAGAAACCGGTCACCGTGGTGGCCTCCGGCGATGTTGTCCCCGAGAACCTGCTAAAGGGAATCACGCCCCCCTCGGCCGGCCAGGCCGTGGTCGGCCAGGCCGTGGCCCGCACCTTACCGGACGGCCGCTTGAAACTGGGCGGGCGCGATCTGATGGTGTTCAGGGTAATCGATACATTTCCGGCCGACACCGCTCTGGCCACGCACGACCTGGTTTGGATGACGCCGGAGGACGCCCGGCAGCTGCTTGGCCTGGCGCCGGGCCAGGCCAGCGATCTGGCCGTTCATCTGTTCCGACGTGAGGAGGAGCAGGCCATCCAGGCCGACCTCGCCGCCGCCTTTCCCTGGCCCGTACGCATCACCGATCGCAGTGCCAGTGCCCTGCGCCATCGCACGCGTGCCGTTCGAACTGGCGGCATCGCAGTGGTCGCCGGCATCCCGGCACTGCTGGCCCTGCTGTTGATCATCGCGGGAACGGCCGGTGACAACAACGGCCGGCGCGGCCATTGGGCCCTGCTCAAAGCCCTGGGATGGACCACCGCGGACATCGTGCGGCTTCAGGTCAACCGGGCAATCATCCTGGGGGTTCCGGCGGTGGTGCTGGGTCTGGCCTTGGCTTACGCCGCGGTCTTCTACCCGCCGGCTGCCGGCGTCACCGCTTTTTGGATCACAGGCGGCCAGCACCTGGCGGACTTGGCTTTGGTCAGCAGCGGCGCCGCAATGATCATGTTGGAAATCGCTGGATTGGTGGGTTTGCCCTTTTTGGCTGCCGTTTTTCTCACCAGCCTTCGGACGGCTGCCGGTACCCCCGGAACCATGCTGCAGGCGGATCCATGGAGCTGAATACTGGATTGCATTGCCACCGGCTGGATTTCCGGTGGCCCGGAAGCGATGCCGACAAGCCACCCTTACTGCAATCGGTGGCGGCGGATTTTTCTGCGGGCACGGTCAGCCTGGTGACCGGGGATACCGGCAGCGGCAAAAGCACGCTGCTGCATCTGCTGGCCGGTCTGCTGCGCCCAACGGCCGGCGAGGTGTGGGCCGACGGCCGGCCGGTCTCCCGTTGGCCGTCGCGCCACCGCGATCCCTGGCGGCAACAGGTGGGCATCGTGTTTCAACACCTCGCACTGGTTCCGGACCTCAGCGTGGCCGAGAACCTTCTTTTGCCCATGATCCCGAGAAAGATCACCTGGCCCCGCATGCAAAAGGAGATTCGGCAGCAGCTGGTCGACGCCGGTCTGACGGTGCTGAGCGATGCCCCGGCAAGTACCCTGTCCGGCGGACAGCGCCAGCGCCTGGCCATCGCCAGGGCAATGGTGGCCCGTCCGCGGTTCATTCTGGCCGATGAACCCACGGCCTTCCAGGATGATCGCCATACGGCGCAGATATGCGCCCGATTCTGCAGCGCCGCCCGTGAAGGCGCGGTGGTCGTTATCTGCTCCCACGACCCGCGGCTGAGATCCTCCGCTGACGTTGACCGGCGGTTTCACCTGGCCTCGGCCGACTTGACCGAAATCCCCGTCAACCGGAATTCAGTATGATCTGGCACCCCCTGGTCTGGGCATTCTGGGTAACCGCGGCAACCGGCGGATGGCTCTATGCAACCGGTGCCATTCGGTCCGTGGACGTACTGCTGAACTGGACCCCGGCCCGTGCGGACAGCGACCAGCTGAGACGGGAACGCCATGCGGAGATGGCGGCGCTGTTGGGGCGCTGGGCATTGGGCTGTCTGGCGGCGGCGGCCACGCTGGGTCTCGTGGGCATTGCCGTGGTCTGGCATCGCGTGATTCCCGGTGCCATGTGCGGCACCGGTGTCCTGCAGGCCATGGGAACCGACGGCAGCCGGGCCCTGATTTTCTGGGGTGTCACCCTGGCAGTCCTGTATAGCTGGCGGGTGCTGGACAGCCTGGACAGTCAACTTACGCAAGGGGTATTGACCCAAGCCGGGGCACGGGTGATGATCAGCGCCGCGCCCTTTCTCGTGCTTGCCGCCTTCTTCTCCTGGCAGGCCCTGATGCGGCTGGAAAACGTCCCCCCGGTCAGTTGCTGCGCGGCGGTCTACGACCAAGTGCTTAGCGATTCACCCGAATTCACCGCCGGGCCATCGCTGGTGCCCATTGCCCTCTGGTGCTGTCTGGCGGGCGGTGCGGCGCTGCTGGTCCTGGCGGTGTCAACGATTCGATTCCCGGATCGCCCGTCAGGCGCCATGATGGCCACGCTCGCCATCGTCTGGGGCATCGGGGCGACGGTTGCCGTCAAACAGGTGTGGTCCGCCTACCATTACCAGGTCCTCTCCCACCCCTGCCCCTGGTGCCTCTTTCTGCCGGATTATCACGGTGCCGGCTTCTTTATCTTCGGGTGCGTGGCCGTGGTGGTCATGCAGAGCATCGCCCTCTGGCTGGCCGATCGCACCCGCCGTCGTTATCCGGTGCTTGCCGATCCGGCCGCCAAACGCATCCGGCGGTCCGCCTGGCTCATATTGATCGGCCTGATGGGTTTCTCTATTCTGACGGTGGGGCCGGCCATCGCCTGGCGCCTGCACGCCGGCGTCTGGCTGAACGGTCTCCCCTGATCTTAAGCCCGACCGTTCATTTCACCAGTGGTTCCTTTGGCCCATCTTGGCGGTCAAGCCCGTCAGATCGTCCACTCGTCATGCACAATGCCGACGAGATACCAGATGTCTTGGTGCGCCTGCAGCACCAGTCGCAGGCTTCTCCAGTCCATCCCGCCGAATTGGGGATCCACCCCCGCAAAATGGTACTCGATGAACATGGCGCTGGGATAAAATACGGCGAGATTGTTGATGGTATTGCCTCTCCCAATGACGGTGTTGCAGCCCATCTGCTGCGGACGGGCAAAGTCGGCATCATAGATGAATCTTCGAAAATATGCTTCAAAGGTGAGGTCGATCGGAAGGCCGGTCCCATCGAAATCGCCCCAGCGGTGGACCGTTTGATCGCGCAACAAATGTCTCATGTCCTGCGCCCGGAAAACAAGATCAACATCCCTGACATACGCGTAAGGCGAGAACCGGACACCTTTTTCCGGATGCGCAAGCCGGGACAAGGCCTGCATGTCCTTTTGTCTCAGCGCCCACATGATCTGTCCGGCTCGTGCCGCAACCGTTTCATCCTGGCATCCCACCTGCGGCGCCAGGTAGCGGCGGTTGACCCAGCCTGTCAGGTCTCCGTGACGAATTGGCACCCAGGCAGTGGTACGCGTGTGTTCAACTTCATCTTGAATTTGAACACCCACGCTGTAGGACGGAATCTGGCCGACGACAGGCGCGGCAGGATCAGGCCTGGCACGGACGTTGAGAACATCGTCGGGCGCGACGCTGACCACCGCATGGTTCGCATGAGGCGCCTTGGCCGGAATGGGCTGGGGGCGGCCGGAATCGAGGCCCCCGGGCTGCGCATCACCACTGCCGAAGAAAACAAGGAGCGCCAGGAGTAGACCAAGTCGCTGAATGCATGTTCGCATCATAATCATCACCGAACGGGGCGGCAGCACTACAGGCCCCTGAGCATATCGATCAGCATGGGTTGCGGGCTGCAATCGGTCTTGTCTTTTCTGGTGTTGCCTTGCGTCAGGACACCGCGAACCTTACCGTCATTGGCTTCTTTTTTGAATTCGAAGGCATCTGCGGGATTTTGGGTCGTCAGCCATTCGTGCAAACCGACCCGAAGATTGACCTGTTCGTGACGCCGGTTGATTTCCTTAAGCAGTCGGCGCACCGACTCGATCTGCGCCTCGGTGTACTTATGGTAATGGCGATAGCCGCGAAAGGCAAACCCCAGATCAAGCACCTGGTCGTCGGGCAGCACGCGGTTCACGTAGGTGTAAAAGCGGCCGTCCCGCTCCTCGAGCCAGCCATAGTTGCAAATCTCAATACCGATGGAGTGCGGGTGGAGGAGCGCGCTGTTGTTTTTGCCCAGGTGGTAGGCCCACCCCTCGTCCGGGAAACATTCGACGACCGTGCCATCGAGGGCCGCATCCCCCGTGGTGCTTTTGTTGCCGACAACGAACTGGGTCGCGATGCGCCCGCGGACATCGTTGTTCCACCCGCGAATGGTCGCATAGGGGTCGTGGGCCCCGGCGGTATGGTGCAAGAACACATAAAACTTGTCCGTCGGATCGTCAACGTATTCGTCTTTGTCCAGATAGAATTGGTGAATCTGCAGCCCTTCCGTTGTGGTCGATGTGCGCTCCTGGACATCGGTCGTCAAAAACGCCTCCAGGTTGATGCCGAGCGCTGCAGAAGTATCGGGCCCCACCTTGCCGTCGGGTTTGAGTCCTTTGCGGCGCTGAAAAGCCTTTACGGCCCTTTCGGTTCGGGCGTCGAAAATCCCGACCGTCGCAAGTTCGAGCTTCTCCTGGATGGCTTTTACCGCTTCGCCCTTGTCGCCTCGCTTTACAATCATTTTCTCTCCTTTTTAAATGAGACAAGCATACCGTTCGGGCAAATTGGCCGGTTTTCGATATCAAAGGTTGAAGCGTGGGAACGTTTCGAACGCCGTGAGAAGGTGTGATTCGTGCACAGCTGATGGTGCCTTAAACGGTGGTTAAGCATAATTGGTTTTCCAGCGCTTGTCAAAAAATGGTCTCGATGATCAAAGGCCCACGCCGGTCGTCGACAAGTGGCCAATCCCACATATACTTGCATGATGCCGATAGCCTCTGCCTCTCACTTTAGGCGATTGACACCCTTTTCGCCTTTTGCTATCGTGACCTCAGTTTTGCGCCAAACCATTTATGACCTCATCGTTTCCCGGCTGTAACGCCGCAGCACTTGCGGCAACTTGACAATCTCATTGACAACGAACCATCCATCGGCAACCGGATGGGTACCGGACCCGGTGAATCCATGTCATCGACATGGTAACGCGGGTACGAACGGGCATCACGCATGAATCGCAGAACATTTCTCAAGATTGCATCCATGGGCAGCGTCGCCGTTGCCGCCGGCTGCTCCGCCAAATCCGAAGACAACCTGTTCACCATGGTCCATGCCAATGAGGACATGGTCACCGGAAAGGCCGCCTGGTACGCCTCTACCTGCCGGGAATGTCCGGCCGGCTGCGGTGTGCTGGCCAAGAACCGCGAGGGTCGCATTATCAAGCTGGAGGGCAACGCGCTGCACCCGGTCAACCGGGGAACCCTTTGTATGCGTGGCCAGGCCGCCTTGCAGGGCCTATACAATCCCGACCGGCTGTGGATGCCGCAGCTCAGAACCAATGACGGGTGGCAGGAGATTCCTTTCGATGAGGCCGAAGCGTTGATCCGGGGAAAGGCCCGGGCAGCAGCCAGTCGCGGCAGTGAACGCGTCGTCATGGTCACCGAAACCGTCGGCCAGACCCAGCTCGACCTGTTTGCCACCGTTTTGCAGCACTTTGCGGCCGCACCGCCGATCGTCTTCGAACCCCTGGCATATGAGGCCCTCAAATTCGCCCACCGGCAGCTCTTCGGCAGCCCCGGTCTGCCAACCCTTCACATGGACCGGGCCGATGTGCTGGTCGGGTTCGGCGCCGACTTTCTGGAGACCTGGCTCTCACCGGTGGAATATGCCCGCAAGTTCAAGGCCATGCACCTGCTGAGCAACGGACTCAAGGGCGTCTTCGTCCAGGTCAGCCCCTTCCAGTCCCTGACCGGTGCCAATGCCGACCGCTGGATCGGCTGTCGGCCCGGCACCGAAGCCGCCGTCATCATGGGGCTGATTCGCATGGTGATTGGTAGCGAGGATGGTCGGAACGTGAGCCGCAATCTGCGCAGCGTCCTGGCCGAACTGACCGAGGCCTACACGCCCGAAGCGGTGGCCCGCATATCGGGTGTTTCTGTCGACGATCAGGCTGCGGTTGGCCGGCGGTTGCTGGCGGCCGAGCGTCCCCTGGTGTTGGGCACCGGCACCGGCGGTCATGCTGAGCATGCGGTGGCTGCAGAACTGGCTGCCCTATTTCTCAACCTGGCCCTGGACCCCGAATTGTCCCTGTTCGACTTCAACAATCGTCATCGGGTAGAAATTGCCGACAGTCGCGCCAAGGTAATGGCGGCATTCGATGCCATGGACACGACCTCCGTGGAAATGGTCCTGCTCAACAACGTCAATCCGGTCTTCTCGATTCCCGGCGGCAGTCGAATCGCCGAGATCCTGCGCAGGCAAAAGCGTTTCGTGGTGGCCTTTTCCAATTTCATGGATGAGACCGCCGCCAATGCCGATCTGGTCGTGCCGGTGCAAGTGGCCCTGGAAACCTGGGACGCCTATGAGAGCAACAGCGTCGCGATGGCCACCTCGCAGCCCACCATGGGAAAGATCACCCAGGCGCCCGCATTGGGAGATCTGCTGATCAGCCTGCTCCCATCCGACAAGCGGCCGGCGGCCGACTACAAATCTCTGGTGAGCCAAACCGTGTTGGCCGGCCAGAGCAGTCAAACCACAACCACCTGGCTGAAGACGATTCAAAAGGGTGGCCGATTTAACGACGACGGCCGCGCCGGCAGTGCACCCAAGGCCAACCTGAGGGCGGCGGCCACCCTGAAAACCTACCTGGCCAAACTGCCGGAGCCGACAGCAGGAGAAATACTCATGGCCCCGCCCTCGATCCGCTTTTTCGACGGCCGGGGCGCCAACCGCCCCTGGTTGATCGAAACCCCGGACACCCTCACCCAGATCCCCTGGCAAACCACGGCATTGGTCCACCCGGACCGCATGGCCGCCGCCGATATCAAGGAGGGCGACAATGTTCTCCTGAAGACTCCGGCCGGTGAAATCGAGGTGCCGGTATATGCCTACGCAGGGGTTTTCCCGGGAACCGTGGTGGTGCCTGTCGGGCAGGGCCACACCGATTTCGGCCGCTATGCCAGCGGTCAGGGCGTCAACCCCGTGGCTGTTCTGGATCCAGCCGTGGATGCCGACGCCGGGGCACCGTCCTTTGCCACCCCGCTGACCAGCCTGGAAAAAAGCGGCAGCGCCGTCACGCTGGCCATCACCTCGGGCAACCGGTTGCCCGAGGGCCGCAAGATTGCTCTCAGCGTGGCCATCGACCAGATCCACCGTAAAAAGACCGGGCACAGCAAGCCGGGGCTGACCATGGACAGCTTCCCGATAACCCCCCCCCCCCCACAAGGCGAATACCCCAATCCGGATCAA
>JAAUYD010295681.1_pt1 | contig 10046 bp, 8 predicted proteins | sample 7278101 | NCBI WGS metagenome assembly JAAUYD01 (sample SAMN14350128, study PRJNA611818) | marine sediment metagenome | isolation source: surface marine sediment (0.6m) | place: French Polynesia: Moorea | collected 2018-08
CCTGGAAGTCCACGGATTCGGACTGGAACGCTATATCGCTAATCCGCTATCGATTGTGGACGGTTATGCAACGGCGCCGGACACACCGGGACATGGGGTTGTTTTTGATTGGGAAGCTTTGGAGGAAATGCGAGTTTAGAATTCAGGTTTCATATCTTGACTTTAGCGTTTTGGCCGAGTAATAAAAATTTTACCGGCAAAAAGAAAGACTATTTCCGAGGCAAAAGTCAATTTGTAGTAAAAGAATAATCTCAAAACCAAAAGGAGGTAGATTATGAAAAAAACATTTGTCATTTCGATTATTACATTGGCTTTTTTGAGCGCCACCACGATTTTCGCATTTGCAGGAACAAAGATTGTTGGCTTCTCACAAGTCGACAATCAAAATCCGTGGCGTCTGGCAGAAACCGAATCTATTAAATCAGAGGCCAAGAAACGCGGCTACAAACTGAAGTACTCAGATGGCCAGGCCGTCCAGGCCAATCAGATCGCCGCTGTCCGGGATTTTATTGCCCAAGGAGTCGATGGTATCATTCTGGCGCCTAAAACCAGTACCGGCTGGGAACCCGTCCTCAAAGAAGCCCAGGAAGCCAAAATCCCTGTAGTTCTGGTCGATCGCGACATTGAGGCCCCCAAAGACCTCGTGGTGACGTTCATTGGCTCCGACTTCGTTCTGGAAGGGGAAATGATCGCCAAAATGATGATCGAAGACCTTGGCGAAGGTCCCCTGCGTGTGGCCGAGCTCCAGGGTCAACCAGGTGCAGATCCCACCATTGACCGCAAAAAAGGTTTTGAAAACATCATCAATAAATATCCTAAAATTGAAATCACCATGTCCCAGACCGGCGAATTTAACCGAACCCAGGGCAAACAGGTGATGGAGGCTTTTCTCCAGGCCGCCGGTGATGAAATTGACGTAGTCTACGCTCACAATGACGACATGGCCATCGGCGCAATCCAGGCCATTAAAGAATACGGTAAGAAGCCCGGCAAGGACATCTACGTGGCATCTATCGACGGTGTCAGAGACGCTTTTGTGGCCATGAAAGCCGGTGAATTGAATGCCGTCGTGGAATGCACCCCCTTAATGGGCCCCTCGGCCTTCGATGCCCTTGAAGCGGCCTGGAATGGCAAAAGCTTGCCGGACTGGATTGTTAATGAAGATGGCGCCTATCGATCTAAAGACGTGGATCAGGCGGTCCTGGATTCACGTAAGTACTAGACACCCTCAATAGGGAACTTCATATAACACCATACTGTCAGAAGCGGATGGTTTCAGTGTTCAGCCCGCCCTGGCCTCCGGCTCGTAGATCCTGCGCCTCGGAGAGTGCGATATGACGGATTCTCACTGTTTATTGCAAGAGATCCCAATAAAGTCTTATCTTCCAGATTCATATAAAGTTAGGTCTGGGCCAGGGGTGTCAGGAGTTAGGGACTCGCCTTCCTGACACCTGAAACCGAATTTGATGATGAGTGGGTTTGCTGCGCCTCAGGGACCGCTTTTCCCAAGGGTAGTCTCTGAAAAAGCCCAAAGCACCGTAAAAGATATGATCGCCAACGACACGATTCTCAGTATTAAGGGCTTGAGCAAAAGTTTTCCGGGTGTTAAGGCGTTGTCAAATGTAAATTTTTCCTTAAAGCGTGGAGAAATCCACGCTCTGATGGGCGAGAACGGCGCCGGCAAATCCACCCTCATTAAAGCGCTTACAGGTGTATATAGGCGCGACGCAGGAGAAATTATTTACAACGGAGCGCCCCTCGATTGCACCTCCCCGCTCCAGGCTCAGGAGGCGGGCATTAGCCCTGTCTACCAGGAAGTCAATTTGGTTCCCAATCTCTCGGTCGCCGAGAACGTCTTCCTGGGACGGCAGCCGATCAGGCGTGGACGCATAGATTGGAAGGCCATGAATCGCGAAGCGGAGAAAATTATCCGTCGCTTCGACCTGGAAATTGATATAGAGAAGAATCTCGGCACCTATCCGGTGGCCATACAGCAAATGGTTGCCATCGCCAGGGCTTTGGAACTCAACTCTAAAATTCTCATCCTCGATGAACCCACGTCCAGCCTCAATGTCCAAGAGACCGAGCGCCTCTTTTCTCAGATGCGCCGTCTCAAGGCGGAGGGGCAAGCCATTATTTTCATTACCCACTTCCTCGACCAGGTGTACGAAATTGCCGACACTATCACGGTCCTCAGAAACGGAGAGTATATCGGCACCTGGCCTGTGGCCGAACTCAACAAACTCCAACTCATTTCTAAACTACTGGGCAAAGAGGCCGAGAAGCTCTCTGAAGTGACCGCCGGCCGATCACGGGGAGGGTCCGGCGACGAACAGGGACGAGGACAGAGAGTCTTTGAAACCCGTGGCTTGGGCAAGACCGGCGGGATCAAGCCCTTGGACCTTCGAGTAGCGGCCGGCGAAGTACTTGGTTGCGCAGGGTTACTCGGTTCGGGTCGAACCGAGTTGGCCAATCTCCTCTTCGGTATCGATACCGCTGATGAAGGCGTCTTGCTCGTCGAAGGTGAGGAGACAAAAATTAAAAATCCTCGCAGGGCTCTCCAACTTGGATTGGCCCTGAGCCCCGAAAACAGGAAAGATCAGGGTATCATCGGGGATCTCTCGGTCCGGGAAAATATCATCCTGGCCCTGCAAAACCGCAAAGGTTGGTTTAAAACCCTGAGCCGTGGAGAGCAGCAAGAAATTGCCGATCGCTACATCAAAATACTCAATATCAAAACCCCTTCAGCCGACCAAGCCATTAAAAACCTCAGTGGTGGCAATCAGCAGAAGGTTATCATCGGTCGTTGGCTTGCCACCAATCCGAAGTTCCTCATCCTGGACGAACCGACCCGGGGTATCGACGTGGGTGCCAAGACAGAAATCCAAAAACTGATCCTCGAACTCAGCCAGCAGGATATGGCAGTGATGTTCATCTCCTCGGAGCTCGAAGAGATCGCGCGTTGCTCCACCAAAGTGATGGTCCTGCACGATATGAAGGTTTCCAACACCCTCGAGGGAGACGACATCAACGAAAACACCATTATGCACGCCATTGCGGAAAGGCACACAAACGGTGAATAAACCATTACGGCAGGCAGGAGATATCTCTGCACGCCTGGCAGCGGGGATCAAATCCATTCAGTGGCCTCTGATTGCTCTGGGGATGATTCTCCTGTTCAACTTGATTTTCACCGAGGGTTTTTTCGAGATTTCCATCCAGAACGGTCGTCTGGTGGGCAGTCTGATGGATTTACTGAAAAGGGCGGCACCACGGCTGATTGTAGCCCTGGGTATGACGCTGGTCATCGCCACCGGCGGCATAGATATTTCCGTCGGATCCATCGCCGCCATTGCCGGCGCGTTAGCGGTATTGATGATTCGCGGCGGTGACATCACCTACCTGGCCACCCAGGATACCTCAACTGTGTCCATCTTCTTGGTCATTCTTGTGGCCCTCGCAGCGGCTTCAATTTGCGGACTCTTTAATGGGCTACTGGTATCGGTGGTAAAAATACAGCCTATCGTGGCCACCCTGATTCTCATGGTCACCGGCAGGGGGATGGCAATGCTTTTCACGGGCGGCTACGTTCTGAACTACGACCATCCCAGCTATGAGTCTTTGGGGGTGGGCGACTGGTTGGGGCTTCCGATCCCAATATACATTGCGATATTCATCTTGATTGTCTTGTCTGTACTCACCACCCGTACCCCCCTGGGCCTGCTGATTCAGAGCACAGGCGGCAATGAGACCGCCAGTCGCTACTCGGGGACCAATACTACTTTAGTGAGAATTCTGGTTTATGTTATCGCGGGGATCTGCTCCGGAGTGGCCGGAATTATCTTTACCGCCGACGTACAGAGTGCCGACGCCGCCTTTATTGGACTCTGGATTGAGCTCGAAGCCATCCTGGCGGTAGTTATCGGGGGCACCAGCATGTCCGGTGGCCGCTACAGTCTTGCCGGCACGGTGGTGGGAGCTTTGATCATTCAAACCCTTATCACAACCCTGCTGACAAGGGCGGTGCCGGTCCAATTCACTTTGATCTTCCAGGCGGCCGTAGTAGTTGTGGTCCTTATGCTCCAATCTAATCGGGTCAAAGAGATGGCCTTTAAGCGTCGGGCGCGGAAGGAGGCCAGTACCCATGGGTGATACGGCCCTCAAGCGGGAATCATTCTTCAAACGCAATCTGACGATTATTGCGCCGGCACTGGTATTTATCATATTTTTCATCATCGGCGGCATCCTTTTCCGTAACTTCTTCACCCTTCGGGTACTATTGAATCTTCTCACCAACAATGCTTTCTTGGGATTAGCCGCGGTAGGAATGACCGTCGTGATCATCTCCGGCGGTATCGATTTGTCGGTAGGAGCGGTGATTTCGACAACCGCCATGATCATAGCCGTGCTCGATCGGTCCGGGGTGGCTGCCCCGCCGGCGATTGCCATCGCCATCCTGTTCGCTACGGGCCTGGGCTTCCTGATGGGCTTAATGATCCAGTACTTTGAGGCGCCGCCCTTCATAGTCACCCTGGCGGGAATGTTTTTCGCTAGGGGATTGGGTTACGTCCTCAGCCTCTCGTCGATTCCCGTAAAGGGGCCCTTTTTTCATGCCATGTCAACAGCGGGTCTGCGGTTTGAGGGCGGTGCCAAACTGACGGTTCCGGCAATGATTTTCCTATTCATGATCCTCATAACCTGGTTTCTGTTGAGATATACCAAGTTTGGCCGAACCTGCTACGCCATGGGCGGTAATGAACAGTCCGCATTCCTCATGGGGCTGCCCGTGCCGCGGACCAAGGTTTTAATCTACACCTTCAGCGGATTCTGCTCCGGCATCGGAGGGCTGGTCTATGTGTTCTTCACCCTTTCAGGCTATGGCCTGGCGGCCATCGGTCTTGAACTCCAGGCAATCGCCGCTGTGGTAATCGGGGGAACGCTTCTTACCGGCGGATTCGGTTCGATAATCGGAACCCTCATGGGTGTAGGGATCCGGGGCACGATCCAAACATTCATCACCTTTCAAGGAGAGCTAAACGTTTATTGGACCCCGATATTCGTTGGTCTCTTGCTATTTCTTTTTATTCTCCTGCAAAAAGCGTTCGTGGCCGGTACCAAACTCGGTAAACAAAGAGCGTAAGATAAGTTTTAAAATAACCGAATAAATTTCAGATGAACCTAGCAAGGAACGTATCGTATATTCCCCCCAGTCGTTAGGAATTATTTTGGCGCGATCAATTTGTTATTTTTCAATTCTAAATCTGCCGGCATCGGCATTGCCTCTTCGCTTGAGACTGCATCGATCCCAACTGATTTTAGCTGCGAAACGAATTTTTTTTCAAAGACCCGCCGATTATGTTCATTGCCCGTGATGGCAATGACCAGGATATCAGATACGGGCTTTCCCTTGAAGGCATCCTCAACTTGCTTTTGGGCAAGTTCGGTTCCAGTCCTACTGCAAGAAATAAGCATCAGCGTAAAAAAAGACAGATAACCAAACCATTTAACAAGACTTAATTTCATTTCACACCTCTCTATTTTTTCGGGTGATTTCTCATCAAATTGTTCAAAAGCGGAATGGGCATCAAACAATGTTCCATATGAATCAAAAATACAAGTTTTAATGTTATATTTTTTGAGACTTCGAGTTGAAATCAGCGGCCATCAGCTGAGCTGGGGGTCTGAGGAAGGCTCCTCGAAGGGGCCGCAGCGACCCACTGCTGGTGGCCGCTGATTTTTGGAGCTTGCTATTTATCAAAAGATTCTGAAAGATTCCCGCTCTCTTAGCCGTTGCTCCCGATGATCCCCACTGTGTGCTGGAACATGATTTGACTGCAATCTCAAAGGGTGATACCAAAATCTTAACTGGTCAAAAGCACGGCCAAGGGTGCCTATCTGGATTGACGTTCGAAAAGAGGGAATTCCATGAGATTCAATCTAAAACTTTAATCCTATTTAAGCATTTTCATGTCCTTCGTGTAGTTCGTGGTTCCTTGTAGTTTTATTTGAGGAAAAAATGAAACCAAACACCATGCAGGACCCTGTGTGTTTACACGCAAAGCACATCCGTGTAAAAATGATCATGATTGCAGCAGACAAAAGGGAGGCAAGATGCGAAATTTTGGATCGAACGAATTGGTAAACGATGTGATCCAGCAGGACCTGTGCATCGGTTGCGGAATGTGCGAAAATATCTGCCCGTATTTCAAAACCTACAAAGGCAAGAGCGCCATGCTATATCCTTGCACACTTGAGCAGGGACGCTGCAATGCCCACTGTCCGAAAACAGAGGTTGACCTTGATGCGCTTTCCCGGTTTTTTTGGGACAACCCTTATGATGGAAGCGCCCTGGGGCATTTCGAGCGCATCGTGGCCGCAAAAGCCGGAAATAAGGTTAAAGCCGCCTTTCAGGGCGGCGGCACGGTTTCGGCGCTTATCGCTTGCGCCCTTGAGAAGAAAATGGCCGACGGTGCCATCCTTACAGGGGTTGAGGGCATTGAACCAGTCGCCCGCCTGGTGAAGACAACGGCGCAGGTAGCAGCCAACGCCGGTTCAAAATTTATTGCCGCCCCAACCCTGTCCGCATTGAACCAGGCCGTCAGGGAAGGCCAACGCCGCTTGGCCGTGGTGGGCACACCCTGCCAGATGACCGCCGTGTCACAGATGCGCATGAATCCCCTATCCAGGGATGATTTCGAGGATCCGATTTCCCTGGCTGTCGGGGTTTTCTGCAACTGGGCCCTGGATCATCGCCAACTGACGGCTTATTTATCAGAGAGAATGGACATCGCCGAGATCAGGGGCATGGATATTCCGCCGCCGCCGGCTGAGGTGCTGGTGGTAAAGACAGGTTCCGGTAAAAAGCAGTTTCCGCTCAAGGACATCCGGAAACTGATACCACACACATGTTTCATCTGCACCGACATGACGGCCGAGTGGACGGACGTGTCGGTGGGTATGTATGAGGGCCAACCCGGATGGAACACCCTGTTGATCAGAACCCCAACCGGCGCCGAATTGGTGGACCAGGCCGTGGCCGATGAGTGGCTGGTGGCCGAGGCGTTTCCCGAAGCAGACCAGAAGGCGCTTGCGGATGCGGCTTTGGCCAAGAAGGAGCGCTCGTTCAGAAACGCGGAGCGCCATGGTTATCTCAACCAGGACGATGAAGACAGTCGGTCGGTCTTACGGGTGCCGCCTGAGGTGCTGGCCAGGCTTTTGAGTTGAAATACCCACCGACGATAAGGACGTTGTATTGTTGATAACAAATTTGCCGTGACCTGAGATTTTGACAAACGCCTCAGGTGCGTGAACGAACTGTTATGATTTAAGGAGAAGTGATGAACACGATATGTGACGGCCGGCCGGGAGAGACAAGATTGATGCAAGGCAACGAAGCCTTCGCACGCGGGGCACTGGAGGCCGGGCTCGCTGTAGCCGCCGGCTATCCGGGGACCCCGTCTTCTGAAATTGTAGAGAACCTCGCCCGGGCCTCCCGTGACAGAAACATCTACGTAGAGTGGTCGGTTAACGAAAAGGTGGCCATGGAGGTGGCCGCGGCAGCCTCGTTCGCGGGGCTGCGCTCGGCGGCCATTATGAAGCAGGTGGGAGTTAACGTAGCCGCCGATTTCATGCTGCATTTGTCTGAAACCGGCACCCGGGGTGGCATGGTCCTGATATCCTGCGAAGACCCGGGCGCGTTGTCATCGGGCAACGAAGGAGAGAGCCGCCCTTTTGCCAAGCTTTTCGAGGTGCCGCTGATCGAACCGGCTGACTTCCAGGAGGCCAAGGATATGACCAAATGGGCCTTCGAACTCTCCGAGCAAATCCGGAACCTAGTGATGATCCGCTCGGTGACGCGCCTGTCGCACGCCAGCGGAAATGTCACCCTGGGCAAGTTGTCCGAGAACTCGCCCAAGGCGCGCTTCGAGCACAAAGGAGAATTTCTGGATCCGGACAAAGGATATATGGTTCCGCTGCCGGTAAGCTTCCGTCACAGTCAAATGCAGGCAAAACTGCGGCAGGCAGTGTCTCGCTTCGAGGACTGTCCGTTTAACCGCTATGAGGGCCCCGACAATCCCGAAGTACTCATGGTGACCAGCAGCGCCTGCTACTTGTATTCCAAAGAGGCCATCCGGTTGCTTGGCGCGGCAGATCGGGTGGGTCTGCTTAAAATGGGAACCACCTGGCCGCTGCCCCCCAGGTTCATGGAAAAACATCTCTCCATGAGCCCGGTGATCTACACGGTGGAAGAAGTCCTGCCCTTTCTGGAGGACAACGTAAAGATTCTGGCGGCCGAAATGGCCCGCCGCATCGGAGTAAAAACATTCCATGGCCGCGGCGACGGCATCCTGCCGTCAATCGACGAGCTAAATCCGGATCTAGTGGCTGCTGGGCTGTCTAAAATATTGTCGATGGAATACACGCCCATAGCACCGGCCTATGCCGAAATTGCCGAGGCGGCCGGCGCCACGGCCGCCCCACAGCGAGATCTGGCATTCTGTGCCGGATGCCCGCACCGAGCCAGTTTGTGGACCATTCACAATGTGCTTGAAATGGACAGGCGTGAGGGATTTTTATGCGGCGATATCGGATGCTACTCCCTGGGACTACTTCCCACCGGTTTCGGCACGCTGAAGACGATGCATGCCATGGGTTCGGGAACCGGACTGGCCAGCGGATTTGGCAAGCTAAAACAATTTGGCATGGATCAACCGGTGTTGTCCGTCTGTGGTGATTCTACTTTTTTCCATGCCGTCATGCCCGCACTGGTCAATGCCATTCACAACAAAGCCGACATGACCCTGGTCGTGTTGGACAATTCTGGGACGGCAATGACAGGTTTCCAGCCGCACCCGGGCTCAGAAGAGGATGCCGCTGGCAATGCCGTCCCGGCGCTGGACATTGCCAGGATCGCCACTGCCATGGGTGCTCACGTGGAACAGTCCGATCCCTTCGAGGTCTCTGCCTCCCAGAAGAAACTCCTGGCACTTCTGGAAAAAGGCGGGGTGAATGTTTTCATTCTCAAGCAGGGCTGCGCGCTAGGCCCGGAAAAAAAGGGACGCAAACTGTTAGATATGAGTGTGGACGAAGATGTGTGCTTAGGTGAGAACTGCGGCTGCAACAAGCTATGCACCCGCGTGTTCAAGTGTCCCGGGCTTAAGTGGGATCCCTTAAACAAAACCGCCCGTATCGACGACGTCATCTGTTCTGGCTGCGGAATGTGCGCTTCTATTTGCCCGTCCGGGGCCATCCAGAAAAAGGAGATCGCATTAAATGAATAACCAGACTATATCGGCAGATCCCTTCAATCTGATCATCACCGGCGTGGGCGGTCAGGGAAATGTTCTGGCTTCTAAACTGATTGGCAACATGCTGGCCGACCAGGGCTTTTACGTCACTATCGGCGAGACTTTCGGCGCTTCTCAGCGGGGCGGCTCGGTCATGAGCCACCTGCGCGTCAGCTCGGAGTCCAGCCTGTCTCCACAAATACCCAGTGGCAAAGCCCATGCCGTAGTATCCATTGAGCCAACCGAGGCCATCCGCGTGTTACAAAAATACGGCAATCCAGAAGTCAAAGTCATCTCCAACACCCGCCCGGTGTATGCGCTCGGCGTTATTTGCGGTGATGTCAGCTACCCCAGTGAGGAAGAAATCAATGGCTGGATGCAGAAACTAACGGGTGCCTACTGGTTAATAAACGCCACCGACGAAGCCGTCAGGTTGGGCAACCCCATTCTGGGAAATGTTCTGCTGGTGGGAGCCTTGGCTGGCATCGGTGATCTGCCTCTGAGCAGAAATGGCTTCCGCGAGGTGCTCGCTCGCACCAAGCCTCCAGACAAGTTGGATATCAAACAATCGGCGGTCGACCAATGACTGGAGGTGGTTCGACCTCCAGCTAACGAATAGTGGCCATTATATAAAGGAGGCAACAGGACCAAAACTGTTGAAAGAATCCAGGAGAACCTTTACCATGATATTTTCCTGCCTGAAGAGACAAACGAGATCCGCACTAAGGTTCGTGAGTCAGCTAACCGGATTATTCCCCC
>JAAUYD010017492.1_pt1 | contig 10042 bp, 9 predicted proteins | sample 7278101 | NCBI WGS metagenome assembly JAAUYD01 (sample SAMN14350128, study PRJNA611818) | marine sediment metagenome | isolation source: surface marine sediment (0.6m) | place: French Polynesia: Moorea | collected 2018-08
CAAATGTGATCAACTCGGATTCAAATAGTTCTTGAATTGCTGGTTTGCGTTTATCTAATTTAAATCCGTTTCGATTGCACCATTTGATTAGAGTGTCTTTGTTTACAGGTTTATTTCTACTAATGTAGTCAAGGATTTCTTGGGCAGTTGTTGACAAGCTAGTTTCTTCTTCGTCGGAACCATCATCATTAAAGAACTCAATCCATTCTGGCGTGTTAAAATCGACTTTCTTTTTGCGACGCGGCGTATTAGTTGTATCAGCTTTCAAGCTATCTTCCAGATGTTGAATTGTGGTTTTTGGCTGTCTAGCTTCGCCAATCATTTCCCCAGTATCACGGTTAAACGCTGAGTAGTTTTTTAGTGCTGGCATACTGTACCATTGGGCATCCTTACCAAAGTAAATTGCTCTATTGCATTCGGAAGCTTCCACAAGTTTTGATATTTCTTCGGTTTCAAATTTTTTGAATATGCTCGCTCGTTTCCAAGTATCAAGGACAGCAAGATTTTTGTGGCTAATAATTGCGATCGGGGTTAATTGGCTAATGCTGCTCAAGTCGCCACCATTAGCGCCAACATAAGGCGTTTGAGCGATAAACCATACATTCTTGCCTTGGGAACCACCACAGCTAGTAATGCCGATTAATTTGTCTCCCAAAGCTGTGCTCTTAGCTGATTTCAGCCTTGCGCCGATTATTGTGCCCTCATCGATTATGAGCAATGCGCCGTTGTTCTCTGCTGCGAATCGGTCGTATTCAGCTACAGCGCCCTCAAACCAGTCAGCGACAGCGCTAGGGGTAGCGCTCTCACAATGCAATTTCTTCTCTACATCAACAGCACCATCAAAATAACCCGCTTCTTTTGGGTCATTCTTGCCGTTGATTAAGAATATTTTCTTCCCATGTTTAGCTTTGATTGCCCTTAAAGCGTTCGCTGTAAGCATTCCCTTGCCACTGCCACCCAAGCCAACGATAAATAAGTTGTTCAACTCATTGGTTAGCTCCCCAATCAAGTCAATGTTGTTATTGCCAGTCGGGTTGTAGACATCAACTCTAGTTTGAATTCTGGTTGGCGCGCTATTTACATCGGCGGCAGTGGCGCGATTTTTACCAAAGTCCCTAACCTCTCGTGCTGGTTCCAGCACTGCTTGCTGTTCTTGATAAATTGGCCGCGCATCAACATATTCCCCGGTACAGATATCAATTTCCTTTCCTTGCCAAGGGCAGCTTGATTGTTTGTGGACTTGTGGTGGTAATTGGGTATTGGCGCGTCGTTGATGCAGCTGATTAACGCGGTCGTAGTCTACATCGATCGCGATCGCAACTTGATTTAAATGATTCTTATATGACTGGGTAGTAGGTAATGCTCGGAACTTGCTGTAAGCACCTAATAACCAGCGATAAGCATAGAAGCGTTTACCAGGTTCGGTGTTTTCTAGGTAATTTGTAACTTTTTCAAAGCTTTCGTATAGAAATAAGTATTCTTTTTGTTCTGGTTTATCTAGATGAAGTAATGTTTCTGCATCGCTGTTTTGGCTGGAAAAGTATTCATCACGGGCACCTGCATCACCCATAGCGTTGAGAAATTCGAGAAAGTTTCCTTTGATGAAAGGTACAGGTGCAAATTTTTTAGTGTGGTTGGTGTCCTCAAATAATGTCCATACATAAGCGATTCCAGCTACAGCCGCACCAATGGGAGCGAATGGACTAGTCGCGTAGCATATAGTTCCAACTCCAGCAACCGCTAAAGATATTGATTTAGCTGCATTACAGCCAAATTCAAGCTCTGTTGCTTTCTCCCAAAGTTGCTCTTTACGTTCCTGTAGCCATGCACCAATATCGCCCGATTCTAGTTGCTCAATTTCTGGATATTCATTGCGCAGCTTTTGAGTTTGGGGAGTGGTGAATGTTGGCTTTGCTGGTTCAGTTTTTTCTATCTCGATATTTTCGTAAGCTTCGTAGTTATTGAATTCCATGTGATTTTTCCTAAAAACTTTTATATGGGATTCCTTGGAAGACGCGCCTTGATCCGCGCGTAGCGTACCGTAGGTAATGACGTTAGTCACGCTACGCGCTTTGCGCCACGAACCCAGATGCCAGCAGAAAGCCTGCCAGCATAAAGGAATTAATCGTTATTAATCGTTAGTAGATTTCCAGATTGCATAACCGATTTCACCAGCGGCCATCGTTCCGATATTGAAAAGCAAAGCCATCAAAACATCGCCCGGATCGGAATAAGTCCAAGGGTTTCTGGCTGCTAAGGTAATGATTAAATCGAACATCCACAGCGCCAGAGGAATGAACCCGATCGCGTTTTTTTCGCGCATTCCAGCTCGTTTGTAGTCATTCCAGAGAGAGCCGGCTAAATCAATCTTCCCGCTTGGCTTGCTTTCTAGCTCATATTGCATTGAGTCTTGCAATTCTCTTCTGGCAGAATCTGGGGACTTGCCTTTCAATGCCCTACCCTCGAGAACTTGGATGCCTGCAGCCAAAATAAAGCAGACATAAAACCAAGGGTTGAAGATAACTAACATCCATCTCCACCAACCGCCGAAATTAGCCTCATACCAAGGGAATAGCGCTGGCTGCCCAAACAATTGTTGCCATAAACTGTCCGTGGATATTGCACAGCCCAACAGAAATAAAGCGCCGCCTACAGCCGCTTTCCCTGCCCCACCATCCCCAACAAACTGCGCCACAATTGCGCCCATAAACCGGATTGGGAAGCTGATTATTAAAACAGTCCATTTTGCGATCGAGTCGATTATCTGACCGAGTGTTCTTTTGCGTTTCTTCTCTCCACCAGAAGAAGAATTGCCAGTACTAGAACCGCTTTTAGCTCCGAATGCCATAATATTGCTCCATGTAAAGTAATTGTTTTGGCTACTCGCCAGAAAAGGTAAGGGTGGTTTAATTCCTTACCTCATAAGGCTTGTAGCTTTTTCTTAATCTGAGCAGGCATTCTTATACCATCGCTTCCATTCCCACTTACCGTTTCTGATACGACCAACACATGCACCATTTTTATCGGTTACATGAACGTCATCAGTTTCCTTGTAACGGTCGGTTGGGGGATTGGGGTTGATATTTGAGTCTTGGTAATGTGGAAGCTTTAAATGCAAGTACCGGACGTGTTCGCCAGCTTTCGAGGCGAGTTTTAAAGTTTGGCGTTTTTGTTTTATTCGATCGCGCTCAATATCTTCGCCTTGCGCCGTTTCAGCAGACGCAATTTCCGCTTCCGCTTTAAGCTGTGACTGCTTGATATAAGCGCTAATCTGTCCGGGAAAGTCAATTAAAAAAGGGCTTGCAAGTAATAATCCACCAGCCAAGCCCACTACGGTTTGTTTTGTATATCTCATAATTTAAATAGATAATTAGTTTTACAGTGGTTACTAGCCAGAAAAGACAAAGGAATCAAAACCTTATCTCAACTGGCTTGTAGCTTTTTTATGCAGCGGAAGTATTACCGTAGAAAAATTCCACAGCTATATGTGATATTGCCCTCGCTACTTTTATTAGTTCTTGCTGGGTGAGGTTGGCGGAATCGATAGCGATATCAATAGAATCAATTTCCTCCGCCCAAGTTATTTTGCCGTGCTCGATTATCTCTTGGAGTAGGGAGTAGAGATTCCAAGCTTTTTCGTTGGTAGTTAGCTTTTCTAGTGAAGCCCCAAAAGCTTCAATTGCGGCTTCCGTCCACCAATTAGTGAGGTAATTAGTGAGCGGGGCTTTGATATCGAGTAAATCGCCAAGCCCCAGAATGAGTGCCATTGCTTCTACTGGGGTCTCAGTTGTTAGTTTTAATTGCTTCGCCGCTTCGATGGCATCATCTTGCATTTCTTCCTCAGCATCCCCTATATAGCAAACTACTGTTTCTAGTAGATAAAGTTGCTCATCAAGATTTAGAGATGCAAGATTGCTACCGAAGTGATTAAAGATTAAATCGGTTAGTTGGTTATCGGCGTAGGTATTGATGATAGTCATGTTTTAATGTCTTTAGTAATTTGGTTCGGCGTTGTCGCCAGACGCGGTAGGTTGCTACCGCATAAGGTGTACAGCGCTTTACTCTTCTGAAAATGCCCCGTGCAACTGGCATTCCAAATCATGTTGAATTGCAAATAATTCCGCCTCGCGATGCTGCCGGAACACTACAGCCTGTGAGATATCAGAAGTGAATTCACATTCCGGAGTGCAGTATTTGGCATACAGCGTGCCTTCCGAATCGAAGCAGAATCTTGCTAAAAAATACCCGTCAAATTTACCGTTAGCCATTTTTTTATTTGCAGTGATTTGAGTAGAAATATCGCATGCCTTGGAAAATCATCGCCCATCCAATCAATGCCAGTGGGTATGCTGCATCCCATGGTTTTTATCCTTGGTTACTATTAGTTTCTAAAAGCTGTAACGCTTGCAATACAGCACTAGAAGCATCTTGAAGTGTTGTATCCATCTGGGGTGCGAGCGATGCTTTTATTTCATTCCACCCCGGTATCGATTCCATTAGCTCAAATCGATGTGCAATTATTCGCAGATTTGATGTGATTAGTTCGTATTGGTGTAAATCGTCCATATCTAATACTGAATTCACCATAAGCCAAAGCCGTAAAGCCTTGGAAGACACGCGGCACAAGCGCGTAGCGTGCTGTAGGCATTGCGCCACGTGAGGGACGCGTGGCTTAAGCCACGTTCATCCGCAGGATGCGTCCAAACAGCTTGCTGCGTCTCTGCGCCACGAACGACTTCAAATAAACTCACAAAAACGACCTCATATAACCGGTTTATTTATGCAAGCGATAAACTTGCGGTGGCGAGGTCGCTAGTCTCGTTTCAGGAAACTTTCATTCCTTTCCCTCCCTCCCCGTTCTCGGTGATGCCTGCGGCTAGAGCCTGCGGCGTCGGCGTAGCCTCTGCCCGTAGGGCTTATCGCAGTTCAGGTAGTATTAAGTTTTCAAAGTTCTGTATCTGTCGTGGCATTATCGCCGTAGAGTGACAATGTTATCTAGCCCACTTTGCTAATGAATCTTTTGCACTTTTTTTCTGCGGTGGTGTAGGGTGCGCAGTATTAGCATTTCTAGCTTTTTTGAGAGGACTTTCTTCAACAACCTTCTCCACTCCAAGGGGAGTATATTTTCCCGCACTTCGCGTATCTGGAGTAGCACTTCGCGGAACATCTAGGACAACACGTTCTTTTAATGCCCATTGAGTCAAAAGAACTCTTACTAAAGCCGGAATAGTTATCCCAGCTATACCTGCAGTTTTCTCAAGAGTCAGAAGATGTCTTTTTTTGAGCCTAACTCTACAAGAGTCTTCGGGAGCTAGAATTGGGATTTGAGGCGGCGAAACTGCCCAATCATTGAGAATGGCATCCAGGATAAAAGCTAGAGTTTCGCTAGGATTATCATGCTGCCACGCCTCACAAAAGCTTTTGAGCAGTCCACCTAATTGTTTATTTAGATGGACTTCCTTCACTTCAAGCCACCATTCTTAAGTTGCTAGCATGACTAGAGCCGATTAAACCATTCAAGTTTGCATGCTGGGGGGAAGGAAGAACAATATTCATGTCCTCCCCTTCAACTTTTTCCCTGACAAGCTCTGCACCACCGCCAACCCAAACAATTTTCGTGACATCTACCAATTGAGAGTCAAACTCAGTCAAAATTTTGGACATTAACTTTCCGAACCACTGGTCTACACAATCCGTGTAAATATCTTCAAAGCTATACTCTTTACGATTGCCGATATACCTCTTCCCAGCAGTAATAGCGTCCATAGTTTTGGCAACTTCAAAGACTCGTCCATAACTACGCACTAAGTCAGAATCAAGAATCGATTGGGCCACACTAATTCCGCCATACCCGGCGTAAGACCTACGCAATCGGACATAAAAACCGTCATCGTTGTCGCAAACTACAACATCAGTAGTTTTACCTCCGATGTCAATGATTAGAGCTACTTCCGAGGGTTCAATAGCACCAATTTCATAGGCATAGCGAGCAGCAGCATCACCTTCTCTAACGAATTCAACACCTGTGAATTCTGCCAGAGCATCTACTTTAGAGCCTCCAGAGTACACAGAATACTCGTGTTCTCCAACAACAACAGACTCAATCAAAGCTTGCGATTCCTTGTTGTCATCCGGTACAAGCAGCTTAACAACACCTTCAAAACAGGGTGGAGTATTGCTCAATAAAATGGGCAATAAAATTTTAGGACTTGACTTTCCTGCTTCTGCAGCGCTTAAAAAGCCCGAAAATTTCGCAGCCATTCGACCAATCTTATATTTCCTGTTCCCAATAACAACCATTGGGGATTCCGGGGTGTGTGCGTTGTTTTGGCATTCGCTGTTATGGGTGCAATCATAAATTAATGACCGCATCTGTCTGACATTACGCCCATCCGCACAAGTCAGGACGCTATAGTTACCGATATCAGCGCACAATTCAGGCATAAATCACTCCCTAAATTCGTTACATTCTTACTGTATACTCAAAGTATACAGTTGTCAACATTTAGTATACAGGTCTTTCTTGATGAGTTCTGAGACTAGAGTAAGGGTGTTGACGATTAGTAGACGAAAACGTAGGATTTAAGGGGAATAAAGGAAGCAATGCAAATCATGTCAGAGCAAAATAAAAGATTATGTACTTTCAGGATGCCTGAAGATGTAGTGCAAAGATTGATTGACCTAGGGAAGTTACCCAGTGATTACGATCGTAAAACCCTTTCTGGTGTTGCAATGCAAGTAATCGAGGACGCAATCGGCGGAAATGTACCGCAAAAAGAGATTGAAAAAGTGAACGAAAAGTTGGATTACTTAGCCAATCTTCTTGAGGGAAAACACCAACCCCAAGCTGCATAGAACAACTTGGGGTTGCAGTAGAGGAAGTATCAAAGTCAATTCCACCCAAACAACGAACGCAATTCTCGAGATGGATGGGACAAGTAAAAGAAAGGATGGGTATCAGTAATGAGTAAAGAGTTGATAATCCAAAAGTGCGATCGTGCAATTACGAATCTAAGACGAGCTATAGGGTATGCCAGTAACCTTCCTTCTGAGGAGTACCAACTGAAGGAATGCTTGGAAAGTTCTTTACTGGGTGCCCAGGAGCAGTTAAAGGAAGCCTTGGAAAGTTTCTATAACTGGGACTGTGTAACAGCCAAAAATGAAAAGCAGGAAGAATATTTTTAGCCTCAACTTCGCAACTTGGGGGAGCAGTAGAGGAAGTATCAAAGACAATTCCACCCAAACTGCGAACGCAATTCACTGCATGGATGAATAAAGTAAAAGCCGCGATGGGGACAGAAGAATGAATGAAGAGCTACAATCTGCAATACTATGCAAAACTTGAAATTGTAATAATTCTTAATTTTAGTAATTGCGTACAGAAGCGAGTATAGAGAATGATAATTTTCGGTACAGATATTGGTATAGAAGAAGGCTTTACTGCGCATCACTCTTGCGAGACATAGGCTACAAAATAACTGGTAATAAATAAGACTAATACAACGAGAAACAACGTATCTACATTAATTTCTATGTGTAATGGATACATGCAAATCAAAAAATAATTTCTCGTACTACAACGGTTTTTCTTACTTTTCTTACCATTTCTTACCAGATACTACAAATCCCACCGATAATGCGGCAGGATTTTACATTGGTATTAACCAAACACAAACAGCGTCTAACGACATATTTTAAAGTAAAACCCGAAGTGATAGGGTTTTAAGCACATACGAATGAAAAGTAAATATTGAGGTAGAAATGCTTAAAAAGGCGAATACCGTTTCCCATAGCTTGCAGGCAGCGGAAACGGTACTCAAAGACTTTGGTGAAGCATTAAGCTCACCATTATCTACAAATTTACACGATCAACGTGATAGTGACAATGGTAGATACTCACAAAACCGTAGTACGGTTTTTGTCGAAGCACGGAAAGAAACCATTGATTGGTTGGTAGCGAATAATTTTCCAGCGCTTCCGGTTGCACCTCAACAAGAACCTCACAAGTATCCCAAGCGTAATAAGAAAGGCCTTATTGAGTATGAAGGTGACGGCACAACCCCAAAACCTTTATTTACTGGTAAAAATCCCAGTTATTTAGATAAGGGCGGGATTCCACACTTAATAAATCACCACAAGTATCGAGAAAGACTTCCTACCAAAGAAGAATATGACAAATGGTTTGGTAATCCACAAAATGGGGTAGGAACACTGGGTGGATGGAATGACGCAACCTGGATTGATTTAGACGTTAAAAACTTTGAGTCAGCGAGTGATTGTGAAGCAGCAGCGCTAGAGATAATCGAAAAATTAGCAGCACACTTTCCATATTTTGAAAGAACTCACAGTGGTGGCTATCGAATTCTAATCTCCCACCCAGACGCGAATAAAACTACCAAAGAATGTCAGTCGAAAATTACTAATTTTGCATTAAATGCAGGTGGGAAGCATGTCGGTGAATGCTTGAGTAAAGGCAGGTTTACGGTACTAGCCCCGACTGTAGGGACGAGTGGCAATTCTTATGAAAATATCAATCGCGCCAAAGCTGTACCAGTAGGAGATTTGGCTGACATAGGAATCTATAGTTCTCGTAGCAAGCAACGAAAACAATCTACAGCCAAAACCAAATCGAAATCGAAAAGTACTAAGTCTTCTCCCTCAACTTGTGGAATTGACTTAGAAAAACTAATTACCCCCAACGCAAAACAGATATTGTATGGCAATTCCACAAGTGGGGATAGGAGTGCTGATTTAGCTGCTTTCATCCAAGAAGTATATGGCTGGCTGAATTGGTGCAATCAAAATAATGTTCCGTTTTCTGGTGATGCCTATGATTTATCTTCACATGCAGGGGAAGCTTTAGGGATCGATAGCGATCGCATCGATAGAATTCTGGATGGAATAGATTTAGATAACTGCATTCCAGCCGCAGAAGAAGAAGGAGGAACCGAAGCATGCTGGAAGAAAATTAAGAGTTTGGATAAAGCTATCTATCGTAATAATTGCCAAGACTCAATCAAAAACGAAATCGATAGCGAGCAGAAAAAATACGCAGAAAACAACATTTACAGGGATTTCGATGTATTCAAGAAAAAATACAATATAAAAGTAGACATAACGGAAGTAGAAGATAAAAACGGTAACATCAAGCTAAAAATCCCCCTACAAGACTTATTTGAAGCGGACAAGATATTTGGGAACCGCATCAAATACAACGAGATGCTAGGTGATTACGAGTTAGACGGGAAGATAATCGATTGGAACATCATACGCATCACCTTAGAAAAAGAAGGGATATTATTTAGCAATCGAGCGAGATGTGAAGAAATAGTGAGGTTAATTGGTGAAGACAATAAATATTCACCAGTTTTAAATTATTTAGAATCGTTACCCGCGAATAATCCAGAATTCCTAGATAACTTAGCAACTAAGTTACTAGGTGTTCCCGCAGATGACGAACTAAGCAATATATTTTTACGTAAATGGTTAATTGGTGCGGTACAACGCGTTTACGAACCCGGTTGTTGTATGGATTTCGTCTTGGTTCTATCCGGGGAGCCTCACAGCGGTAAGACACAATTCTTTCAAAATCTCGCCAGTGAAGATTGGTTTACCAGTAGTTTTCGAGATATTCACAGCAAGGACGATTTACACAAATTACGGGAATTCTGGATTTTAGAGCTAGGCGAAATCGACAACTATTTGGACAGACGGACTAGTGAAGAGTACAAAAGCTTTATTTCCACACAGGTTGATACTTACCGGGTTGCTTACGGTCGTGGCAATAAAAGATATCCGAGAACTTGTGCAATCGCCGGAACTACGAATAGAGGTGAACTACTAAAAGATGAAACCGGGAACCGTCGTTATTTTATGATTCCAGTCCCGGACGGCTGGAAGATTGTACGAGAAAACATCATCGAAATACGCGACCAAATTTGGTCAGCAGCCGTTGCGCTATATAAATCGGGTGAATCCATATTTCCATCAAAAGAGTACATGCAACAGCTTAACGAGCGAAATAAGGAATTCATGGAAGTCG
>JAAUYD010028669.1_pt1 | contig 10042 bp, 3 predicted proteins | sample 7278101 | NCBI WGS metagenome assembly JAAUYD01 (sample SAMN14350128, study PRJNA611818) | marine sediment metagenome | isolation source: surface marine sediment (0.6m) | place: French Polynesia: Moorea | collected 2018-08
AAGCAAATTAGATGAACTCACCCTGCTTCGGGAGAAGCAAATAAAATTATAAGTTCTTTTATATCTTTTTTCAGTTGGCGATCTTCAAGTAACATTTTGCCCAGGATTCTACCCTGTTGGGAAAATATACTCTCAAATATATTCTCAACTAATTCTAAATTAATTTTTGAAAAACTTTGTTCTAATTCTTTATACACTGAATTAGATATTTTTGCGGCTAATTTTTTAGAAAAAGTTTGATATTCATAAATCAAAACTCCTATAAAAATAGGAACTAAAACTATTGCACTCATGGCCCCAATACTCAAGCCACTTTCGATGATAATCACTTCGAGCAAATTACCAATAATAATTGCAGCGACGGTTTGGGGAATTAATTTTTGAAAGATAGGCATTGTCATTAAATTACTAATTATTATTCCCATTCTTTGCTCAATTATTGTTTTAATTTTATCGAACATAATGTTTGATATCTTTATCATAAGTAAGGGGGTTACCTCAGTCAATTTTTGATTGTTATTTGAGTTATATTTAAATGATTTTTCAACTTTCCCATCTATTTGAAGTTGAAATCCTTCTACTTTTTCCGATAAAGCCCCAAAAATAACACCTGTTAACAATTCCTCCCATTCTTTTTTATCCATACTATTCGGGGGAATATCTTCAATAAAGACTTGAGCGATACTCTTAATAATTTTGGCTTCTTGATAAAGGTAAATAATGGCATATTCTTTGATTAGATCTTCTTTTTCTTGATAGAAATGACTGAAATTTTCTCCTATAATTTTGGCAATTCCTGGAGTTAACATTGAATCTATCGCGTAATTTACTCCTTTTTCTCTAAAATCTTTCCCCATGAGAAAAGGGATAAATCTAGTAGCATAAGCAATTCCATCTCTTGGCTCCCAACTTACAGAAGGAGCTTCTGCACCAATTTGTTTTGTCATGATTGTTAGAGAATCTTTGGCACTTTGAGTAGAGATGTAGGTTTTAATATCTTGTCTAATTTGATTGAGAAATAGCTTTTTACTGATTTCTAACTTGTCCACAAGAGAGAGTAAAACTTCCCTGGTTGTTTGTTTTTTCATCTCGGTTAATTTAAGGTAAGATAATTATTTTTACAGAGTCAACTCAATTTCTGGATAATTATGTCTCGAAGCCTTTAAGCTAGTCCTATATAAGGATTCTCTCTATAAAAATGAATTATGGGTTAACAGGAGGGATAGTTTTTCGCTCAGGTATAAATCCATCCTTACAAATATATTTTACCCGCCCAATCTTATTATAAAACACAAAAATCAATACAGTAAAATAACTAAATATATTGCTAATTTTAACCATAAATCAACTGATTTTTAAGCAAAAAGGATAATTCATTGTACAGTAATTATACGTAGTGAACCTGTTTTTCGGAACTACTTTTTTTTCTTAGTTTTTTCTTTATAGTGAGATCCTATTGCCGCTAATCCACACAACCCCAATACAGTAACTGAAAGAGAAGCAATTGGACTTACGAGATCGAAATTTGGCTTTTCCTTTTTTGTGTTTTGTGATGAAACAATAGTAATTGTATCTCGATCGCTAATCTTGTTGCCTTCGACATCTATGGTATCAATCGAACCGATGAGAACACTGCTGGTTGCAGCAGCTGTTAATGCAATAGAACCCAGAGAAAATTGTGTTGTCATGAGGGCTTTTATTAATCTAAATTATTTACAAATAGCGCGGGCTGGTTTTATTATAAGTTTTAACAATAGGTACGACTTTAACTTTGCATAAAATAGTTTGTCAATGATTGCAATCGCAATATTTTTAGATCTCGATCGCACATATTTTTGTCTGTAATCGTAATAACCTTTGAAAAACTCTCTTAGTCTAAACTCCAGTTGTTAAGTAATCTCGTCCTATTTTCTTGCTTTTTATTACGTTTGAGAAAGTTATGTCTGGTTTCAAATCTAATTTTAGAAGAGTTTTTTACTTCTAGTTAACGGTCAACTTATTCGAGCAGTTTTTGACATAGATCGGGATCTATAGAACTTAGATATTCATTATTTTCTAAATAGTTTCTCATTCCTTTACAACCTATTGCCATCAACCCATCAAATGATTCAATTTGCCATAATTTCACAGTACCTTCATTACCTACAGTAGCCAGTAATTTTCCATTCGAACTTAGATCGAGACTATTAATAGTATTGCGATGTGCTTTCCATTTAGCTGTTTGTTGGTTTTGTTGTAAATCCCACAACTGTATATAACCGCTACTAACACCACTGACAATTTTTTTGTTATCGGGACTAAATTTTACTGAGGTAATTTCTCGATCGTAAACTTGAAAAATAGAAATAGATCTTCCTTTTTTGATGTCCCAAACGCGGATTGTTTTGTCTTGTCCCGCACTTACTAATTGCTGACCATATCGACTAAAGTTTATCTTATATACTTCGCCAATATGCTCTTGAAACGCGTGCATTTTTTTCCGATTGCCTAAATCCCAAATGTTAACAATACCGTCTTCTCCTGCACTTGCAAATAATTTATTATCAAAACTAAAATTTAAATCGTTGATCATATCATTGCTATTTTTAAATCCAGCTAATAATCGTCCATTGCTAATATATTTAATCTTAATTATACCGTTTCTATCGCCAATAGCAAGTAACTTGCCATCGGGACTGAGAATAATTTTATCAATTTGCTTATTAAGCTCTTGAAAACTATTTATCTGCTTCTTAGTTTGTAAATCCCAGATTGTAATTAAACCGTCTGTGGTACTAGTTGCCATTACGCGATTGTCTCTAGAAAAACTCATATTGTCAACTGGGCTATTTGGATTTAATAATGCTTTTAATTGTCGATCTTGCCAATTCAACAAACTAGCACTACCGTCACTATTAAAAGTAACTAAATGCCGATCGTCTGAAGTAAAACTTACATTTTTAATTGAACTATGATGAATGGGAAATTCGGTTAATTGCTCAGTTGACAATTCCCACAAGCGAGTTGTGCGATCGTCTCCAGAGCTAACTAAATGTTTGCGATCTCTTGTAAAGCTAACGCTCCTTACTGGACCAGTATGTCCTTCAAATTGTGCTAATTGTTGACCTTCTAAGTTCCATATTCGCACATTTCCATCTTCTCCCGCACTAGCAATTTGTTGGCTATCGGGGCTAAAAGCTACATTCCAGAGACGTCGATCGTCAGCTTGCCATGTTCTGACTAACTGATACTCGTACTCGGACTGAGAATTCCAAAGGGCTATAGTTCCATCATCACCAGCAGCAACAAGATATTTTCCATTGGGACTAAAAAAAGCACCCCAAGCATGAAAATCTAGTGTTTGCAATAGTTTACTTTCTAAATTCCAGATTTTGATATTTCCCTCTTTGCCAGCAGTGACAATAAGCTGATTATGAGGATGAAAATCAACGGTTTTGGCAAACATCATTCTATCTGCTTGCCATGAAGCTAAAAGTTTCCCCTGCAAATCCCACAAACGAATCGTGCCATCTCGTCCTCCAACGCTTGCTAGTTTCTTGCCATCTGAGCTAAAACTGAGATTACGCACCTGACTAGTATGCCCTTCAAATTGTGCTAACTGTTTCCCTTGTAAATCCCAAAGGCGAGCTATTCCATCCTCCCCAGCACTGGCTAATAATTGGTTATCTGGGCTAAAAGCAACATTCCAGACCCGTTTTTTATCCCCTTGCCACGATGCTAGTCGTTTTCCTTGTAAATTCCATAGATTAATTATGCCGTCGCCTCCAGCACTAGCAATAAACTGATTATTAGGACTGACAATACTTCTAACCAAACCGTTATGTCCGAGGGTGCGGTTACTTTCTTTGACTTGATAGATTGCCCATTGTAAAGTGCCTTGTATTTCCTCTTGGAGTAGATCTGTTGGACTGAATAACTGTAACAAGGCATTCTGAACCAGTGGATGTTGTAAAGAATGTCCTGCTTGTAAACTATTAAGCATTCCATCTAATGATTGGTTGGAGCCTAAATTAACTCGTGCCGATTGTTGAGATGCGATCGCTTGACGAATTAAGGAATTTCTCTGACCAATAAGAGCTAAGACAGTTATTATGCTTAACACTCCCATTACAACGAAAGCACCGCTCCACCGTCCCCTGATATTAAATTTTTTTCTCTGAATGCTGCGTTGCACGAATTCAGTTTCTACTTTGTTGAGCCAATTATTCTCTGAATGAAGAACCTCCTCGAGCAAGTCGAGGCTGGGGTTAGCATTCCAGAGAAAGAGGGCTTTTTGTTTTTGATTCCATTCAACTGCTGCAGGGGTAAGACGACGTTGCAGTGGTAAATGTTCTTGCTGTTGTTTTTTCCATTTCACCAGTCTCGCCCAACCTCGAACCAAAACGTCGTGAGCAGGTTCGACGTAAGGGCGATCGCTACTATCGGTCCCGCTAACTAACAAACGCGCTCTGAGAAATTTCTTAACAACATTCTTAACTCTTTCGTTTTCTGGTTGTGGATATTCTAATTCCGATCGGGGGACTCTTCTCCTTGCTAATTCGTCGCCAATAGCAACCATGCGCAACATTACTTTAGGAATAGTTTGTTGGTATGCTGGATCTTGTTTCACCAGTTTTTTATACTCAGAGTCAGCTCTTTGGGTCAGACTTCGAGTTACTCCTCCCAATTCCTCATAATCTGCTTGGGTAATGGCTCGCTCGACAATTTCACCCACTTTTTGGGCTTCTACAAATCTCAAAGCTACTTTGAGGTAAAGCTGGCTGAGAGTAAAAGATAGCAGAGGTAAAGCACCTGGCATCTGAGCCACTTCATCAATTAACTGGTCTACTAAACTGTGGGGCTCGAAGTGCATCACTTGTAAAGCGAATGGTGCTTCAATAATTTCTCGCAACTCTTCGCGAGTCATAGCTGGCACTATAAATCGAGCTTTTTGCCAGAAAGGCTCTAAAGCGCTATCTCTCAGTTGGGGTTCAAAATCCGATCGCAGTGTGAGAAGAATGTGTAAGCGATCTCGATAAGTTTTGAGGGCTAATGCCAATAAAGCCAAGAATTCTTTCTTTTTTCGATCGTCTGGAGTGAGGGTAATTAACTCTTCACACTGGTCAACTACCAGCAGTAACTTAGTATTAGTATGCTCTTTGCTCCATTTTTTTACTTGTTTGAGAGCGGGTTTCAAGGCACTTAAAGGAGATTCCCCTGGACGAATGGTAGGAAGTATTTCCCAAAGTTGATGTTTGTGCTGATGTGGCTCTTTTGAAGAGTCTGAGTTTAACTTTTGTAGCTGGGTAGTTGGCTCTATTTGCGATTGCTTGAGGTGAGGGATTAATCCAGCTTTAACTAAACTGGATTTTCCCGCTCCAGACGTTCCTAATACTACGCTCAGAGGTCGAGCGCACACCGCATCGCACAGTTGTTCGACTAAAGTAGTTCGCCCGAAAAACAGCTTGCTGTGCTTTTCTTCATAAGGCTCCAACCCCCGATAGGGATTTTTCGATTCGTCGAGAGGGGGAGCTGGTGGTAAATTTAGCTCGCGATCGGGAACTAGAAATATATATTCCCCTTTGTCGTGCTTGTCTAGGGGCCATATTCCTGGAGTTTGGCGCTTATTTTGTGCGGAGGAATCTAGTTCTACACTATCTCGCAGGTAAAGATAGAGTTCGGTTGCTGTAATAATTCCGTCGCTACCCATCTTACCGTCACTACGACCAGAAAAATCTGCCTCCCCCTCAAGTGCTTTAAATAAGGCTGCTGCAAAAGGTGAATGCTCCCCCCTATGACCTCGATCGTCTTTAAGAGAAAGTATATCTAGAGCTTTTTGATCCGAAGCGGCTGAGGTAATTACTTGCCAAGCGGGATCCCTAATAAATCTCTCGTAGCGCTCCTGATAAATCACTTCAGGAATGGCGGCAATATCGCGAGAACTCGACCAGCGAAAGGCTCCAGCAAAACAGCAGTCCAAGATACCGAGAAAGTGGCGACAGGGCAGAGCGGTTAATGCCTTCTGCAACTGTTCCATGGGCAAGTAAGTGCTGGTATCATTTAGTCGAGCATCTTGGGGAATTAAATACCCTTGGGGTCCATCTTCCCCATTGAGAGCAATGCCGTGACCGGCAAAGTAAAACAGAACTCGATCGTCTGGTTTAACAATCTCAGGTAGCTGTTTCTCAATTAAGTCTCTAAGTTGCTCTCTTGTTGCCTCCTGGTTCAATAATCGTTCTATTTCGTAGTGATATTTTTTTTCTAAAATCAGAGCTAACTGTTCGGCATCATTGACCGCAGTCTGTAGTGGTGGAATGCCGTGCTGGTAGTCATTGATGCCAATGATAATGGCGAAATTGCGGTCGAATTCAGACATTTCATATATTTTCCTTGACTAAATCAAATTTTTATGATATGTGAATCGAAATTTATTCGAGCGCGCCTGGAAGATCCAGATCTTTGGGTTCGGGATCTTGGTAATCAACTTGGGACTTTTGCCACAGGAAGAGGCCAAGAGCGATCGCTGCTACAGAGGAAAAGATAACGAGCGCGATCGAGAGCTTTTTCTGGCTTCGATCGAGAGCCGAAGTTTTACAAGAAGCAGCAATAGCAGCAGCACTACCTAAAGCTTTCAAGCCGATGGGATTGACAAAATAGCTGAAGTGATCGCAAGCAATTTCTTGAATCTGAGGCTCTGGTTGTATAGTTTTAGGAATGCTGGTTATGCTTTCTACCGTCACCGCTAAATCGTGGGGGGTGCCAAAGAAAGCAAGCCCCATAATGTCTTTTAATTTTTGAGACAAACGTTTTCTTAAACTGGATTTAGCATCCATAGGAATCTCGAATACGTTTCCTGCGACGAGCGTGTAAGGAACGCCAGTAGGATCGCTCTTAGCTAACTTTTGGAGCATTTCTGATTTAGGGTCCATCTCATCTAAGGCGACACCGATCTTCTCAATTTGCTCTAGCACGATGCCCAAAGTTTTTAATGGCAGGACAAATGTGGAAAGATTATTGAGGGCAAAAGTAACCGCAATTGTTAAACCAGCCTGAACTTGAGACCAAGGAGAGCCAGCGTTTGGCGTTCCCAACATAATCAAGTGTTGAACAATTTCCTCACCTTGTTCCCGTTCAATTAACCAGCGCGAAACCAAACCTCCCATTGAGTGGGCTACGATATGGAGTGTTTTGCCGTGCCCAGCCTCTAAACCTACTGCTGTGAGTTTTTCTTTCAGTTTTAGTGCTGTTTGGCTAATGGAGGTGTTAATGCTTTCATAGTCAAAGGTCAGTACTAGATCGTATACTCCCTTGAGAGGACGATCTACCCCGTCAACAGTGGCGATCGCTGTCTCCGCACTAGGTACCATACTTTGAGTATCCCCAAAGATACCGTGAATGTAGAGAACAATTTTCTGCGATCGTGCTACTCTCTGTTTAACCGTTTCCTCGTCTGTTACGTAGTTTACTCGACCGTCTTCAACGTCAACTGCTGCCAGAATTGGATAAGATAACTTCAGCCCTAATTTGTTACTCAACTCTTTTCCCAATTTTGCCGTCACCACCTTTTGGAAAAAGATGCGAATTGCACCGCTTACGCTCCTTTTTCCCTTACTTACTGGTTGTGGTAGTCTTTCTATGGTAATCTCGGTTTTACCATCTTGCTTCGTGCCTCCATGCCCTAGAGGTAGGAAGAATTCTCCATCGTAAGCAACGGGTAAAATGTATTCGCCTTCTCCTAAAGATCGATCTACGGACAACTTCAAGGGCTCGTCAGGAGTAACTGTATTAAGTGTGGCGGTATCCCCTTCCTTTACTTGCAATTCCAAAGCACTGAGTCCTGAATCTGTTCCCCGACTGGCAGTAAATTGAAATGGCTGAGTATTTTCCCTCAGTATGGGGGGTAAAATGTGACTCCCCACATCTCTGGTAGCTTGAGATACATTTGTCAGTCGCGCCTGCGCCTTCAAACTAGGATGAGATTCTAGCACGACCTTAGCTCCCAAAGATACGGGAACCTCTGAACTCAACCCTACCCCATTGGGAGGTCGCACCGTAACAATTGCAATTTCGCTAGTTACCCACTCATCGATTTCTTCAACTTCTTCTTCTTCCCCAATATCTCGGCTGGTTACTCGGTTCATCAGACGGTTGAGAGTACTATTTCTGCTTCCTGTCGCATCTCTAGTTTTAGGGGCTCTCGGCTTATCTAGTTTTTCTTGCGTCAGTAGGGTCGGATCGAACTCTGCCGTACAGACTAGCAGTTTGAGAATATCCTGATATTCTGTAATCCCCTGCTCCCATAAATCTTTAGGCACGCTGGTAGGAATTTTGGAAGTTCTTTGACCGCTAACAGTTATGCTTCCCCAAACTTCCTCGTTTGGCTCAATCCAAGTTCCTCCAGTGCCAAAGAAAGGCGCACTTACAGAATATTGCTCTGTTAGGTCGAGCAAGGTACAGTAGAGACGCTGGTTAGTGGTATTGACTAGTTTGACTTGAAACCTCGGACTTTGCCACTTGCCGTTGCGATACTCATATTCTAGGCGCAATTGGGTTTCTTTGATTTCCTCTCCATCTGTTCGATAGATCGACATTTTCACCCCATCTGGCGGAATTCGGCTACTTCCTGCACTGGAAAGTGAGGCAATGGTCGTCCAACGAGCAATGTGTTCCAAACGCTTCACTGTTTTTAGGGCATTGGACTGACTGTAACTGAGCTGTTCTACCAGGGGTCGATCGTCCGCTGGTTTGGTAATTAAATACTCTCGATCGCGCGCTAAAACTCTAAATTTAGCCTGGGATACCTCTTCTACTTCTTTTACGTATAAAGAAGGCTTCTCCCCAGGAGCTACTACGTGCAATTGTTGCCTGACTGAAACGATCGCTTCTTCATCCCCTTCAAAATATACTGGCAATGGTGGTAAGGACTGGCTAATAATAATGGCGTTTAAAACCGTATCCGTGCTTAAATTTTCTGGCTCGGCAATAAAATTAACAAAACTTTTTTGGGGTAAAACTTGGGTAATTTCCACTTCCCCTACAGATCGATCGATTCGCTTCATCTGCTCGGCATTACTTCCTTGAGGATATAGGGCTAGTCGAATCGAATCTGCTCCAGACTGGGGAATGCCGTGAACTGCTCCCCCATCAATGACCCAGCGCCCATCGCGATCGCAACTCAAGGTAAAATAAGGCTCTCGCTGGGCGATCGCTTCTTCTCCTGAAAAGCCTAAAAAGGGTCGGTCTAGGTCTTCATTGATAATTGCTTCAATCTGGGGCGACTGGTCTTTGACGTGGCTGCGAACCAAGGCATTAGCTCGCTTAAACAATTCTCGATAGGTTAAACTGCCGTTGGTTTTTTGTAGCGTGTCGAGCAAGAAATAGGAAAATGCTCCTCGCTGTTGTCCGTTCCCTGAATATTCGCTCGCCAGTTCCAAATCTTGACAACTTGCCAAAACAATGTGTCTTGCTGCTTGTAATTTCCAGCCACTTCGAGGAATCTCAGAAGCACCACTTGTAGGAATCTTTATAAAACTTTGTGTATCTTCAAAAGGACAAATATAATCCTCTATCTTTCTGGCACGTTTATCGGCTGGAGAATGGCGCAGACCTTGTTTGGGCACTGTATCTCTAGTTCCCGAACCGGAGTGACAGCAGTCCATAATGAGGACAATCTGGGGGTCTTTTTCGGCAACTTTGCTAATTAGATAGGCTAATTCCTTATCCGCTAAGTCCCAACCCCCTTCCTCACGGCTGTCGTAGCAGACAATTGTTTCGTCCATGCGGTCTGGCTCTAGATGCCAAAATTCTGGCGGGGTTGGTTCTTGCGATCCGTGTCCGCTATAGTAGAAAAGCGCAATATCTTTGCTCCCCGCTTGCTCTAAGTGCTTCTCGAATCCCTCAATAATTGCCTTTCGAGTTGCCTGTTCGTTTAAAAGCTTTTTGATGTTAATTTGATATTTTTTCGTGTCTATTCGTTCTCTAAGATAGTTTTCTATGGCTGTAATATCATTGACGCAGCCTTGGAGAGCGGGAACTGAACCCAGGTAAGAGTCGATTCCAACTA
>JAAUYD010104022.1_pt1 | contig 10042 bp, 10 predicted proteins | sample 7278101 | NCBI WGS metagenome assembly JAAUYD01 (sample SAMN14350128, study PRJNA611818) | marine sediment metagenome | isolation source: surface marine sediment (0.6m) | place: French Polynesia: Moorea | collected 2018-08
CTGATTCTGACCCCAAAGAGGACACAGAATCATGAACAATAGATTACCAAAAATGTATCAAGCTGAAATGATTGAAGAATAGATGAGAAGAAGCTGGTGCCCCCGGCAAGGATCGAACTTGCGGCACATGGATTAGGAATCCATTGCTCTATCCACTGAGCTACGGGGGCAAGGGGAAGGTGGCTAATCGCGATCAGGCAGGGGGATGCCTGCCTTATTGCGTTTAGTGCGCATAGCAGAACCATTGCCAAAGTTCAAGATGAAGCCGGGCGGGGGCGTCGGGCCGGGGGAGAAACCGGCTGTTTTTTTAGCGCATGTTTCAATTTATGGTGCAATATGGTATCTATCCCGGCGAATGTCATTGCAATCGTTCCGGTCCGCGCCTGCGGCCGTAAACCGGCCCGGTGAGCGGCCTTAAGCATTCTTAGCCCTCGTTGCCGTTTAACTGCCATGCGATGTGTGAGGACAGTGCGGCGCTGCTTGAATACGACCCCATTTAAATTTATGGAGGACAACCATGCGTAACCCTGACGGGCGGATCAAAGGCATCATCCTCGCGGCAGCTCTGGCTTTTTTCCTGATTACCGGCCTTGCCGGGTGTGAGACGCTGGGCGGTACCAAGAGCGAATCTTCGGAACCGGGCGCCGCCCAACCGACCAACCTCTATCGGGATTTCAAGGACATCCTGCTTCCCGCCGAGATGAAAGTGGACGACAAGCGCACCTATATCGTGCAGGGACCGGGGCTCACCACCGGCATTCTGACACTGAAGGGCTATGTCGAGCGCGACTCTCTGATCGACTTTTTCAAGAGCGCCATGGTGCGGGACAACTGGACCGAGCTGGCCTCTTTCAAATCGCCCTCCAAAGACACGAGCTCCATCCTCGTCTTTCAAAAAGCCGACCGCACGGCGATCATCAATATCCACGAAGAGGCTTTCAACACCTACGTGGAAATCGCGGTGGCGCCGATGGCCCCCGGGACCAGCAGCGGAATGATGACCAACTGAATGTCGCCCCCTGCGGCGCTCACCGCGTCGATGTGAAAGGTATTACATGCACGCGCCTTTCGAAGACAAGACCATTGCCCTGGGCGTTACCGGCGGCATTGCGGCCTACAAGAGCGTCGAGCTTTTGCGCCTGCTGACCAAGGCCGGGGCGCGGGTGCGGGTGATCATGACGGCCAACGCCACATGGTTCGTGGGGCCCGGCACCTTCCAGGCCCTGTCGGGCCTGCCGGTTTGCACGTCGGTCTTCGAGGAGGGGGATGCATCCATCCGCCACATCGACTGGGCCGGGGAGACGGACCTGGCCGTGATCGCACCGGCCACGGCCAACACCATCGGCAAGTTGGCCAACGGCATCGCCGATGACGCGCTGAGCACCTTTATGCTGGCGGTGACGGCGCCGGTGGTGATCTGTCCGGCGATGAACACCCACATGTACGAGCACCCGGCCGTGCAGCGCAACCTGGATATCCTTCAGGGCTTCGGTCACCACATCGTCGAACCCGACGCCGGCAGCCTGGCCTGCGGCACGGTGGGCCCGGGCCGCCTGGCCACGCCCGATACCATTTGGGAAGCGATGGCCGCCTTACTGACACCCAAGGATTTCAAGGGGCGAACGCTGCTCCTGACCGCCGGCCCCACCCGGGAGGCCATCGATCCGGTGCGGTTCGTGAGCAATCCCTCATCGGGCAAAATGGGCTTCGCCCTGGCCAAAGCTGCCGCGAGGCGCGGAGCGCGGGTGATCCTCGTGGCGGGGCCGGTGAGCCTGGCCGACCCGCTGCATGTCGAGGTCCACCGGGTCGAATCGGCGGCCGAAATGGCCGACCGCGTGCAGGCGCTCCTCCCCGAGGCCGATGTCGTCATCAAGACCGCGGCCGTGGCCGATTATCGCCCCGTGCACACCGCCGATCACAAGATCAAGAAGACGGAGGATCATCTGGCGGTTACGTTCGAGCGCACCATCGACATTCTTCATTCCATCGGGCGGCAGAAAGCGCATCGCTTCCTGGTCGGGTTCGCGGCCGAGACCCGGGATCTCCGGGAGAATGCCCGCCAGAAGCTCGAGGCCAAGAATCTGGACATGATCGTCGCCAACCGCATCGGCGAGGCCGGGTCCGGGTTCGAGGCGGACACCAACAAGGTCACGCTCCTCCACCGCGACGGTCGCGAGGAGGGCCTCCCGGTCATGAGCAAGGAAGCCCTCGCCCATGAACTGCTCAGCCGGATCACCGAACGTCTGCCTTCCGACTAAAACACAAGTGGATGCCCCGTTTTTTGCCGTATCACGCCGCCCGCAAACTTTAATTTTCATTTTGAGACGGCTTCTGGCCTTGCGGTCGGGCACCCACCTTGAAATCAAAGGCAACGATAACGATATTATAGACGATTGCGCACGATCGCTCGCCAGCCCATCCATGCCAACGGGCTGGAATGAACGCTGTGTGGCGAAACCCGGACGAAAGCCGGGATGATCACCGTGAGAACTGAATGACCGACAACCCCATCGACGTGCTGGATGAAATCCTGCACACCCTCCACAACCATCGCGACGCAGGTATCAGAGGCTTTGACTGCAGCGGCGAAGCCGCGGGCCTGATGGACCGCTGGCACGAACCACTGACCCAACGCCGGGACACGCTGGAAGCCATTCGAGCCGATCTGGGCGAGTGCCGTCGGTGCCCGTTGTGCCATCGGCGGCGCCACATCGTCTTCGGGGTGGGCAACCCCGACGCCCAGCTGGTTTTCGTGGGCGAAGGCCCCGGGCGCGACGAGGATCTGCGGGGTGAACCTTTTGTCGGGGCCGCCGGCGAGCTGCTGAACCGCATTATTCAGGCCATCAAATTGACCCGCGATCAGGTTTACATCGCCAACATCGTCAAGTGTCGACCCGAGGGGAACCGCAATCCCGAACCCGGTGAAATTGCGACCTGCCTGCCATTTCTGGAACGGCAGCTCAAAGCCGTCAATCCGCGTTTCATTGTCGCCCTGGGCAAGGTGGCGGCCCAGACCCTGCTCGGCCGCCAGGAGCCCATCACCCGCTTGCGGGGAAAATTTTACGACTATCACGGCATCCGGCTGCTGCCCACCTACCATCCGGCCTACCTGCTGCGCAATCCCGCGGCCAAGCGCGATGTCTGGGCGGATATGCAGATGCTCATGAAGGTATATGACTATGAGGACTAATTTATGCTTGTGTCTGGCAGCGGCCTTTTTACTGCTGGTGACTGGTACCGCCCTGGGAGCGCCCGGTGAGATTCGGCTCGTCAAGGTGGCCGACCCTATCGGCCCGGGGGTGGCCGAATTTATCAAAGACAGCATCGCGACGGCGGAAGACGAACAGGCTGCCTGCGTCATCATCCAACTCGATACGCCCGGCGGCCTGGCCTCGGCCATGCGTGAAATCGAGATGGCGATGCTGGCTTCACGCGTGCCGGTAGTGGTCTATGTCAGTCCCTCGGGTGCCCGCGCCGCCTCGGCCGGCGTCATGATCACCATCGCGGCCGATATCGCGGCCATGGCCCCCGGCACCAATATCGGGGCGGCCCACCCGGTGGGGGCCGGCGGACGCGAGATCGAAGAGAAAATGTCCGAAAAGGTGGTCAACGACATGGTGGCCCATGCCCGCAGCGTGGCCGAAAGCAAGGGCCGCAACGCTGAGTGGGTCGAAAAAGCCATCCGCGAGAGTGCGGCCATCACCGAAACCGAGGCGCTGGAGCAGAACGTCATCGACCTGGTGGCCAAGGACCTCGACGACCTGATTGCGCAGATCGACGGACGCGAGGTGGCCGGAAAGGGCACATTGAATCTCGAGGGTGCTCCCCGGCGGAGTGTCGAGGAAAGCCTGCGCACCAAGGTGCTCAAGGCCATCAGCGACCCCAACGTGGCCTTCCTGCTTTTTCTGCTCGGCGCGGCCGGTTTGTATTTCGAATTCTCCAATCCCGGCGCGCTGTTTCCGGGCATTATCGGCGGCATCTGTCTGGTGCTGGCGATCTTCGCCTTCCAGTTGCTGCCCGTGAACTACGTGGGCATTCTCCTGATGGTCCTGGCAATTGTCTTTTTCCTCTTGGAGATAAAGGTTACCAGCTACGGGATGCTCAGCCTGGCCGGGGTCGTGAGCTTGTTTCTGGGGGCCCTCATGCTCTACGAAGGCGACGACCCGGCCATACGGATCTCCTGGAGCGTGCTGATCCCCACTGTGGGATTGGTCTCGGCCTTCTTCGTCGTCGTTGCCGGGCTGGCCTTCCGCTCCCAGGTGAGCACCACCCGAACCGGCGAGCGGGGGCTGGTGGGCAAGATCGGGGTGGTCAAACAGGCCATCGATCCTGAGGGCAAGGTGTTCGTGCACGGCGAATTGTGGAAGGCCGTGGCCGGGAAACCCATTGAAAAAGACTGCAAGGTTCGGGTCACGCATGTGGAGGGGCTGACCCTCACGGTGGAGCCGGACGATGTGGCCTGAATCCCGGCACCGAACGTTAATTTTTTTCATTCCATGGTAACGGAGGTCTCATGCTTTACCAGACAATAGTCATCGTGGTGCTCGTGGTTCTGTTTCTGGCCTCGGCCATCAAAATCCTCAACGAATACGAGCGCGGCGTCATCTTTCGCCTGGGCCGCGTGATCCGTGCCAAGGGGCCGGGTCTGATCATCCTGATTCCGTTCATCGACAAGATGGTCAAGGTGAGTCTGCGGCTGGTGGCCATGGACGTGGATCCTCAGGACATCATCACGCGCGACAACGTGTCGGTCAAGGTCAACGCCGTGATCTATTTCCGCGTCATCGATCCCACCAAGGCCATCATCGAGGTGGAAGACTACAGCTACGCCATGTCGCAGCTGGCCCAAACGACCCTGCGCAGTGTCTGCGGCCAGGCCGAACTGGACGACCTGCTCTCCGGGAGGGAAAAGCTCAACGCCGAGCTTCAGGAAATCCTCGACACCCACACCGACCCCTGGGGCATCAAGGTGGCCACGGTGGAACTGAAGCACATCGACCTGCCCCAGGAAATGCAGCGGGCCATGGCGCGTCAGGCCGAGGCCGAGCGCGAACGCCGGGCCAAAATCATCAGCGCCGAAGGTGAGCGCCAGGCTGCGGACCGTCTGGCCGAAGCCGCCGCCATCATCGACCAGAACCCCGTAGCCCTGCAGCTGCGCTACCTGCAGACGGTCAATGAAATGGCCACGGAGAGCAACACCACCACGGTTTTTCCGATCCCCATCGACTTGTTCCGCCCGTTGATCAAGAGGGGACCCGAATCCAGCGAGACCTGAGAACACCGGCCGCCGTCCCTCCCGCAGTAGTGGCGGCTACATATTGGGTTGACACGAAGCCGAGGGCTGTTTTATCTAAACCGCTTTATGATCAGCGCCATTGCCGTATCTTGACGGCCAGCGGAGGGCGCGGCCCGATTCCGACGACCGAGCGGAGGCCCGGAAGCCTCCGCTTACGTTTGCAGACTGCAGCCAAAGGGAGAGCGATCCATGGGTGGAAAGAAAAAGGAAGCCAAGGAAAAACCCCTCGAGAAAATGACGGCGACCGAACTGCGTGAACTCGCCAAGGAAATTCCCGATATCGTTGGTGCCCACGGGATGAACAAGACCGAACTGGTGGCGGCCGTCAAAAAGGCCCGCGGCATCGAAGAAGCGCCGCGCAAGAAAGGTCGGGGCTCGGTGCGCGAGATCAAGGCCAAGATCCAGCAACTCAAGAAGGATCGGGCCGCCGCCCTGGAGGCCAAGGACGATCGCCTGGCCACGATCTACAAGCGAAAGATCTCGCGTCTCAAGAAGCAAACCCGCCGCGCGGCTTAGGGCGGCTGCGCCGTGGAGGAAGACACGCGCTCGAACGCCCCTGCGCCGGCGGGGGCGATCGCATCCGGCCGCATCGCCCCGGGCGAACTGGCTTTCGATATTGACGGCGTGGTCGCCAACACCATGCGTTTGTTCCTTGATATCGTGCGCGACCGCTACGGCATCAATCACATCCGGCTCGAAGACATTACCTGCTACAATCTGGAGGATTGCCTGGACATCGATCCAGAGGTGATCACCGATGGCATCCGGATGCTTCTCCAGGGCGACTATCCGCATGTGCTGCAACCCATGGAAGGCTGCCGCCGGGTCCTGGAACGGATGGCGCGTGCGGTGCCGCGGCTGCTGTTCGTGACGGCGCGGCCCAACCGGGACGTCATCACGCGCTGGCTGCACGATCTGCTGAGCCTTCCGGAGAAGGCGATCGAGGTGGTGGCCACCGGCAGTTTCGAAGCCAAAATCGACGTGCTTCGGGAGGCTCGGGTCGGCCACTTCGTCGAAGACCGGCTGGAAACCTGTTTTCTGCTGGCCGATGCGGGCATCGCACCGATTGTTTACCGCCAACCCTGGAATCGCCGGCCTCATCCGTTCACCGAGGTGGGCGGCTGGGACGATATTGAGGCCCTGCTCCGGTTCTCTCCGGGGTCTTGAGAGATTCACGGCTCACGGAGCCGGAAGGAAGTTGAATTGAAATCCAGCGCCACCGGGCATCAGACGATCGACCACTTTCTGACGGCGCTTGCCGTCGAAAAGGGTTATTCTCTCCACACGTGCCGGGCCTATCGTGCGGACCTGGAAGCCTTCACCCGCTTCGTCGCACCAGGGGAGCCCACCGATGGCCGCCAGGAAAGGCCGACCTCCGGCCCCTTCGACCCGCGGCAGGTGGACAGTCTGGTCATTCGCGGCTATCTGGCGGATCTCTACCGCCGGAACAGCAAATCCACGATTGCCCGCAAACTCTCGGCCCTGCGATCCTATTTCCGTTTCCTGCAGCGCCAGGGCGTGCGAAGCGACAACCCGGCCGAATCCGTCCTGACGCCCAAGCAGGAGAAGAAAATTCCTCACTATCTCACGGTGGACGATGTCTTTCGCCTGCTGGACCAGGTGCAGGAGGACTCGCTGCTGGGTGTGCGCAACCGGGCGATATTCGAAACGCTCTACTCGGCCGGCACCCGCGTGTCGGAACTGGCCGGACTGAACACGGTGGATGTGGACTTGAAGGCCAGCATCATGCGCGTCCGCGGCAAGGGCAACAAGGAGCGCCTGCTGCCGCTCGGGGAGAAGGCCGTGCAGGCTATCCGCGCCTACCGCGAGCGGCTTCAGCGCGAGACCGGCATCGCTCCGGATGCGGACGGCGCCCTTTTCCGCAACCAGCGAAGGGGCCGGCTGACGCCGCGCTCGATCGCGCGCATCCTGGACAAGCTCGTGCGCCAGTGCGGCCTCCTGGTGCCCGCATCGCCGCACACCCTGCGCCATACCTTCGCCACCCATCTGCTGGATGCCGGTGCGGACCTGCGTACGGTGCAGGAGCTTCTGGGGCACGTAAGTCTGTCCACGACCCAGAAATACACCCATGTCAGCATCGATCGGCTGATGGAAACCTACGACAAGGCCCATCCCCGCCGTTGAGGGCCCTGGGGGCCGGGAGCACGAACCATGCGGATGCACGCAACAACCATTCTGGCCGTGAGGCGCCAAGGCAAACTGGCCGTGGCCGGCGACGGCCAGGTGAGCATGAACAATACGGTGATCAAGCACAAGGCCCGCAAGGTGCGCCGAATCTACAATGAACGCATCATCGTGGGTTTCGCCGGGGCCACGGCCGACGCCCTGACCCTCTCGGAGAAGCTGGAGGCCAAGCTGGAACGCTACAACGGCAATCTGACCCGCGCGGCGGTCGAGCTGGCGCGGGAATGGCGTGCCGACAAATACCTGCGCCGCCTGGAGGCCCTGATGATCGCCGCCGACGAGGCCAATACCTTTCTGCTTTCGGGCAACGGCGACGTGATCGAGCCGGACGAGGGCGTCGTGGCCATCGGCTCGGGCGGTATCGCCGCCCAGGCCGCGGCCCAGGCCCTTGTGCAGCACGCCGAACTGGATGCCCGGGCCATCGTCGAAGCGGCCATGGCGATCGCCGGTTCGCTGTGTGTGTTCACCAACGACCAATTGACCATCGAAGAAATCTAGACGAGGGGATTCGGGGCGCGCCCAAGGACGCCCGGGGAATAAATTCATGCAAGACCTCAAACCAGTCGATATCGTCAAAGCCCTGGATCGCTTCATCATCGGGCAGCACAAGGCCAAACGTTCGGTGGCCATCGCGCTTCGCAACCGCTGGCGCCGCCGGCAGGTCGCCGACGACCTGCGGGATGAAATCACTCCCAAGAACGTCATCCTGATCGGTCCCACCGGGGTAGGGAAGACCGAGATCGCCCGGAGGATTTCGACCCTGGCGGATTCGCCCTTCTACAAGGTGGAGGCTTCCAAGTTCACCGAGGTGGGCTATGTGGGTCGCGACGTGGAATCCATGGTCAGGGATCTGCTCGAACTGACCATCACCCAGCTTAAAATCCGCGAGCAGGAGAGCGTTCAACTCAAGGCCATGCAGCTGGCCGAAGAGCGCATGCTCGATATCCTTCTGCCCAAACCCAGCGCCCCGCGGGGTTTCGGCCTGCCGACGGCTCCCACGGAGGCGCCGGCCGAGAACAGCGACAATGCCACCCGCGAAAAGCTCCGCCGGATGCTGCGCGACGGCAAACTGGACGACCGAGTGGTGGATGTGGACGTGGCCGAGCGCTCCGCGCCCATGGTCGAGATCTTCTCCAACGCGGGCATGGAGGAGATGGGCATCAATTTCAAGGATATGCTCGGCGGTCTTCTTCCCAAGAGCACCAAGAAGCGCAAAATGAAGGTGATCGAGGCCATGGAGGTGCTGGCCCAGGAAGAGGCCCAGAGTCTGGTGGACATGGACAAGGTGGTCAAAAAGGCGATCGAAAAGGTGGAGCAGGCCGGGATCATCTTTCTGGACGAGATCGACAAGATCGTGGGATCCGACGGACGCCAGGGGCCGGATGTCTCCCGCGAGGGAGTCCAGCGCGACCTCCTGCCCATCGTGGAGGGCAGCACGGTCAACACCAAATACGGCCCGGTGAAGACCGACCACATCCTGTTTATCGGAGCAGGGGCTTTTCACGCCATCAAGCCGGCGGACATGATTCCGGAACTGCAGGGCCGCTTTCCCATCCGGGTGGAGCTGGAATCGCTGGGGCGCGCGGAGTTCGTACGCATCCTCAAGGAACCCCAGAATGCGCTGTTGCTGCAGTACCAAGCCATGCTGGCCACCGAAGGCATCGAGCTGGTGTTTGCGGATGAGGCCGTGGAGACCATTGCCGCCATCGCCGAGGAGGTCAATACACGCACCGAAAACATCGGCGCCCGCCGGCTGCACACGATGATGGAATGCCTCCTTGAAGACATCCTCTTCGACGCACCGGATCTGCCTGCCGACAAGATGATGATCGACCGGGCCTACGTGGAGACCCGGCTGGCGGCGATCAAGGACGACGAGGATTTGAGCCGTTATATTTTATGAATTAGTGTGGGGACCTATGAATTGCGCTGCAAGCATGGGTGGCATCGGCAGAGCTGCTTATTTCTTCGATAGTTACTTTTCTTTTTCGGAAAAGAAAAGTAACCAAAAGAAACCGCCCCCGGCCCGCTTGCCCCTGCGCGTCACTGCACCGAACGGGGCTCGCGGTAACTCGCATCGCTCAGACAAGTCCGCGAGCCTTATCCGTCCGACGCAGTGATGCTCGGCGCGGCCCGAAGGGGAATCGAAGCTGAACATGTAAGAATATGCAACCCTTTAGTCCCAGGTGGACGTTTGTTGGATGTGGGATTGGACCGGTGGGTAATGACGATGACGATCTTGACTGTGATCAGGGGATAAAAGAATGAATACTGCCGGTACGGATCAGCCCCGGCCGAGTGTGGCCGACATCCTGATCGAGGCCCTGCCGTATATTCGGCAGTTCGCCGGGATGACGATTGTGATCAAGTACGGCGGCCACGCCATGGTGGATGCGCAGTTACGGGAAGATTTCGCCCAGGACGTGACCCTGTTGAAATTCATCGGCCTCAACCCGGTGGTGGTCCACGGGGGCGGGCCCCAGATCAACCAGGTCCTGGACCGGATGGGCATCCGCCCCAAGTTCGTGCGCGGCATGCGCA
>JAAUYD010260064.1_pt1 | contig 10042 bp, 11 predicted proteins | sample 7278101 | NCBI WGS metagenome assembly JAAUYD01 (sample SAMN14350128, study PRJNA611818) | marine sediment metagenome | isolation source: surface marine sediment (0.6m) | place: French Polynesia: Moorea | collected 2018-08
ACCCCGTCCTGCAACAGGCCCTGGCCAACCTGCAGCAGCGGCTCGGCCGGGGTGCCGCCCAGGGCTATCTCCAGTTTCCCGAGGGACCGGATCTCAGACTGACCGGCAAGGCCATTCGCCGCGAAGCCATCGACAACCTGGATGTGTTGCTGGAAGCGCTCGCCGACAAGGTCATACAGAATGGGGGGCAGGTGCATTTCGCCGTCGATGCCGAGGCAGCCGTCAGGCATTGCATCGAGATCGCCCGGCAACATGACGTGTCTCTGGCGGTCAAAGGCAAATCCATGCTCAGCGAGGAGATCGGTCTCAATCCTGCCCTGGAGGCTGCCGGCATCGAAACCGTGGAAACCGATCTGGGCGAGTACATCATCCAACTGGCCGGGGAGGCGCCGTCCCACATCATCGCGCCGGCGATTCACAAAACCCGGCAGGCCGTCGGCCGCCTGTTCGCCGACAAGCTGGGCATTGCCTACACGGACGATCCGCCCACCCTGACGCTGGCCGCCCGACGGGCATTGCGCAAAAAATTTCTCAGCGCCCGCATGGGCATTTCGGGATGCAACCTGGCCTGTGCCGAGACCGGGCACATCACCACCCTTTCCAACGAGGGCAACATCCGCATGGCCACGACCCTGCCGCGGGTCCATGTGGCCCTGATGGGCATGGAGCGCATCGTGGCCGACCTGGCCGACCACGCCGTTCTGTTCCGGCTGCTCTCCATGGGGGCGGCCGCGCAGCAGATGGCCGGATACGTGAGCTATATCGGCGGCAGCGGATCGAACGGGTATGCAGATGGGCCCCGGGCCTTTCACCTGATCATCGTGGACAACGGCCGCAGCCGCATCCTGGCCGACCCCGATTTCAGGGAGATGCTTTGCTGTGTGCGCTGCGGGGCCTGCCTGAACATGTGTCCGGTCTATGGGAAAATTGGCGGACACGCATACGGATCGGCCTATTCGGGGCCGATGGGGGCCGTGGTGACGCCCCTGCTCACCGGCATCAACCAGGCCGCCGATTTGTGTTTGGGCGAATCCCTGTGCGGCGCCTGCCGACCGGCATGCCCGGTGGATATCGATATTCCCCGCATGCTTTTGCTGCTGAGGGCCAAGCTGGCCGAAGGGGATCCGTCGTGGGATGTGAAGGTCAAAAACCGGGCCGAGCAGGCCGCCTTTGCCGCCTGGTCCTGCCTGATCCGCAGCCGCCCGCTCTACGAACTGTTTCTCAAGGCCGCCGGGGTCGGCCATCGCCTGCTGCCGGGCACCGGCGATATGATCCGCCGCCTGCCGGTTGCCGGTCAGGGCTGGACCGACAGCCGCGATCTAAAACGACCGGCAAGCCAAAGCTTCATTCAACGCTACCGGAACCGAACCTCAGACAGGAAGGCAAGATGAGATCCTCCGATCGGACAACCTTCATGGCAACCATCAGAAAGGCGCTGCGCCGTGAGCACGCCGCCGGCCCATCTCTGGATGCCCTGCTTCCGGACCGGCCGAATGATGATGAGCGCTTGCGGCTGGCACGCATCGCCGGCAGGGACACAAAGAAACGCCAGGCCCTGCTGGACAGGTTCATCCTGGCCGGTCGGTCGGTGAATCTTTCGGTTCTTGTCGAGTCCAGCGCCGCTGCGGCCGGGGCCGCCGTCGCCAGGTTGGCTGCCGAGAAAAGCCCGGAGTGGAGCGACAACAAATCCGTGGTCGCCTGGAGTCACCCGCTGGTCGAGTCGCTCGGGCTGCCCTCTCGTCTCGAATCGACGGGCATTCCGATCCATATCGATGAAACCCGACAGTCGGCGGCAGAACCGCAACAGTCGATTCGGCATCTGGCCGAAACGGCCATGATCGGTGTCACTTCAGCCGATTATGCGGTTGCGCAGACTGCCACGCTGACCATCAAAACCCGCCCGGGCCAGCCGCGCTGCATCTCCCTGCTGCCTTCCATCCATGTCGCCGTGATCCGTCTCGACCAGCTTCTCGCCGATTTCAACGAACTGTACACGCTGTTCAAATGGGATTCCAACGAGCAGGCCGAAGGCCTGACCCACAGCATGACCTTTATCACCGGTCCCAGCAAAACCGCGGACATCGAAGCCACCTTGGTGCATGGGGCCCATGGCCCGCGCGAAGTCGTGGTAGTTGTTCTTACCGGATGAAGCCAGTCGTTGCCGAAGGTAGGTACTTGAAAGGATAATTGAAAAAATTTCCAAATGAAAAGGAGAATATATGGATCCTGAAAAAATTATGGATGGTTTGTCAAAAGAATTGATGTCGTCATTGAAAGCCATGTCGAAAGCCAAGGATGTGAATGAGAAAGAGGTTCACAGTCGAATTGTGAAAAATCTGTGCGAGTCTTTGGGTGTCTTTTTTGATTTGGCAAATGAAATGATGCCTTTCGATTTTGATGATGATGTTGACGACGAAGATGCCCCTTTTTAGGGTGCTTTGACAAATGTAAAAAGGTGTAGATAAATTCATTGCATGTGAACGTTATGGTATGATCCCACGACGAGAGGGAGATTTCGTCAATGAACGTTTCCGTATGCACCCACCGGCCCATTCTCTCGCCATGTGGGTTAACTAATTTTGACTACCAGGTCGACCCCTACATCGGCTGCGGACACTATTGCTACTATTGCTATGCCTTGGCCACGGCCGAAACCGATTGGTTCGAAGAGATTCGAATTCATGAAGATATCGTCGGCCAATTGAGTACTGAACTGGCAACGATTCCCCCGCAAAAAATCTACCTGGGGTATCACACCGACCCGTATCAACCCTGCGAGGCGGAATACCGGCAGACCCGCAAGGTGTTGAAACTTTTTGTGGAGAAGGGATTTTCCGCCAGCATTCTCACCAAGTCCGATCTGGTGATTCGCGATATCGAGCTTTTATCAGCCATGGACGATGCCAATGTCAGTGTCTCTGTGGCCTTCAACGATACTGCCACCCGCAGCCTGTTCGAAGCCAATACCATGGAAACCGGAAAACGGATCGAGGCCCTCCATCAAATCAAAGCCGCGGGCGTGCGCACGGGGGCGCTGCTTTGCCCGGTGGTGCCCTATATCACCGATGTGTTCCCGTTGATCGATCTGCTGGAACCGTGCACGGACGTCATTTGGATATACGGGCTTAGCATTGCCGATCGATCGGGAGAAAACTGGAAGCATCTCGAGGCGATTCTGAAGGCTCATTTCCCCGAGTCGGCGGCAAAGATCGAAGCAGTTCTCTTTGCGACCGATCACCCATACTGGGATGAGCTGAGAGAGGACCTGGAGGCGCTGCAAACAAACAGGCAACTAAACCTGAATATTCATGTGTAGAAGCTGTTTCCACATTGCCTCCAATGATAAATGGCTGCCTTGCGAGCCACCTAACAATGCTCACATATTACTTTGGCGGTTAAATATCTCACGGCCGTCATTCCGGCGAAGGCCGGGCACGAAGTGAAGCAGAAGCGCTATCCAGTCTTATTTGGATGCCGGATCAAGTCCGGCATGACGAAACCTCGGCTATTTAATCGTCAGGTTAATAAATCACCCAGCATAGGCCTACGCATGCACGCTGAATTTAATCCGTTCACGGAGGACATCGATTTTCTTGAAGAGAAGCTTCTAGAGCACAATTGCCGACAGGTCGACAACTACGCCTACGAGCACTTCATCCTCAAATCCGTTGAAGATGACGGGGCGATGGTAGCCGGTCTCCACGGCGAACTCGGCGGTGGCTGGCTCTACATTGCCCATCTGTGGGTCGATGCCGGCAGCAGAGGACAGGGGTTGGGCCAAAGGCTACTGGCACAGGCCGAAGCGATCGCCGTCGAAAGACAATGCGTGGGCATCTACCTGTACACCTACAGCTTCCAGAGCCCGGCATTCTACAAAAAGCGGGGTTATCGGGTGTTTGGCGCCATCGACCCGTTTTTCGATGAGCATGCCAAGCTGTACATGCAAAAACTCATAATTTAGGAAGCAGTATAGGCGCCGCGAGAAATTGATGCGGTGACAATGACTGCAGACCGTTGCGGTAAACCGGGAAATTGCACCGCTCGCAAATGAGATGATCAGGAAGGCCAATGAAAGCGATCGTTCAACACGCATACGGCTCGCCGGATGTGTTTAAACTCCAGGATGTGGCCGGACCGGCGGTCGGGAACAACGATGTACTGGTGCGCGTTCACGCTGCCGCCCTTCACGCCGGTGACGTTTTCACCATGAGAGGCGACCCGTACCTCGTGCGCCTGAGCGCCGGTTGGCCGCAACCGAAAGGGTACATTCCCGGATTCGACGTGGCCGGGCGCGTGGCGGCGGTCGGCAGCCGGGTGACTCGCTTTCAGCCCGGTGATGCGGTATTCGGTGCTTGCACGGGCACCTGCGCCGAATATGTGTGTGCCGAGGAAACCTACTTCTTTTCCAAGCCGGCCAGCCTCACCCTGGAACAGGCCGCCGCCGTACCGACCTCAGCTGCCACGGCCCTGCGCGGCCTTCGCGATGCGGGCAGGCTGCAGCCGGGGTTCAAGGTCCTGATCAACGGGGCCTCGGGTGGTGTCGGTACCTTCGCCGTGCAGATCGCCAAAGCCCTGGGGGCTGACGTCACCGGCGTCTGCAGCTCTTCCAAAGTGGATCTGGTCCGATCGATCGGTGCCGATCATGTGCTGGACTACACCCGTGAAGACTTCACCCGCAGCGGTCAACGCTACGACCTCATCCTGGATCAGGCCGCCAATCATCCGCTGGCGGCCTGCCGGCGGGCGCTGACCCCTCAGGGCGTCCACATCCCCAACAGCGGCCTGGGCGGCCTTGGGTTTGTACTCAAGGCATTATTGCTGTCGCTTGTCCGGCGCCAGCAGGGCCGCCCGTTTATCGTGGATCCGAATCAGGCGGACCTGGCGGATCTGAATGACCTGATCGAGGCCGGCAAGCTCGTCCCGGTCCTCGACAGAACCTTTCCCCTGGAGGAGACGCCAGAGGCCTTCCGCTACCTGAGTGACGGCTGCGCCCGCGGCAAGGTCGTCATCAGGGTGCGCCCTCACGCTCAGGCCTGACCCGCCTACCGCTTTCCTGAGATCTCAAAAAATGATAAAGGATGGGGTGCCATGACCGCTGCGGCGGCCTGGCGTGCACCCATTGAACGGAGACAGATTATGGCGATTCGAGTCGTACGCTTGGGCACAGAGCGATCCAAAGGAGAAGGCCTGCGCATCGGTACGGTAAGGCGTCCGCCGCGGGGCGTGCCCAAGAGCGAATATGCGGCTCGGAACTGGTATGATGTGTGGCTGCCCAACGTGGCGCCGACGGCCGAGCTCATGAAGCTGGGGCAGGCGGTCAAAACCGAAAAAGAGTGGCTGGCCTTCTCCAAAAAATATCGCAAGGAGATGGCCAACCCCGAAAAGGGCCGCATCCTCGACCTGCTTGCCGCCCTGTCCCACGATTCAAACTTAGCCGTGGGCTGTTACTGCGAAGACGAGTCGCGCTGCCACCGCGCCATCCTGCGTGAACTGCTGGAGGAACGCGGTGCCGAGCTTGAATGACCATTGCCAAAGGATACCATGACCGCGTCCATAGATAATCGCCATTTCCGCGAGCTGGCCGAGAAGGATCCCCGGGACGTCTGCCAAAGGGCCCAGTGCCAGTACGATGACCAGCACCAGCGCTATCTGCTGACCGTGTGGGGCGACGTTTATGCCATCACGCCCGACCGCGCGGCCATCGAACCGCTGGCAGCCGACGCGCCGCCCCTGCACGACTACCTATATCTGTTCATGGTCCATTATCTCCTGCATGCCAAGGCTGCGGACCCTTCCGGCGTGTGGATATCGGAAAAGGACATTCCCGGCGGAGCGGCCTTTTTTCGCGGCCCCCATGAGATACCGACCCATTTGATTGCCAGCGGGGAGGGCGGCCGGATTGCTTTCGAGACGCACTGCCGGCAGTGGCATGGCCAGCCGCTGCAGATGGCCGATGCGGCATACCGCTTCCTGATCGCCCCGCGCATTCCGGTGGCCGTATTGTATTGGGACGGCGACGACGATTTTGCGGCCGAAGCCAAGATCCACTACGATCGGACGGTGGCTGCCCATCTGGCGCTGGACGTGATCTATGCCCTGGCCACCGGCGTCTGCCACCGGTGGGGCCAGCCCTGACGATACAGTCCGGCACGCTCTTCAACCATGCCCAAAAACAAACGCCATAAGTACGAACGGGTCAAACAGCTGCCCAACGTGATTATGCCGGCGGACGGAGAACCGCTGTCGGCCTGCAGCTATCCCTGGCATTCCGACGGTTTTACAGGCATGCCCACGGTGCTCGAACTGGGCTGCGGCAAAGGCGAACACAGCCTGGCCTTTGCCGCCGACGATCCAAAGACCGTTCATGTCGGGGTGGACTACAAAAGTCATCGCATGTGCGTCGGCGCGGAGCAGGCCGCGGCCCAAGGGCTGGAGAATCTCTTTTTCCTGCGGACCCGGGTCGAGCATATCCGGTCTTTTTTCCTACCGCACGCCATAGCGGCCATCTGGTTGACCTTTCCCGATCCGCACATCAAACAGCGCAAGGCCAAGTGCCGGCTCTCCGCCGACCCGTTTCTGGAGATCTATGCCGATCTGCTGGTGCCCGGCGGCAATGTCTACCTGAAGACGGACAGCGATCCGCTTTTCCAGTTCACCCGCCAGACGGTTCGGCGCCGGGGCGGGCACATTCAACTGGATTGCGACAATATCCACGGGAGCAACGGCAGCCTGCCGGGCGGCGGGGTGGTCTCGGCCTACGAAAAGGCCGCCGTGTCACAGGGCGCCGCCATCAAGTTTCTGGCCTTTCGGCTGGATTGAACCGATGTATACCGGCAGCCAACACGGTCAGAAGGATTCACGCCATGACTAACGACCCCTATCCATATGATCAGCCTGCCTGGCGACGCTGCCACCAGGCTGCCTCGCCCGACGGCCGCTGGCGGGCCGCCATCAATGCAGCCACGGAGCTGTTCATGTCCGGGCCGACCAAAGGCAACCTGGTCATCCCCGGACTGCCTGAAATTCCTGATTGCAGTCCGGTCTTCATCTGGTCGGACGATTCGTGCTTTATCGCCGTCCCCCAGTGGAAATATCTGCTGCGCCGGCGGCAGCGCCTGCTGATCGTGGACACGCACGCCAAAACGGTTTACGCTTCTCCCTCGCAATACCGCCTGTTGGTGCCGGAGACATTTTGCGACAGGGTAATCACCGGGGTCGACTCGCCGATAAAAGATCCCCGGCCGATCGCCGTGAGGGTGTCGGACGCGAGGCAGAGCTATAAACGAATCGACCTGTCGGGTGGACATAAAATGCAATGAAAAATGTTAGCCGAAGACAATTCCTCAGATTTACCCTGGCCGGCGCCGGCTGCGCCCTGCTGGGCAGCTACCCGGTGTTCATCGAGCGCAACCTGGTCCGCATCAATCGCTATACGATTCCGGTCGATGGCCTGCCCGCCGCATTCAACGGCTTCACCATCGCCCACCTGACGGACCTGCATCTGGGAACCCTGGTGTCGACGGACTTCATCCAGGGGGTTGTCGACCGCACCAACCGGCTGCGGGCAGACATGATCGTTTGCACCGGCGATTATGTGCATGCCAGAAACACCACCGAGGAGATTGATCGGGTCTGGCCGATTCTGTCCCGGTTAAACGCCAGGCATGGCGTTCATGCGGTGCTGGGCAATCACGACCACTGGGCGGATCAGGAACGTTCGCTCTATTGGATGGAGCGAACCGGGCAGGGGCTCAGGCACCGCTGCAGGTCGATCGAGCGCGGCGGGCAGCGCATCCTGATCGGTGGCGCCGGTGATTACTGGGAGGACCAGTTGAAGATCGACCAGGCCTTTGCCGGTTCGGATGAGAACGACTGCCGCCTGCTGCTGTCCCACAATCCGGATTCGGTGGACACCAGGTTCAAGACCCCCTTGTCCCTGGTGTTGTGCGGCCACACCCATGGTGGGCAGGTGGTGGTGCCCTTTGTCGGCCCGCCGGTGCTGCCGGTAAAGAACAAGGCCTATTCCAGCGGGCTGATCACCACGGCCCGGACCCGGGTGTTCATTAGCCGGGGCATCGGCTGGGCGATCTATCCGGTGCGCTTTAACTGCTATCCGGAAATTGCCGTTCTTAGATTGGTGGCTACGTAGAAAACCCGATATCGTCCGTTACGACTTGTTCCTCGGGTGTTGCAAGCATTCCTGTACCTTCTGTCGTGGAGCGGGAGATCTCGGGTTTCTTATGAAGGCGTTCGCATTGCAACCATGAATCAGTCATCAAAGGAAGTAAAAAGGAATTCACACCATGAAAACCATCGCCACCTTCACCTCGGATCGCTTCAAACCGTTCCTGCCCGAAGATTCGCAGGTCAATCCCCAGTGCTACGGCGCCGAACTGGCTTGGTGGCTGAGCCGAAAACTGGCGGAACGCGGCGTTGTCACCTCATATCCGGAATACGAAGACTGGGGCTGGTTTATCGAATACATCACCGACGACGGCCACGAATTCTGGCTGTGCTGCGGCAATGTCGATGGATCGGACAATCGCTGGCATCTCTTTCTGGATCCTAAGAGCACAGGCTTTTTGGGTCGCAAGAGGCCAGAAATAACCAACGCGATGCCACTATTGGATGCGTTAAGGCGGGTACTGGTGGAAGGGGATCGCATCACGGATCTGAAGTGGCAGGCTGAATGATGCCATCCACCAGCAAACCCGCGATCAATGCTATAGAAACATCGACCTGACGCTGGCAGCGGTCAGGTCGATAATTTCGATTCTAATGTTTGATCATGGTGGTGTTCAACCGACATCACACGAGCGACCCTACGTGGTTGTAGAGATCAGGCGGCTAATCCGTGATCCTGATCGGTAGTGCGATGGGTATCGTCATCTGGTCGCTTGGTCCGCACCGCAGTGGCCAGTTCCAACAAGGCCGGCCCGTCGATGATCTCGTCTTCGAGAAGTTTGGCGGCGGTTTTTTCGAGCAGCTCGCGGTTTTTTTCAAGAATATCCAGTGCAATCTCGTACTGGTCATCGATGATACGCCGGATTTCCGCATCGATGGTTTGGGCGGTGTCGTCACTGTATGGCCCGCCATCGGGCTGAATTGCTCCCAGAAACTGCGGCTGTTGCTTGTGGGCAAAGTAGACCTGACCTAACCGGTCGCTCATGCCGTACTCCTTGACCATGCTGCGGGCGATGTCCGTGGCCCGCGACAGATCGTTGTGGGCGCCGGTGGAAATATCGTTGAAAACGAGCGCCTCAGCCGCACGCCCGCCCAACAGGGTGGCAATGCGGTTGTTCAGCTCGGTTTTACGCATCAGAAAACGGTCCTCCGTCGGCACCTGCATGGTGTATCCCAAAGCGGCAATGCCGCGGGGAATGATCGATATTTTCTGCACCGGATCGGTTCCCGGCAATGCCATGGCCACCAAGGCATGCCCCAACTCGTGGTAGGCCACAATCTTTTTTTCTTCCGGGTTGATCAGGCGATTTTTCTTTTCCAATCCGGCGACCACGCGTTCCACGGCCTCCTCGATCTCCGCCATGGTGATGCGCGACTTATCCCGACGAACCGCGAGCAGTGCCGCTTCGTTGATCAGGTTGGCCAGGTCCGCGCCAACCATGCCGGCGGTCATTGCAGCGATCTTCTCGGCGTCGATATCTGATTCGGCCTCAACCTTGTCCAGGTAGATCCTGAGGATATCGGCCCTTCCAAGTTTGTCGGGACGGTCTACCAACACCTGTCGATCGAACCTGCCGGGCCGCAGCAGGGCGGGATCCAAAATTTCCGGACGGTTGGTGGCCGCCATCAAGATTACCCCCACATTGGCATCGAATCCGTCCAACTCCACCAGCAGCTGATTCAAGGTCTGCTCGCGTTCATCATGACCGCCGCCCATGCTGACGCCGCGGGCCTTGCCCAATGCGTCAAGTTCGTCGATGAATATAATGCACGGGGCCTTCTCTTTGGCCTGTTTGAACAGATCGCGAACCCTGGCCGCCCCCAATCCCACAAACATCTCGACAAACTCTGATCCACT
>JAAUYD010103626.1_pt1 | contig 10039 bp, 9 predicted proteins | sample 7278101 | NCBI WGS metagenome assembly JAAUYD01 (sample SAMN14350128, study PRJNA611818) | marine sediment metagenome | isolation source: surface marine sediment (0.6m) | place: French Polynesia: Moorea | collected 2018-08
CTGAGACGTTCTATCAGAAAATGGCTGATGACTGTGACCACAAACCCGCCGACCACACCCATTAACAATCCCAGTTTGAGACTGCCGAGCATTCTGGCGCCTAACACCAGCATCACGATAAGCACCGGTGGGTAAACCCGGAATGCTACCTGGATAAATCGGCTTCTAACCGCCGAATCGATGTCTTTCATGGGTTTTAACCTCATAGTCTTAAACCTAATAAAATAGTCTTAACCGTAATAAATAGGTGGAGCACATTAAGCGTTAAAGCGATTCAGGCTGTTAGACTGTAGGCTGTAGGCGAATCAATGCCGAAAGTTTATTGCAGATGATTGTCCAATCAGTAAAAGACTACAGTCCCTATTCAGAATGTCCACATGAATCCTTGACCCCTTGGCTCCTTGAATCCTTTTTTCCCTGCAGTTAAGCCTTGATTTAAATCCAATAACATCGAGCGCCATGGATTGGATTCGCGATGTCAATTCCAAAACTCCCTGGCCATTTGGGCCGTCTTCTCCGGAGCGACAAAAGTGGCCATATCCCCCAGCATTACCTCGAAACCGGTATGATCGTTTCGAACCCAAGGCGCATAGTTCGAGCGCACCACCAGCGCAATTCTCAACTCAAGCTGGCTGTTCTCGGATTCCACCGTCAATATACCCAAATTGTAGCCATTGCGGTTCAAACTGCGGTAAAACCGTTGGGTATTGATAATGCCCTCGCAGAGCCCGGCCAAGTGGAGATCCGAAAGTTTCTGGACTGAGCAAACTCCCGGGAGGATGCCCCAGATTTCAAAAAAGCCTTCGGGTGCAAACGCCGCCATCCAGTGCCAGTCCAACGTCGTGCCGATATAACGGTCTGTACATTGTTGTTCATGCGCCACGTAATCTGAAAAAAGTCGTGAACCGTTTTGCTGATAATATTGGCGGCTTCTTTCTTTTAGAAAACGGTGATGATTCGAGGCCACGCGATCCGCATTTATTTGCAGATGGGGGTGCAACAATGATCCGCCGGCAGAAGGCAAATGATTTTGGGTAATGGCCATGTATTTTGCTCTTGGATCCGATATTTGAATTTCCAGCAGGTACTGAATCGCAAGTTTGAAACTGTTTTGATAAGATGTTTTTGAGGCGGCACCAATCTCAACAAAATGACTGTCGTCAATGAGGCTCACAGCGGAATAACTGCCATAGGGGTATAGATTCGGGAATAGCGTCGATCTGCCCAGTTTAAGTCGTGTGGCCGGGAAAAACTCAGAGTCCAAACACGGTGTCATCGTTTCTAATTGCGGTAGGCAGAAAGGACATTTAGAAGTATCATCTGCCTCAGGGGGTGGGTCCGGCAATGAATCAGTTCCGGCCTCTTTTTCCAGGCTACGACTGCTGGTAATCCTGCTGGTTCGATAACTGATTGGATTGGTCCGGATATCGACTAATCTTTTTATCGGCTCACCAGCGGAATTGTTGAAATTGGCCGAAACGATCTTTTGGGTAAAAATCAATTTTGCACCAAGGGAGCGTTGCATTCATAACTGGTTATACTGAAAGCTATGTCGGGTCAAGCCTGCAATGGCTCTGATATCCATATCCCCGATCAATTTATATTAATGTGCATTTAAAACATGCGCTTGCGGCTGCGAAACTTGACACAATCACTTTATATCACCATAATTGGTTAAAATCATTTAAGTGATTTTTGCCAAAGTAAAGGAAAATTATGTTTTTAAAGCTGTTTCTAGCCTTCACGCTGATTCCGTTCATTGAACTGTATCTTTTAATCGAACTTGGCACCACCATTGGACCTTTAAATACGCTGTTGTTGGTGATCCTAACCGGTGCTGTCGGAGCCTATCTTGCAAGGCTTCAAGGACTGGGTGCCATTATGCGAGTACGGGCACGCCTTCAACAGGGCGAAACCCCTGCCGAAGAATTACTCGATGCACTGATCATTTTTGTGGCCGGTATTGTTCTGCTAACACCGGGCCTGTTAACCGATGCCGCCGGCCTTCTACTTTTATTCCCGACAACACGTCTGCGTTTTAAAATATGGCTCCGCAGAAAATTTAATCAGTGGGTGCAACAACCGAATGTTCATATGCGTAGATATCCTTGAAACGCGAGTTTTAGAATCCCGATCTATTTATTTTTTAGAAAGAGACTCTCGCCGACATGATTAAATTTTTTCAAAAGGTGCTGAAATCACTCAAAACCAGACCCAATGGACCAGTTGAAGGCACGCTAGACTCATCTCAGAGGCCGTCTCCATCAAAGCACCCCAAAAGCGGCCCCGCTGCTGAACCCGATCGGCAAGATAGCCCCAGACCATCTGCCGAGCGGAAACATCGCTCCAGAGACGGCCATAAGCGACAACCACCCGGACGCCCATCCCCAAAGCCCCGGCGTAAACCGGCCGGTAAGCCTTGGGATGTTTCTAAATTCAAGGTATTACCGGTGGAAGGTAAAACGCGCTTTCATGATTTCGACCTACCGCAGTCGCTTATGCACGCCATCAGCGATCTCGGTTTTCAATATTGTACCCCCATCCAGACAGAGATATTACCCAGCACACTCTCTGGAAAAGATGCCAGCGGCCGTGCCCAAACCGGCACCGGTAAAACGGCCGCCTTCCTGATAACTGTTATTACTCGGCTCTTAAACAATCCCATCAAAGACCGACGCAAAGCAGGTAGACCCCGGGTACTGGTTCTGGCCCCCACACGCGAACTTGTACTGCAAATAGTCGAAGAAGCTCGCCAGCTGGCAAAATATACCCAATTAACCATCCAACCGGTATTTGGTGGTATGGATTATGAAAAACAACGACGGCAACTGGTTAGTAAAAATGTGGATATCATTGTGGCCACACCTGGCCGCTTGCTCGATTTTCAGAGACGCCGTGATCTGAATCTCAAAAAAGTGGAAATCCTCATTATTGACGAGGCCGACCGCATGCTCGATATGGGATTCATCCCGGATGTACGCAAAATTATTTATAGCACGCCCAAAAAGGATCACCGTCAAACGCTCCTTTTTAGTGCCACCCTGACAGCCGAAGTTGTGCGCTTGGCCTCCCAGTGGACGCGTGATCCGATAACGGTTGAAATCGAGCCGGAACAAATTGCCGTGGATACGGTGGACCAGATCGTTTACATTGTCACCACCGAAGAGAAGTTTGCACTGCTCTACAACATTATCGTTAAGCAAGATTTGAAACGGGTACTTATTTTCTGCAACCGGCGGGATGAGGTTCGACGATTGGCAGATAAGCTGAAACGCCATGGAATCAATTGCAATGAACTTTCTGGCGATGTTCCCCAAAAAAAGCGCTTACGCCGTCTGGATGATTTCAAGAAGGGCAAGATTCGGGCGCTGGTAGCCACGGACGTTGCTGGACGTGGCATTCATATCGACAGCATGGATCACGTGGTCAACTATACCCTGCCCCGTGATCCGGAGGGATATGTGCATCGAATTGGCCGCACGGGCCGGGCCGGCGCTGCCGGAACGTCCATCAGTTTTGCAGACGAAGAAGACGGATTTTATCTGGCACCCATCGAAGAGTTTATGGGGCGCGAGTTAAACTGTATCCAACCCCAAGCCGATTGGCTGGAAAAGCCCATGCCGGTTCGAATTATTTCCAAGCCGCATTCCCGCCACAAAAGAGGATCAAGGCCCGGCGGTTCCAGGCGTAAACGCCCCCCGCGCAGGCGGACTCGTCGTACCAATACGGCGCCTAGAAAAAATTCCTAATCCAATCCCGGGTTTTTATGGAATGGGTTCTTGTTTGTTGTGCTTGTTTCTGAGTTCGTTCTCGATGGTTTCTATCATTTCTGTAGATTCCGGACTGGTGCCGCCTTGAAGGGCCGCAACCTTTTTAATATTCGTTAGCAACTGATCGGCCTGTGCCTGGGTCAGGGAACCATTCGGTCTAAAATGGCTTTTGGTTTTTTTGGCCATAAACGCCCGCGCAATATCGATTCGTACAGCATCGCTCAGCCGGGCCTTGTTGAAAATATGGTCTAGCACCAGGGCGTATACTTCGGCGGAGATGGGTTCGCCCACGCGGGCCACTTCCACCATGGCCAAAGCCAGGTCCCTTTCGTATGCAGCATCACTGGTGGTGATGTCACGCTGGCTATAGACTGACATGGCCTCTTCGCCGACAATTGTGATGATCCAGGTCAATAAAGAACGGAAGGTTATCTCTTTGACCGAAGTATAGGCTAGTTTTCGCCCCCAATACCACGGATTAAGTGCATTGTAGCTCATCCAAGCGCGACTACCCGCTTTGTACAGTCCTTCGAATCTCTGTAGCCATTCGATTTTGTTTTTAATTTTGGTTTCGTAAATATTCTTGCCTTTGATAATGCTATGGATGTTGAGGTCCTTGACCGTGTTTAGGGGAAACTCCTTAAGCTTAATATTGAGACGCGTCGCAATCCTTTCATTCAACTGCATTAAATCAGATATTGATGCGTGCAGGATCGGATCTTCAGCCTCTGGATGGTAAATAGCGGCGATCTCCCGAGTGAGTTCGGCAGCCATTTCAAAGACCTTTTTGGGCGCGATCGACGTCTGCACCGAAAATTTCCGACTGACGGCTTTGACCCGTGCTTCAATTCGGTCGCAGGCCTGTTGATCCGTATCAGTCGGACGTTGGTGCCGCAGTTGGGCTATACGGTTGAGGGCGCTGTCGCTATCGATGGGCGCTAAACTTTTGTCGGATTCATTTCTACGTTTTTTGCGTATCAGCAGCAACCCTGACAGCAGGATTAGAACCGTAAAGATTAAAAGGATCTCCATCATAGTCATAAATCAAAAACTCCTTAAATTATTATAATTATCAGAATATCATGCCGATAATTATCTGAACCGTCTGTACCATCAAGCGGCACGCAATCCTGACGCCTAATTTAAATCCACCATAATAAACCCCTCCGGATTTATCAAATCAATTGGTCCCCTATTTAAAGATCCTGCCCGATACGATTATCCACCAAAGGACATGCCTGGACGAGAAACCACGATTTTTTGGCCTTGAAATCTTGCAGCACCAATGCTAAAATTTTAGTTAAATTACTCAGAACGGGGGAGGGTTGGAAAAATGAGAACTTTAAAGTTAGTTCTAATGGCTGTTCTTATCGCATGTTTTATATCCGTTTGCTATGTTGCCTGCGGCGGTGATGGCGGGGGGGGTGGGGGTGATGATGACGATGATACCCCGACGACAAATACACCCGCTATAATTGACCAAGAAAACGTCGACGACGCCATTGAGTTTTTGGATGATGTGCTGCCTTTTTGTTCTTTAAACAGCACGGTTACCAGCAGCATGACGGCTCTCGTTTCTGCTGTCGACTTGGCCAAGGATTATAACGACCAGGTTAAATTATACAAGGCATCCAGCCGGCGTCTGCAACCCCAGTCCGAGGATGACGATCTCGAGCTGGCAGGTAATTGCGGCGGCACATTAACCGTCAGCCTCACCGAAAACGATTTAACCGGCGAAATCGAAGGTTCTGTTGTCATTAACAATTTATGCCTTGAAGTCGATGGTGATACCGAACCCATCCAATTGATTGCCAACGGCACCATCGAAGTCAGCGGCAGCACCCAGGCCATCGATACAGAGAACGTAAGCACCGAACTCACCTTTTCGACCACGGGTGATGGCATCACCTTGACCGATGGGGAAACGGATTACAGCATTGTCCTGGACGAAGCTGAACTGAGCATTACACAGAGCGACAGTGGCATCAGTGTGGGACTGACGCTGACCGAGCTCGTTTTCGTAGAATCCTCTCAAAGTGCCACCGACACCTACACCTTGCAAGATGTTTCCATGGGGCTCAGTACAACCGAACTTCCAAACAATGAGAGTCAGATTACCTTGTCCGTAGACAGCATGACTCTCCAGGAAGAGACCTCTGAAGGCACCACAACGTATTCCCTGGATGACGTCTTAATCGTCCTCACCAACAATGCCGGCGGCAGCCTGATCAGCATCAGTGGCACCTATATCGATAGCCAGGAGGGCGCCGTTACGGTATCCACGCCGACCCAAATCGTTGTCAATGACCAAGGTGTAGTTACAGCCGGAACTTTGATCATCTCGGGATCCAATGGGACCGCTGTAATGATCCAAGTTTCGGATGACAATACTTTCGTTATTCAGGCTGACACCAATGGTGATGGTGTATACGATTATCAACCGGGTGAAATGGATTGTAGCGATTTTGATGCTGATTCATTGCTGTAAGCTGTAAACCGGTCATCGACAAATGAACTGAGTGCAGACAAGCAACTGAACTAGGGGCCGATGAAGTATATCTTCGGCCCCTATGTATTTCTTAATATCTCATTGGCCCAAACCGATTACGCTGGCATTCATCCCCTATGCTATCTATCAAAAATTTAACCCGCCAAATTGGCAGAACCTTATTGACATTGATGGGCGTAGCCATCGGAATTGCCATGTTTGTCACCATATCTTCATACGCACGCAACCTCAGATCAGAATTGGGCGCATTGCTTACCAATAAATACGATCTCATTGTTCAGGGACGCGACGCCACGAGTCCATTTTCATCACGCATATCAGGTTCTGAGTATCAACACATTCTACAAACCGAAGGCGTCGATGACAGCCCGGCAATCCTGATAGACTCCATCAAACTGCCCCAAAGTCCCTATTTCATACTAACCGGCACATCATCACTTGAACCGGTCTTGAGCAGTATTAGCCTGGTAGAAGGTCGACTGCCGGATCTACGCAAACGAGAAATTTTATTGGGCCGCAAGGCCTCCCGGAAGTTAGAACGCGCCGTAGGTGATACGATCCAGGTTATAACGGGCCAACCATTCCGAGTCGTGGGTGTTTATGCCACAGGTAGCCGCTTGTTCGACAATGGCATGATCATGAGTTTGGCGTACGCCCGAACATATTTAAAAAGAAGCGACGAAATAAATGTCGTTCTCCTGCGATTGAAACAGGGTTATTCGGCTGACAAACTTATTGGCACCCTCCAAGACGCTTTACCGGAAATTACCGTTACCAAGAGCCGGGATTTACTGGGGCAAATTCAATTTGTACAGGTCATCGATGCCATATCCAAAGGATTGTCACTGGTGGCACTTATCATCGCCGGTATATTTGTAAGCAATACCATGTTGATGGCCATAACTGAACGGACGCGTGAAATCGGAATCCTCATGGCCATTGGATGGAGCCGCTTCATGATTTTTAAAACCATCCTAGCAGAAACGCTGGTCATTTGCTTTATTGGCGGCCTGTTTGGAAATCTGCTGGGCCTGCTGCTTCTTTGGATGTCGAGTCACAGCGGCATTATCGGTCTTGATTGGGCCCAGGCCAGCATTACGCGGCCTATCTTTTATCAATCCATCGGTTTATCGACCATATTGGGTGTCTGTTGCTCGGGCTACCCAGCTTTTATTGCCACCCGTTTATCACCGGTTCAGGCACTGCGACACGAATAATGAAGGTTGAACTAGAAGAGATTTCGAAATACTACGAGGGCAACCTGATCCATGCCCTGGATAATATCTCTTTTACAGTCAAACCCGGACAAATTGTGGGATTAATGGGTCCCTCCGGATCTGGTAAAACGACACTCCTGAATATTATCAGCACCATGGATCGACCATCCAGCGGACAGGTGACCCTCGATGGCAAAATATTAGCCCATTTGAAGCCTTGGCCGTTGTTTCGCGCTCGGAATATCGGCTTCATTTTCCAGTTTCATCACTTACTGCCCCATCTCACGCTCTTGGAAAACGTCGAGCTTCCCATGCTAGTAACAGACACCTCAAAAAAAAATAGGAGAGAAAGAGCCTCCCAGCTTCTGGAAAAGGTGGGCTTATCCCACAAACTAAAATCATATGCCAATCGGATATCCGGCGGCGAAAGACAACGGGCGGCCATCGCCCGCGCGTTGGCCAATAGTCCCAAACTCATCCTGGCTGATGAGCCGACCGGTAATGTAGACTCCCATACAGGCAAGCAAATCATGTCCGATGTTATTGACTACTGTCACAAACATGGCAGCACCCTAATTGTTGCCACCCATAATAGTGAGATTGCGGCCTTGACCAATGGGGTAATATATCTCGGCAATGGACGCTTGCAAAAGTAAAGTAAATCTGATGATGCGCAAGAAACGTAAAAACCACATCCACCCCGGGTGGTTGACCTGGACATTGATTGTATTGATGCTGGTACTATGGGGATGTGACGGCAACTCGAGTGACGACGATAGTGCCGATGCGGAAACGGTCCATGTTTTGGGAGACGTCTGGGCCATGAGTTATCCCACGAATATCGCCCTGCAAGTGGCAGATCATACATTTATCCAAGCACTGGATGCTGATGGTAGCACTTTTAGTTTTAAGTGTTTTGGATATAAAACCGATGGTGAAATACTTGCTGACACATTGACACCAGACTATGCCGATATCACAGTTGTCGGCCACATGGCATCTGAACTGCCCTGTAAATGGCCCCTGGAATACTATCTTCGTATCGGTGTCTGCCACCAATGTGCCAACCGCGCCTTGTACTACACCGGAAAAACAGTGGCAGGTGCGAGGGGTTATGACTTTTTTGTCGCCATCTACGGTACCTATGGGGACGAAAGCGAGGCTTCGTACCAGCAGTACAGTATGCAAACGTGTTTGGACTCGGCACCCGATTGGCAGGGTGATTCGTATATTTCCAATTCAGTCAAAAATTACCACCCTGAGCATATGCCTGAGCCAATCGAGACGGAAGTACAATTATACCAAACATTTCGCTCGTATCAGGCGGAGAAAAAGCCCTGGCAGAGTGATTCGGATAATTTCGAATCATATTTGGAGACGCTATTCCGCATGAGAATTCAAGCGCGTCTTGGAGATGACTTTCCTGAGAGAAGCATAAGTACGCTGCTGGACATCCAAAAATCATACCGGAAGTTAAAAAAAGAGTTGGATCGCGATATGCTTCGCCATGCAATGGCATCGGAAACCGTATTCGATCACTATACAAGCTTTTTCAATGAAATGGCCGAAGCCTATAAAACAGTTTTAACACCATTGGAATATGAACAACTTTTTAATTTAGGCTATCATGAACCGATTGATCTCGTCATCTTCAATCAAAGGTCGCCGGAAATGGATCGTCTTGAGCAGTAGAATACCCCAAGGAGGCCAGAAATCTTATTTTCGATTCTTGTATGCTATTTGTCAAAATAAGGTGCCGGTTCGTGTAAAAAACGGTTCAAACCTTCTTTTCTGTCAGCTGGTTCTTTCGCAATACATAGCTTAACCATATGTCCGGCTTGTTTAACTTAGTCCGGCTCCGTTGAAAGGCGATGATCACCAACCCGAGTCTGCAAAATAACTCGCGCAAATCTCCATCCTTCCAAAGATAAAAAATACGATTGTCGTTTGCTGATTTCCAACCGTCGCCGGCTTTGAGAGATATCAATATAAAACCGCCCTCCCTGACACCTTTGATAATATGTCTCAAAACCATGAGCATTCGTGGGTGTGGTATGTGAACCAGTGTGCCGCAGAGCAACATGGCGTCAAAAGCATATCTTGAAAAATCATGCGTCTCAAAATCACCTTGGATAACCGCGCAGCCGGCATGTTGTCTGGCCAATTTAGCCAAACCCGTTGAACGTTCAAACCCCGTTACCTTAAAATTTCGCTTTTGGAGCCATACGAGATCGCGGCCACTGCCGCAGCCGACATCCAATATACTGTCGCCAGATTTCAATTCCGTCGCGAGCGGTTCCAAAAACGACGTTGGATCAATAAAAAAAGTGGTTTCGTGATATTCCTGATAATCAGTTTGGTAGTAGTCCGTCATATAGTTGTTGTCAAAATAATGTTCCGTTTCGCGCGAAAAGCGGTACAGGTATTTTTTTCATTACGACATATCATATTGAATTTGCCTCACTAGCGTAGTGCCCTGACGGATTGGTGATGTTTCGACTACCTAATTTTATTAAGAATCGGCTGAATTTCATCGCCAATCC
>JAAUYD010103684.1_pt1 | contig 10039 bp, 6 predicted proteins | sample 7278101 | NCBI WGS metagenome assembly JAAUYD01 (sample SAMN14350128, study PRJNA611818) | marine sediment metagenome | isolation source: surface marine sediment (0.6m) | place: French Polynesia: Moorea | collected 2018-08
CGGACATCCACTTGTCGGGTTACCTCTTCGCCGACGCGTTCGAATTGACCTTCTTGCAGGACACGCAGGAGCTTGCTCTGCAGGTCGGGTGGAATTTCGCCTACTTCGTCAAGGAAAAGCGTCCCACCATTGGCAGCTTCGAACCTTCCGGCTCGATCTTTTATCGCACCACTGAAAGCCCCTTTTACATGACCGAAGAACTCACTCTCATACAGCTCCCTGCTGATGGAAGCACAGTTGACTTTTATCAGCGGTCGGTCGTACCGTGCACTCCGTTTGTGAATTTCACGGGCGACAAGCTCTTTGCCCGTTCCGGATTCGCCAAGAATGATAACATTGGCATCTGTTGGAGCCACCAGCTCAACTTGTTTCAGAACACTTTTCAAAGCGTCGCTTTGGCCCACGATATCACCGAATGCACTTGCCTCTTGCACTTCCTCTCGTAAGTAAGAGCATTCCAACTCCAGTTGCTCCTGTAGCCGCTGGATCTTCTCAAAAGCACGTGCGTTGACAATGGCGGTGGCAGCATGATCGGCGATCATCCGCATCCAAGTAAGTTCTTCATGTTTTAACCGAAAGCGGGTGAAAACCGCCAGGACACCCAGCACCTCTCCTTTATAAAGAAGCGGCTGACCGCCAAAGCCTAAAATCCCTTCTCGCCGTGCCCACTCAGGATTGGCGATCCATTTGGAATCCTTTTCGATGTCGTTCACTTCCACGGCCTTGCCAGTGGCTGCAATCCACCCCACTTTGCGTGCTCCCACAGCAAATCGGCTAAAGTTTCCATCCAGTCGGGACCAGTCCGCATGGCTGTCGGCCAAAGAACGTCCCTGGCTTGCCACCAAGTGAAGGCATTTTTGCTTGTCGTCACAGGCCGGCTCTTTAGCTGCACAAGGACAATCACCTTCCTGTATCAGCCATACTCGCGCCAGCGCCACGTGGGGCCGACTGGCAAGTTGCCATACGATCTTTTCCAGGAGAGTGCCCACGTTGTGCTCTTGGGCCATTTCCAAAAGAAGCGTTTTGAGGTGCTCGTAATCTGGTTCGTAATCAGGGGATAATTCCATATCAAAAATATAAACGAAATTTCGTGATTATGCAACGATAATTCGTTTGAAACGAAATTTCGTTTCGGTCTGTTAGCGCCCTAAAACCTGTAAAACCATATAATAACAAATGCTTACATTTTTTTTCAAATGTGGAACGTATTTTGTAATAGCTTGAGTTCAGCACGAGCATTAACGAGCAAAAGCGTTCGTTGCTCTGACATTAACCAAAACGATAATCAGAATAGGAGGTCAAAATGGCTCTTCCCAATCCTGGCATGAAAATAGAAATTAATCGGACCGCACTGGTCATCACCGATCCTCAGATTGATTTTCTGAGCCCCGAAGGTGTCACCTGGGGAGTTGTTGGAGAAAGCGTAACCGAAAACAATACAGTGGACAATATCGAAACGCTCTTTCGCACAGCCAAAGAGGCAAGGCTGCCAGTGTTTATCTCACCGCATTATTACTACCCAACCGACCACGGCTGGCAATTTGAGGGAACCTTGGAGGCATTGATGCACAACATCGGCATGTTCGACCGCAAAGATGCCCTGAGCCTTGAGGGTTTTGAAGGCTCCGGTGCGGATTGGCTCGATCGCTACAAACCATTTATCAAAGATGGTTCGACAGTGGTGACAAGTCCGCACAAAGTATATGGTCCCGAATCCAACGACCTGGTTTTGCAGCTCCGCAAGCGGGGCGTAGACAAGGTAATCCTTGCTGGAATGTCGGCAAACCTTTGCGTAGAATCCCATATGCGGGAACTGTTGGAGCAGGGTTTCGAAGTGGCCGTCGTCAAAGATGCCACTGCGGCGGCAAAACTGCCGGAAGGTGACGGCTATCAGGCCGCGATGATCAACTTTCGCTATATCGCTAATACGGTTTGGACCACTGCTGAAGCCGTGAACGCCATCAGGGAAAGCGGAAGCGCGATGAAAACCGCTGCGTAAGCAAAAGGTGGGCTCCAGGTCGGAGGTCTAAATTTTCGGCCTGGAGCTCGTCGAATAACTCAACTAGACGATATATTCGACAAAGGAGAAATATAATGAACAGATACCCTAATATCATCGGCGCCTTTATTTTTGCATGGTTGTTTTTTACCGGTTTTACGTTTGCTGGAACAAATAATCCAACGACGGCATCTAAATTGAACCGTCACCAAACTCAATACCGCACGATTACTGTCCAAAATTTGGAGATTTTCTACCGCGAGGCTGGCTCCAGAAGTACACCGACAATCGTTTTGTTGCATGGCTTTCCAACATCGTCCCATATGTTCCGCAACCTTATCCCTGCTTTGGCCGACCAGTTTCATGTAGTAGCCCCGGATTATCCCGGATTCGGAAACAGCGCCATGCCGGACGTGAAAGCGTTCGACTATACCTTCGATCGTTTCGCCGAAGTGATTGATGATTTCTTGGAAAAACTTGAAGTGCGGCGCTACAGCCTGTATGTCATGGATTATGGTGCTCCTGTCGGCTTCAGATTGGCCGTGCGCCATCCGGATCGAATCGAATCACTCATCATCCAAAATGGCAATGCTTACGTAGAAGGCTTGCGTGAATTTTGGGACCCCATCCGCAAATACTGGAAAGACCGTACACCTGAGAATGCAAAAGCCCTGGCTGGCTTCATCTCGCCAGAAGGGGTTGAATGGCAATACACGCATGGAGTGAGAAATAAAGCATCTATCAGCCCGGATAATTGGAATGTAGACCTGCGGCACCTAACAAAGGAAGGCAACCCCGCTATCCAGCTTGCCCTGTTTTACGACTACCAGAACAATATCCCCCATTATCCAAGGTGGCAGGCATATTTTCGCAAGTATCAGCCCCCCACTTTGATCGTCTGGGGAAAAAACGATTATATCTTTCCAGCCGAAGGCGCCTATCCATACAGGAAGGACCTGAAAAACATTGAGTTTCATTTATTGGATACCGGGCATTTCGCGCTTGAGGAAGATGGTGTTCTGATTGCCGATTTGATGCGCAAATTTCTGAGTATGCAACTTGCCTCAAAATAGGGGTCTGAATATGCTGGTGGTCAACGGAGACATCAAATGCTGCCACCAGCAGTTGGCATACAACAAAAAGCTTGCATTATTGTCATATCACACCTGCGAAATATGATGCCTGGGGCGACTCGGTAAACCACACGCGTCATGCGGGACGAACCCTCTCCAACCTATTTGCATATCGCCCCAAAATTTTTATACCGGAGATATACATCAGAAACCTTTATAAAATGGCCTCTGTTTATCAGAGTCTACGGCTGTTCCAGGACGATTTTAGTCAGCCGATATATTAAGTATCGTTTGATGTAATATGAACTATTTTGGTGTTTACCTGTAGTTGTGGTAGTGGGCACGAAATTTATACTTTGATCAGAATGTAGATTGGGCAGGGGAAACCCTCAATTTCTGTGAATTGTAGGTTTGATCAGCTAATTCAAAATATCATGGTTTAATTTTTTTGGTTTTTTAGGGTGTAAATCCATCCAATTTAAGGTTCGTTTTTAAGCTGTTATATGCGGGTTTGATTGGTAATGTAGATGCCGAATGCAACCAAAACGGCACCGATACCCAGACCTGCAGTTAGCGGCTCTGCAAGAAGTAAATGGCTTAGCGTGATCCCCCAAAGAGGTGTTGTAAAGAAAATTGCCGAGATCCGGCTGGGAGGATAATGTTTCAGAGCCATAGTAAACCCGACAAAGCAGAATCCGCCGACCACAACACCTTGGTACAGCATGGCCAGCAGCGCAGGATAGGAAAACCCATAGGCGGGCCTGCCTTCGAAAACCATGCTGAGGAGAAAAAAGATTGGAATCGCGACGATCATCTGGGACACTATCAGCCGATAGGGGTTGATGTTCTGTACGAGACGTTTTGTCATATCAATCAAAAGGCCGAGTTGAAAACCGGCGCTCAGTGTGAGAATATCTCCTATCAGAAAGTCTTTATGAATCTCTCCGAGACTGTCTCTAAAAACCATTATGATTCCGCCAAAGGCCACTGCCAATCCCGAGCCTTTCCAGAATTTCAAACGATCTCCAGGAATGGCAAAATGCGCAATGAAACCGGTAAATATGGGATGGGTATTAACCATAACGGCAGCTCGGCCGGCACGCGTCAGATCGGTTCCCAAATTGAAGCAGATGATCTGCAGCGCGAAGAGGAGACCCAACAGGATAAGTGAAAACCGTTCGTGCGGCTCGGGCCAAAGTGATATCCGGTTTGGGTAGGCCCAGACAATGATAAGCAAAGCGGCCGTTGAGAAACGCAATCCTGCTGAAGCGAGCGGCATAAACTCCTTGAAACCGATCTTTAGGGCAACGGCATTACCCCCCCACAGCATTGCCAAGAGAAGTACGAACAGGATTGCCTTGAGGGGGATGGTGTCTTTGTTCATATTCACAAGCATAAGGTGCCGGTAAGGCTATGTCAACGCGAAATGCAAACATTCGGTAGAATGTGGATTGGCCAGAGGAAATCCACAATGGCTGGGAATTTTGTATTTGTTCAGCCAACCTGAAATATTTTGATCCAATTTTTTGGTGGATTTGAAAGCGTAATCCGCAAGCTGCGAAAAGAATCGATTGATCCAGTTTTAGATGTGTAATTGCAATTATATCTGGTCTCGCTCTTGTTTAAATTGAGCCCTAAAGGATTTTCTCATTCCCAACTGAGTAAAAAAGGAAGACATGCCGACCCCCGGAGAAGGTCTGTTTCGAAAAGTATGTAAGGTTCGACTTAATATTCGACCCATGCTGAATCCCTCGTGCAAAACCTTCGTGTTCGCTTCATACATTTGGTGGGCATCCATTTTCGGATGTTTGAATACAATGGATTCCCCACCGTAATGGCTCCATGGCATATCGTTGATAATTCTTCCCTCTTTCTGATATTCATCGTAAATTTGACTTCCCGGCATAGGCGTTAGTGTCAAAATAAAAGGAATTAGCTTCATTTCATCACAGAATTCAAGGGTTCGCTGGTAAGTATCGAGGGTGTCCTCATCCCAGCCTACGATGAAGAAACCCATAATTTCTATGCCCAAATCCTGGATGATTCGGATGTTTTCTTTTAGTGTCTGGAGTTCAAAGGTGTCAGAGGATTTAAAATGCAGTTTGCGCCAGGCACCGGACTGTTTCTGCCCTGAACCAAATATTGATTCAAGTCCCGCCGCAATCGAACATAGGCCACTTTCAGCTGCTAATTCGATGATCTTACGACCATCTTTGTAGTTTATCGCTGAAAGACCTCCTGCACCGCCCCATAGTCGTTTCGGACGCAATGTAGCCAGTTCCGTATAGAGGTCAAAATAGTATTGATTCTCCTGAGGTCTGTCTACAATCTGAGGGTGACCGAATACACTGTCGTCCACATTGAAATATCGATTTCGAAGTGTATTTATCTCAGCAACCACCTCATCTATAGGACGGTGCCGAATTTGAGGTCCGAAAATAGGGGTAACCGGGCAAAACCGGCAATTATTGGGACATCCCCTTGTGGTAAAAATGGAATCCATCATGTAACGTTCACGCGGCAATAAATCCCGTCTCATCATCGGTATATTTTTCAGGCTGGGACGATTCTTTTGATGGTATACACTTCCATTTAAAGATTTGGTATCATATGGACCGCATACATAATAGTCTTTGAGAGAACCGGCTTGAAAATCCGTTAGGATTTGTGGCCAAAGTTCATCTGCCTCACCAACAGCAATCGCTGTTGCATGTTGTTTGGCCTCATTTGGAAACGCATGGATGTGAGGTCCTCCCAGTATGACCGATTTTCCCTTACCCACGAATAGGTCGGCAATTTTATATGCAGTAACCGCCAAGGGAGTTCGAACGGTGATAGCAACAAGATCACAATCAGAGTCATAATCGACTTTATCTCCGTAAAACATATCAACCAGTGAGACTTCGTGTTCATCTGGGGTCAGGGCCGCGAGCAGAGTCGGTGCCAGAGGCATGACCGGCACCATGGCTTTACCCATTTCGACATCTCGAGCCGGAAATATTATTGTAATTTTCATTTTGCTATTACTCCATAACGTTGAGTTTATTGAGCCCATGCTAGGTTGGCGTTTTACCATTACCCTCTATGTTCCATATCATCTCGAAAATTCTTATGCAAACGTATGAAACCATAATATTCTTTGGCCGACCATGAAATTATTTATATCATCAACCTGGTCGGCTTTTTTGATTTTCATTGTTCCTCAGGTTTTATTGGTTTACAGCCACCAATTATGATATCTGGGATATTAGCTGAAACTGGATAATCTAATTAACTCACATCACCATCGGATTATTTCAATAATCACCAGTTCGACCAAATTTAGTTCGGGCTTTTTCAAGACAATCGTCGAAAAGCGTATTCGCAAAATGGACAATGGTAATAGATATGTCAAACAATGATACTGATACGAAGAATTATTGGTTCCGTGCTCAACGTTATGGTTTTGGTTGGGGTTTGCCATCGACTTGGCAGGGTTGGATAATTGTAATTGCTTATACTGTCATAATAATTGCTGGCATCTTAATTTTTCTCCTAAATAAAAATAAGGCTTTATTAATTGGCTGGCTTGTCGGATCCACTATTATGCTCTTAGTAATTTGCTGGATAAAAGGCGAACCACCCCGTTGGCGCTGGGGAAATGATAAAGGCGAATCATAATTTGGGGGTTCACATCATATTTGCAAGGACTGGTTGATGTAATCTACAGACAATCTTGCGTACCTGAAATTGAGGGAGTAGGCACGAATTATACACTTTCACCAGAGTGTAGATTGGCCAGGGGAAACCCACAATGGCCGGGAATTGTAGGTTTGTTCAGCTAATTTAAACTATCATGGTTCGATTTTTTTGCGATTTGGAGTCGTAAATCCATCCTATTTAGGATTCGATTTAAAGCGTATAACAAATTTGGCCTATTCTTGATCGGAAATTAAATTTTCGCAGCGAATCAATAATCAATCCTGTTCGCCAGACAGACCGCTGAAGTAAATGTTATTCTTCCATATTTCAGTAAAATGATCATGAAAGAACGAAGATACGATATTGATTGGGTGAGGGTGATTGCAACACTGGCTGTCTTTATCTTTCACAGCGGCCGTTTCTTCGATAAGTTGGACTGGCACCTGAAAAATGCCCAGCAGAGCTTCTTTCTAACCATGTTCGTTGGTTTCCTCGATCTATGGATGATGCCTCTCTTGTTCCTGCTTTCCGGTCTGGGATCCTGGCACTCGCTAAAGTTCAGGAGCAGCGGGCAGTATCTTCTTGAACGGGTCAAGCGGCTCCTAATCCCTCTGTACACGGTGGGCGCATTTATCCTATTGCCACCCCAGTTCTACTTTGAGCTTGTTACCCATGGAAGATATGTTCACTTCATCTGGGAGGTGATTCCGCCACTCTATGGTGGTCCGCTTCGGTTTTCCCTTGATGCGCCCTATCTCATCAACCTCTGGAGCGGTCATTTGTGGTTTCTCCAGTTTCTCTTTATCGTGTCTCTTTTGGTATTACCGCTGCTTCAATATCTAAAATCTGATCCAGGTCGGCACTTGATCTCAAGAATGGCGAATTGGAGCGACCGTCGGGGTGGCATATTCCTGTTCTTAATTCCACTGATCCTCGTGCGGATCTGTCTGAGAGGCTTCTTTCATGGAGCACATACCTGGGCCGATCTTTTCTACTATGCGGTCTTTTTTCTCATAGGTTATGTTATGGCGGCCGACAGACGTTTTACAGAAGGTTATAAGAGATTTGGGTGGGTTTTTATGGTCTTGGGTATTGCTGCCTATGTGGGGGAAGGTGCTCTCGTTATTGGATTTCACTACCCCTATCCGGGCGCCGAGTCTTTCTCGTGGACATACGTGCTTTTTAACATCGTGATTAGCATCGGCAACTTTTGCTGGGTAATGTTCATTCTGAGCCTGACAGCTAAATTCATGAATTTCAACCACAAGGTGCTGACTTACGGTAACGAGGCAGTGCTACCCTTTTACATCTTTCATCAGACAATAATCCTTTGCGTCGGCTGGTTCGTTATCCGCTGGAACATCGGAGTTGGGCCAAAATATCTGATTATTGCCTTGGTCTCATTTGTCCTGATAATGACCCTGTACGATCTACTCGTTAAACGTTTCAACGTAATGCGATTTTTCTTTGGCATGCGACCAAAGAAGAAGCCTTCAAAACTAATCGACACGAACGCATCAGAGACTTCCGTCTGATTTTTAAATGGCTGGACAGAGGCACTTCATCATATTATAAGCTGCGGAATCGAGCGGCGAAAAATCTTTAATGATGATGTCGACCGTGATAACGTTTTTGGAACGTCTTGGAAATCTGTTAGTAGAGACATCAACGCCATGTTACAGTTGGGCGTTGATACCGAATCACATTAACCTTTTATTGAGAACTGGCAATGTGGCGATTTCCAAGGCAATGATCGGTAAACTGCGAGGTCTATAGAAGCTGCCAGACAAAATTGCTTCTTTCTTCAGAAATCCAGAATGTCGCTATACCCTTGCTGCGCAATGTCTATATATTTATTAAACCCTTATTAAGAGTCAACTTGGGAAAAAACATATCACGGAAAAAGGAGATGAATCGATGAAAGATGCACTTTATAAAGAAGCAGAGAATAGAGTGAAACTGGCAGCATATTTTGCCAAAGAGATGATTGAAACATTAGGTAAAGACAAGGCTATGGAAATCATCGGAAGAGCCTATCAAAAATATTCCAATGCACATTTTTCGGAACCCTATCTTGATATGCCATTGGAAAAGCGTTTTCAGGCATTCAAGGAAGACCTAAAGGCAAGGGCAAAAGAGAATGAACATCCTGTTGTTTTGGAAGAATCGGACAGGCACATCAAGGTGAGATTCAGTCGCTGTCCAACTTATGAGGTATACAAGGACTATGGTATTCCTGAGGTATGTCAGAAATATTGTGACAGTGATTTTGAAGCGTTTCCCCAAATTGATCCTAAGATAAGGGTTACGCGTGAACATGAGATTGCCTATGGTGATTCGTATTGCGATCACTGCTGGACATTAGAGGAATAGAGTATTTCGATAATGATTATTGCTCCGTTTGTTTTTCCCTAACTATTTCAAATCCCGAGAGGAGAAATTGTCGGAATAACCATTTGAAGAGCTAAAAAATGGTTGAATACAGTCAGCAAACCAGCTAAAAAATGTGAGAAGACGTTGTGATATCGTTTTTCTATCTGAGATAATTGCGAATTCATTTGTTCATAGAAAACCCGAGATCCATGTTGATTTAGATTATTGGACTTTCATCTACCTATCTGGAATCTAACGATTTTTAATGTATTCTCAATATATCTGTAATTCGCAATTAGCATGGTCCTTACTAAATAACATTACCTAAATAACGACCCACCGCCCCCACAAAAACTGTTTAACTTTAAAATGGGCTCGTTTCTTATAACGAGAGGTGAATATAGAATTGTGAATAAAAAAGGGGAAGTGGAACGTGGAGTCAGAACGAGAATACGTAACCACAATCAAAAAAAGTATCGATCAATATCCCCATAATCATCATTTAAAACAATATACGGTTCTTATTTGCAGGGATGAAACAAATGAGACCGGCAAATTGTAAAGTTATTTTTTTCAATAAATATACATTTTGATGAACACTACACTATAAAGAAAGCTCTTGAGTTGGATGAAACCATCAACTGTTTTTTTACTTCTTGTCTACCTTGACCAATTGATACTTCCAACTGTTTTTGTAATATGGATGGTTAAAAAAAAATACAGAAGGAAAATTGATTGGATTTTTCAATCTCTTTTTACAGCAAGTTTTATCTATTATATATTTACTTTGGGGAGATGGGATTTGGTTAGTTATTACCTGAGATAGATATGGATTGCTTTACTTCTTGTTGCAATATATTTATCTTATAAAAGAACAAGAACCATACCCTTCTTTAGACGAATGAAATTCAAG
>JAAUYD010251028.1_pt1 | contig 10039 bp, 9 predicted proteins | sample 7278101 | NCBI WGS metagenome assembly JAAUYD01 (sample SAMN14350128, study PRJNA611818) | marine sediment metagenome | isolation source: surface marine sediment (0.6m) | place: French Polynesia: Moorea | collected 2018-08
ATTGAAGAAAGGGGAAGCATTAGGTTTAGTAGGAAAAAATGGTAGTGGTAAATCAACACTGCTGCGAATTATTGCAGGTTTGATTAAACCGGATACTGGTTCTGTAGAAGTTAATGGCCGAGTAGCGCCTTTGATTGCATTGGGAGCAGGATTTAATCCGATTTTGACAGGAAGGGAAAATATTTATGCTAATATGGCGATTTTGGGTTTGTCGAAGAAAGAGATTGATGAGCGGTTTGATGAGGTTGTAGAGTTTGCAGAGATTGGGGATGCAATTGATGCGCCGGTGCAGAGTTATAGTTCCGGGATGGCAGCGAGGTTAGGTTTTGCTAGTGCTATTCATACTGAGCCAGATATTCTCCTGATTGATGAAGTCTTGGCGGTGGGAGATATGTCTTTCAGAGCGAAATGTTACCGCCAGCTTTCAAAACTGCGGGGGAAGAAAACCTCACTCATTTTAGTTTCGCACGATCCTAATTCAATTTTAGCTGTTTGCGAATCAGCTGTTTATATCTCTCAGGGCGATGTAATTTTAGCAGGTGAAACTCATGAGATCATGCAAAAGTATGAGGAAGATATTTTATTAAAAGATGGTAACTCTCAAACAGGATCACTATTTCTAACCGAAAAAGACATAAATGAGAGTATGGGGTTAGATATCACCCATGTCTATTTTAAAGATGAAAATAACAATATACTTGAAACTCCCATTAGTAGTAGTAGCACTGATTTATGCATCGGTCTTAAGGCAAGTATGAATTTGAAGGAGGTTGATATTGTTATATTGATTCATGACAAGGCAAGAAACGGAGAACGCATTCTCCGTTTAAGCAGCTCTAGTGATATAAACCTGTTTAATTTTTCGCCTGGTAAACATGAAATAAAGCTTCAGATGCCAGTTTTTTGTCTAAGACCTGGATCGTATGTTGCCAAAATTTACTTAACATTGCCTTCCCTTTTTATGCTCGATATGGTCGAAGCATTTCACTTTAAAGTAGATGGATTTGTCAGTATGAGTGAATGTTCATTCTATCAACCCAGAAGTTGGCATCACGAAAGCTCAAATATACTCTTGAGCACTTCCAATGATGAGACTGATACCTCTAAAATGAGTAGCAGTAAATGTCAACAAAAATAATGAATATTACATATTATTTTTGTCTAATTATTAGTCATGAAAAAGGCAAAAAAATGTATCTAATATACACCTGAAAGCACAAAATTCAAAACAAATAATATTATTACAATGCATCAAAAATTAGCAAGAACAATTGTACATGAATTCATACCACCACTGTTTGCTAGAGCTTTAGATAAATTGAGAGGTAGAAATAAAAATAAAACAGCTAATTCAGAGATATTATCTAACACTTATTTAGCTCATGAATTGCAGCGACTCTCGGAATTACCTCGTAGGGTACCAACTAAAACTTCACTTCTCGGACGTGAGCTTCTAACAGTTGATGCAGCTTCAGTTCTTCAAGTCTATGATTTTTATTTTGTTAAAGGGAGTTGTGAATTTACCACTTCATTGAAGAAGCCCAAAATAATAGACTGTGGAGCTAATGTTGGAGCAACAATCCTGTATTGGAAGAGCCTTTATCCTGACTCAGAGATTATTGCATTTGAACCCGATCCAGAAATATTTGAGCTGCTAACTGCTAACTGCAAAGACTTATCCTCTGTAACGCTTATTCCAACTGGTCTATGGACTTTCGATGGCGAGCTTGAGTTCTTGGCTAATGGAGCTGATGGTGGTCATATTGCTGAATTTGCTGAGGAAGTAACAGAAGAAAAAGTTAAAATCACTGTTCCTGTAAAGCGTCTTCGCGACTATCTACATGAGCCTTGTAGTATGTTAAAAGTTGATATTGAAGGGGCTGAGACAGATGTCCTTCAAGATTGTGCAGACCTGTTGCATAATGTAGAGAACATTTTTGTTGAACATCATTCATTCATTGATCAATCACAAAAACTGAGTGACTTTTTTCTCATATTAGAAAATGCAGGATTCAGAATACATATTCAAGGTGAAGAGCCAGCAGCACAACCTTTTATTCATCGTCCTGTCTATAACGCCAAAGATCTAAGGCTTGATGTTTTCGCATTTCGTAATTAGATTTCATATTTCATACCAATATTATGAAGCTCCGTTACCACGGTGTATAGCAGAAGACAGAAGGCAAAAATAAAATCCTAACTATCACTATATTGTAGCTTCTCAATCTGCCCTAATCTTTAAGCGTAGTCCTATATCAGAAGTATGCACCTAAATATGAATCATGTTTTTCAACAATAGATTTATTTCTTATCTATTGAATTTAGTCGAAAGCAATATCCAACAGCTCCTGAATATCCGCACTTCTACACTTGATTATTGATTGACCTCCCATGCGTATTGTATTTGTTACACCAGAATATGTTACTGAGGAATATTTTAGCGGTGGATTAGCAAACTATTTGCATCGCGTTTCTAAAGCACTTATCTCTTTAGAACATAAGGTTCATATTATCGTTCAATCTGAAATTGATCGGGCAGAATTTGTTCATGAAGGTATTCAGATTCACCGCTTAACTACGGGTCGAATTCATAGGTGGATAAATCAACTCACATGGAATCTTCTGCCTGAAACATCTAGGTGTATTGATTTCAGCTTTCAGGTTTATTTTAAGATAATGCAGTTGCATAAGCAGCAGCCTTTCGATATTGTCCAGTTCCCGGATTGGAATGCTTGTGGTGTTATATCGAGCTTATTTTTATCCATACCACAGGTAACACGCATTTCGGCGTATCGTCCAGTCTGGTATGAACTTAGTGGAGATAAGCGCAATTTTGATGAGCGAATCATAGAATGGCTGGAATGGTTGCAGATGTGGCTAAACAGATACATCTATGTACCAAGTTATACCATCAAGCAATTACTAGCTAAAGAGGCCAAGATTTCTAATGTTGAAGTAATTCATACCCCGTTCTATCTCGAAACATCAAATTGGGATACATCAGTTTTCAATGAATATCTGATAGACAAAAAATATTTACTATTTTTTGGTCGATTTCAACTCCATAAAGGATTTCATATATTAGCTAAAGCGTTACTCCAAGTTTTAGAAAAACATCCAGATTGCCATGCAGTTTTTGTTGGAAAAGATACAAAGACTTCTCTCTCAGATTCCATGAAGGAATATGCCAAATTGCTTTGCAGTCAGTATGAAGGGCGACTGATTTTTATAGATCAGATACCTCATAGCAAGCTTTATCCTGTAATTGCTGGTGCTAAATTAGTTGTCTTGCCTTCTCTAATTGACAACTTACCCAATGCTTGTTTAGAAGCTATGGCATTGGGTAAACCTGTTATTGGAACTATGGGTGCTAGTTTTGATGAACTGCTTGTAGAAGGAGAAACAGGTTTTCTTGTAGCTGCTGGTGAAGTAAATACCCTTGCCGTTAAGATAAATGAGGCATGGATAAACCCTGGTTTGAATAAAATTGGTCAATCAGCAAGGTTGAAGGTTCAAGAGTTTGCTATTGAGAATACAGTAAAAGATCTTCTGACCTACTACAGCAAGGTAATTAAAACACTTGGTTCAGTTTAATTTTTATCTCACACAAATTTATGCCTAAAGTCACAGTTCTAACGGCAGTTTATAACGGAGAATCCTATCTTCGAGAAGCGATAGATAGCATTCTTGCTCAGACATTCCCTGACTTTGAGTTCTTAATTATTAATGATGGCTCTACAGATAGTACACAAGAAATCATCCAATTCTATGATGATCCACGTATCCGCTTGATAAATAACGAGTATAACCTTGGCTTAACCCGAAGCCTAAATAAAGGATTGGAATTAGCCAAAGGAGAATTTATTGCTCGTCAAGACGCAGATGACATTTCAGAGCCAGAAAGGTTAGCTAAACAGGTTGCTTTTCTGGAAACACACCCTGAAGTGGCATTAGTGGGGACATGGTACAAAGATATTGATCCACAAGGAAATTTAATTGGAGAGTGCAATTTACCCTGTGACTGTACACAAATTCGTTGGGATATTTTGTTTTACTGCCCTTTTGTACATAGTGCTGTGATGTTTCGTAAACACACTATTGCTGAGCAGATTGGGTTCTATGATGAAGCTTTTTCCTATGCTCAAGATTACGATTTGTGGTGGAGAATTTCCCGCCGCCTACAAGTTGCAAATATAAACGAATATTTAATGAAGCTGCGGATAAATCCTTCATCTATGACAGCTACCTATGGAAATATAGTCGATGATGAACCTCTAAAAATCAAGATTACTAATATAGGACATTTATTGGGGTGGGACGAAGCCAAGACGTGGAATGATGGAGTACTGCTGAGAGCGATGACTTGGTTATGGCTTGGTGAATTAGATAAACTAAACTCTCTTAATCTACAACAGCTTAATAAAGTAATAGAACAAATACTTCACCTACATCATGCTTTTTGCAAGTACTACAAGCTTAATCATGAAGAAATAAAAAAACACTATAACCAAGTTTATGCTTGTCTAAGCAATCAGTTATTATCTCTAACTTACTACTACTTAGAAAAAGATAAAATGACTGCTTGGTGGCTTTTTATTAGAGCTTGTCGTTTGAATTTTTCTATTTTGTTGACTAAAAAATATCTGAGCTTATTTATTAAATTACTTATAGGCTCACGGCTAGTTAGAGATATTCGACACTTAACTCGAGAGAAGCTGAAACTGGAACAGAACTGAGGTTGTGATTAAATTTAAATTACTACAGGTGAGTAGAAAATTTTCTAGCAATAAATTATCAATTTACTGAGAGATAGTATGGATATAGCCTACATTATATTAGCACATAAATATCCACGGCAACTAATACGTCTTGTCAATAGATTAAATACAGAGAAAACATATTTCTTAATTCATATAGATAAAAAAACAAATAATGACATATATCAAGAAATAGTTCAAGGGTTATCCAAGTATCAAAATGTTTCTTTTCTTGATAGGCACAAATGCTATTGGGGTGGTTTTGGTCATGTTTTAGCTTCTATAGAAGGAATTAAAGAGATATTTAATAGTAATATATCTTGCGACTACATTCATCTTTTGACGGGACAATGTTATCCGATCAAATCTAATCAACAAATTAAAGATTTTTTAGAAAAGATTAATCATCGTTCTCTTGTCAGCTTTTTTTCTTTACCAAGCGATGTATGGATAAAGGGTGGGGAAAAAAGAGGAGGAATGGATAGAATTGAATATTTTTATTTAAATCTGTTTAATAAACACTTCCAAGCATCATTGTTTAAACACAAGTTTAAACGCAAATTTCCCAAAGGCTTTAAACCATTTGGAGGTTCGGCATATTGGTGCTTATCACGAGAACTTGCAAAATATATAAACTCATTCATAATTCAACATTCTGACTTCGTTGATTTCTTTAAAAATGTATTAACTCCTGATGAGATATTCTTTCAAACAATTATCATGAATTCGCCCTTCAAAGAACAAATAATAAGCAATTATATGACCTATACACTGTGGCTAGATTCCTCAGATCATCCAGAAATATTAGATGTCAGTCATTTTGATAAATTATCTCAATCATCTTGTTTATATGCCCGAAAATTCGATGCCAACAAAGATTCAAAAATATTAAACTTAATCGACGAATACCTTTTGAAAGAATGAAATGAACAATAATTCACTAGTATCTATAATTATCATTTTTTTGAATACGGATAAATTTATTCAAGAAGCAATAGAGAGTGTAGTCTCCCAAACTTATGAAAATTGGGAACTTTTATTAGTAGATGATGGTTCCACCGATAATAGTACTGAAATTGCTCAAAAATATGCCGCAATATATACTGACAAAATCCGTTATTTAGAACATGACAATCATCAAAATAAAGGTAAAAGTACTTCACGTAACCTGGGTATAAGTCATGCTAGAGGTGAGTACATAGCCTTTCTGGATGCTGATGACGTTTTCCTACCGCTCAAACTAGAAAAACAGATGGCAATTTTAGAATCTCATCCAGAGGCTGCTATGGTTTATGGTAATACCTTGTATTGGCATAGCTGGACAGACAATCCTGAAGATAGTCAACGGGACTATGTGCCAGAACTAGGTATTGAGCCCAATACCCTGGTTCAGTCTCCATTATTGCTGCAACTTTTGCTCGGACATGGGGGAGCTGTTCCCTGCATCTGTAGTTTTCTGGTAAAACGTGAGTTTGTCGAAAAGATTGGTGGATTTGAAGAAACCATCCAGCACCTTTATGAAGATCAAGTATTTTTAGCCAAAATCTTTCTTACAGCACCTGTATTTGTTGAGGGTGGGTGTTGGGAAAAGTATCGGCAACGTGATGATTCTAGCTGGTATCTTTCAATGTATACAGGCGAAGATGATAAAGCACGCTTCATTTTCCTTAGTTGGCTAGAGAAGTATTTAACTGAACAGGGAGTCAAAGATGCAGAGATTTGGCGAACTCTTCAAGAACAGTTATGGTCTTATCGCTATCCAATTTTGTCAAAAATAACAAAGCGTGCTCAACATTTTGTCGGACAAATGAAAGCGTTAGTTAGATAAATAATAATACGGAGATTTTTGCCAAATTATAGTTTTTAATTTTACAAATTTTATTCTCATGAATACAAAATATTTGAAGCAAATAGCAAAGCGGACATTGCCATCACCTATCCATAATTGGTTGGGAACTCAATTGCAAGGAAATGAATATTGCCCACCAGTGGGTACAGTTAATTTTGGCAACTTGAGACGCTTGACACCTATCAGTCGGGAGTTTGGCTACGATCGCGGACTTCCTGTTGACCGCTACTACATTGAAAATTTTCTGGCTTGTCAGGCTCAGGATGTTCAGGGGCGAGTTTTAGAAATTGGAGATGCAACTTACACAAAAAGATTTGGTGGCGATCGCATTACCAAAAGTGATGTATTACACGTGGTCGAGGGAAATCCAGAAGCAACTATTGTGGGTGACTTAACTAATGCCGACAACATTCCTTCAGAGGCTTTTGACTGCGTAATTCTGACGCAAACTCTTCACCTCCTCTACGATATGAAAACGGCTTTAGCAAATCTCTATCGTATCCTCAAACCTGGTGGTATTTTGCTGGTAACTGTTCCTGGTATCAGCCAAGTAGTCAAATGTGATTGGGGTAGTGATTGGTGCTGGGCTTTGACCGCTCAATCAGCACGGTTGTTATTTGCAGAGTTTTTCCCAAAAAACAATGTCCAAGTTGAAACTCATGGCAATGTTCTCGCAGCGATCGCTTTTTTGCAAGGACTGGCTGTAGAAGAATTGAGCCAGGAAGAACTTGATTACCAAGATGATGAGTACCAAGTCTTAATTACTGTTAGGGCAGTCAAACCTGAGGTAGCATGATGAACATCAGTTGGGCGAATAAATTACCAATTCCTTTGTATCATTTGTATCATTGGCTGCGAAATATATGGCATGACTGTCCTCCTGTAGGGTGGGTCAACCTTGGTAGCTTGGGAAGAGTCAAGCCTATCAGCCAAGATTTTGGCTTTGATCGGGGTTTACCAGTGGACCGCTACTACATTGAAAATTTCCTTGCCCGTCATGCAAAAGATATCCAAGGTCATGTACTAGAAATAAAAGAACCTCTTTACACCTACAAATTTGGAGGCGATCGCATCACAAAAAGTGACATCCTTCATGTAGAAGCAGGTAATCCCAAAGCGACGATTGTGGCAGATTTAACCAACGCTGACCATCTGCTATCGGATACGTTCGACTGCATCCTTCTTACTCAAACCCTGCAATTTATCTACGATGTCCCAGCAGCAATTAAAACTCTGCATCGGATTCTTAAACCTGGGGGTGTTTTACTGGTAACTGTTTCCGGTATCAGTCAAATTAGCAGCGAAGACATGGAACGTTGGGGTCAATACTGGAGTTTTACCACTCTCTCAACTCAAAGACTATTTAAGGAAGTTTTTGACCAAGACAAAGTAGAAGTTACAGCCTACGGAAATGTATTGAGTGCGATCGCTTTTCTGCATGGCTTGGCAACTAAAGAATTGGAACAATCAAAGCTAGACTATCACGATCCTGAGTACCAGGTCTTAATTTCAGCTAGAGCAGTGAAGTAGTGGAAGTAATAATGTTAGGAAAAATCAGTAACAAGGTGGGACGTAAAGTCTCAAAGCTAAAAAAGAAAATTTTTCCTGGTGCGCTTATATTAATGTACCACCGTATAGCTGAAGCAGATTCAGATCCTTGGTCCCTATGTGTAACACCAAAACACTTCGCTGAACACTTAGAAATTTTACGACAATATGGGAACCCAATACATTTACAAGAATTAACAAAAAAACTTGGCGATCGCCAACCAGTACATCGGTCGATTGTCATCACATTTGATGATGGCTACGCCGACAACCTCCATAATGCCAAACCCTTATTAGAAAAATACGACATTCCCGCAACAGTTTTTATTACCACTGGTGGTATTGACCAAAAACATGAATTTTGGTGGGATGAACTAGACAGACTATTATTACAACCTGGTACATTACCGAATGTACTTCAGTTAAATATTAGTGGCAGAACTTACCAATGGGAATTAGGAGAAGCAACAGATTACAGTGAAGCAGATTCTCAACGCGATCGCTCATGGAGAATGGAAAAAGGACAAGACCCTACCCCACGTCATGCTCTGTATCGCTCACTGTATCAACAGTTGCAATTTTTGCCTATACATGAACGAGAAAAGCTGCTAAATGAAATACGTGTTTGGGCAAATGCTGAAGTAGTAGGTCGTTCAACCCATCGCTCCCTTTCCCAGGAGGAGATGCTGGCATTAGAGTCAGGGGGACTAATCGAAATTGGTGCCCATACTGTTACACACCCCTTTCTTTCCAAACTTCCAATAGCTTCGCAACGGGATGAAATTCAGCAAAGTAAAGACTATCTGGAAAAAATTCTGGGCCATTCTGTTACAAGTTTTTCCTATCCCAATGGTAGTTACGCTCTTGAGACAAACTCTATTGTTCGAGAAGTTGGATTTAACTGTGCTTGTTGCAGTGTAGCTGACCGAGTTCAACCCCATAGTAATAATTTTTTATTACCCCGATTTGTAGTTGAAGATTGGGATGGTGAAACTTTTTCTCAATGGTTATCTAATATAAGAAGTTTGTAGATAAATATATGATTAAAAAAATAAGAAGAATTCGTTCTCATTATCAGAATATAAATTTTAAGTATCTGAAGATTATCCAGACTTTATTTGTACAGTTAAAACTGCAGAACAAGAATATATTTATTTATAAAAATTTGCTTTTTTATTTAGCAGATAATTCACACATCAATGTTTTAGGCAAATTAGAAATTGGGTGCCAGTGGCAAAATGGAAAATACTATCCTTCTCAGTTAATCATTAGAGAAAATGCAACTTTAGAAGTAAAAGATGATTTTAAAATATTTACTAACTGTAATATATGGCTCAATACAAATGCAACTTTAATTCTTGGAAGTGGATATATTAATAATGGATTGAATATGTCTTGTTTTAATAGGATTGAAATAGGTCATAATGTTGCGATTTCAGAAAATGTCACCATTCGAGACAGCGACGACCATTTCATAAAATCTCCAGTCGAACCCTCAGAGCCAATCGTTTCAAAACCAATTACCATAGGAAATAATGTTTGGATTGGTATGAATGTCACAATACTAAAGGGGGTTTCCATCGGTGATGGGGCAGTTATTGCTGCAGGTTCAGTTGTAAATAAAAATATTCCTCCGAAAACATTAGCAGCAGGAGTTCCCGCTCATATAAAGAAAAATAATATCGAATGGTTTTGATCACTGTTGAAAACAAAATTATTTTAAATTAGTAAAATGAGTGATGATAAACATTTTATTTCTTGTATTATTATCTTCTTTAATGCTGGTGAGCAGTTCTTTATAGAAGCGATAGAAAGTGTATTTGCCCAGACTTACGAAAACTGGGAACTATTACTAGTAGATGATGGCTCTACTGATGGTAGTACA
>JAAUYD010079510.1_pt1 | contig 10034 bp, 10 predicted proteins | sample 7278101 | NCBI WGS metagenome assembly JAAUYD01 (sample SAMN14350128, study PRJNA611818) | marine sediment metagenome | isolation source: surface marine sediment (0.6m) | place: French Polynesia: Moorea | collected 2018-08
ATTAAGAATTGAAAACTTTACCACCTTAAGACAGCGAGCCTTCAAAGAAGCCTTCGACGCTGTCAACAAAAACTTCCAATCCATCTTCGCCACCCTTTCCGACGGTGACGGTTACTTACAACTAGATAACCCCGAAGATCCCTTTAGTAGTGGACTCAACCTCGTCGCCCACCCCAAAGGCAAACCAGTGAGAAAATTAGCCTCCATGTCCGGGGGAGAAAAATCCCTCACAGCCCTGAGCTTTATCTTCGCCCTACAACGCTATCGCCCCTCCCCATTCTACGCATTTGACGAAGTAGATATGTTTTTAGACGGGGCAAATGTAGAACGATTAGCTAAAATGATTAAACAACAGGCACAACAAGCACAATTTATAGTTGTGAGTTTGCGTCGCCCGATGATAGAATCAGCCGAACGCACCATCGGCGTTACTCAAGCTCGGGGAGCTTATACTCAAGTTTTGGGTATTAAATTGCAAACCGATTCAAATTCTGCTTGAGTTTTTGTTAATAATAGTGTATAGATAAACCGGATTCGAGATCAGGACTCCGTATAGAATGACCTCTGAACAAATTACTAGGCGTTCCGATATTTTAAATACTCAGGTAATCACCCGCGATAATGGCAAAAGGCTAGGTATCGTCAGTCAAATTTGGGTGGATGTAGATCAGCGAGAGGTTGTGGCTCTAAGCCTACGAGACAGCCTGATCTCTGTATCTGGCATACCACGTTATATGTATCTGGAAAACATCAACCAAATTGGCGATGTAATTTTGGTTGATGACGAGGATGTGATTGAAGATGTTGACGTAGACCTTTTCAGTAGCTTAATTAACTGGGAAGTAATCACCGAAAATGGTGAGGTGCTGGGTAAGGTACGGGGCTTTAAATTTAATGGAGAATCAGGCAAGATTTACTCCATTGTCATTGCTTCGGTGGGATTACCGCAAATTCCCGATCAATTTTTAAGTACATATGAATTATCCATTGAGGAGATTGTTAGTACAGGTCCCAATCGGTTAATTGTATTTGAAGGGGCGGAAGAACGAGTTACCCAGTTAACCGTTGGCTTATTAGAGCGTTTGGGACTAGGAAAAGCACCTTGGGAAAGGGAAGAGGAAGAAGGCATTTACGCTCCCAAGACTGTAGCACCACCCAATCAATTACCCAGTGGTGTGCCCTTAGAAGCTCCCAGAGTCAAAACCCGCGCTCCCGAACCCGTAGCCAGGGAGGAATGGGATGAGGATTACTATGAAGATGAGCGTCCCCAGCGTCAAGTAATGAAAGCTCGTCAGTATGAGCCAGAACCAGTTCCCTATGAAGATGATGAGGAAGATAACTGGAGTGAGGCTACAGGGAAGGATAAATATCAACCCCAGCCGACATATAAACCCGAACCTTATAGCACAAAGGCATATTCCGAGGAATACGATAAGTATGATGATGATTTAGACAGCGATGCTTGGGAAGATGCGCCAAAACCAGTGAATATTCCCACCAAGAAGGTGAAGGAAAGACAACCAGAATACGAAGAGGAAAGTGGGTATTAATTGTTGACAGTTGACAGTTGACAGTTATGGATTGTGGATAGCTGTTGACTAGTTTACTCAAAAAAAGTATATTTTGCGATCGCTAGAAGTGTCTTCATCGACACTTCTTTTTTTTTAATTAAATACTCGAATATAATACTAGTCGATTATCAAAGTGATTAATACAAGTTGTATAATCCCATAATAAAAACGAATACTCGAATATTCGAGTAGTATGCTAATTTGAGAAATGTAGAGATTGGTTAATGGAAAAAGTAATAATTTGTCAACTCAAACAATATATGGATGAAAAACAATTAAATATAGCTCAGTTATCTAGAGAAGTAGGAGTGACAGAAAATGCTATACGCGGTTATGTGAAAAACTCTTTCAGCAGAATCGATTGTCAAGTAGCTATCAAGCTATGTACCTATTTTCAAGTTAATGTAGGCGATATGTTTGACATAAAAGAGGTTTGAAAATGAGAACCAAACATGAACAACAAGAAATTATAGAGAAATATAAAGATTTAAATTATGACTAACTCAAACAATAATGATGATATTAGAACATTGTTGGCAGAACTGACCCGTAGTCAATTACAAACACAGCAACAAATACAGGAAACACAGCAGCAAATACGAGAAACAAACGCTACTGTACAGGAAACACAGCAACAAATACGAGAAACAAACGCTACTGTACAGGATTTAACCAGTGATGTAAATCGTGTTTTGGCTCGCAGTGCAGTATTAGATGATGTAGTTTTGCAATTACAAGAAAATCAGCAGATGATGCAAGCGAATTTTAACGAATATCAACGTCATTTTGTACAGCACCAGAGTATTTTTACAGAACACCAGCGTACTTGTGCAGAACATCAACGCACTACAAACGCAGCATTGAACAGCTTGGAAGCAATTCTTTTAAGACTGATTGAAATCATTGGTAGAGGACAAAGTTAACAAAAACTAATCAGGAGCTAATAAGGAGATTTTGAGAATATTTTGAACAGGACTTATGCAAGTGTCACAATCGGTGGTTGTTACGTGATGCTACCATCGCCCCATCACCCCATCACCCTATCACCCCATCACCCCATCACTCCATCACTCCATCACTCCCTCACTCCCTCACTCCCAATCACCCTCCCCCAACAATCGTCACCACCTCCAAGCGATCGCCCCCTTGAATTGTGGTAGACTGCCAAAATTGGCGATGTAAGATTTCACCGTTATATTCCACTGCCACCAGACGGGGATTAAAGCCCAGGTATTGCAGAACATCGGGTAAAACCATAGGCGAAGGCAAACTACGGGCTTCACCGTTCACCTGGAGGGTAATGGAGCTAGACATAGGCTTTAGTACCAACCGGCTGAATCCGGTTCAATTGGGACAAGAAATATTGAGTGACTAAAGTTGGTTGCTCGGCTTGCATAATTGCTCTAACCACTGCTACCCGCTTCGCCCCAGCATCAATCACATCATTGACATTATTGGCATCTATGCCGCCAATGGCAAACCAAGGAAGAGAAGAATTTTTTGCTGCATAACTAACATACTCTAAACCTGCTGCCGCTTTACCAACCTTCGTAGGAGTTTCATACACTGGTCCCACACCAATGTAATCAGCCCCTTGAGCGATCGCCTCTTGCATTTCTGACATATTTGTGGTAGAACGACCTATCAAGCGTTGAGGACCAAGTAGTTGTCGCGCCATGGCAATGGGCATATCCTGCTGTCCTAGGTGTACGCCATCGGCATCCACCGCCAGGGCTAAATCTACCCGATCATTGATAATGAAGAGAGCACCGTATGCATGACACAACTGTCGCAGTTTTGTAGCTTGTTCTAGGCGGACATGATCATCAGCGTTTTTATCCCGGTACTGCAACAGGGTGAGTCCACCTTTGAGCGCAGCTTCCACAGTTTCTAATAACTTGTCATCAGGGGAGGTAATAAGATATAAATGCGATCGCAACAGCATTTGATGCCGTTGATACCCCATTAAGCTACTTTCTAGGGTATAAACCCGATAGCGCATTTGTTTAAAAGCTTTCCCCATATTGGGATCGTAAAGCTTGCTGTATTCTTCCAACACTCGCATGGCTTCTTGTACCCGACAGAAGTTTGCTTCCAGTAGAGACTTAATACTACTACGTTGTTCTTCTCGGGTATGGCTTAACTCTGTACCAGCATCCCCTGGGGTATCCCTAGCGGCTCTCATCTCCTCAGTGTGCCAGCGAGCTACCTCTTGCCGGAGATTTTTACATTCAGCAACTAACTGGGAACTGTTTAAACCAAAGCGACACCACTCTTCAATAATTCGCAACCCTTCCCGGGTACGATCCAAGTTGGTGTCTAAAATTCGGTAAACTACCTGTTGTATCTCTTCTTTTTGGCTGTATGGACTGACCATTACAACACCCCCATTAGTGTCTTCATCGTCACAGCCAGCCTGTTTCATATTCACAACGCTTTTTGGTTCTTGTTTTTTTTTACTCAGGATTAAGGGAAGACAGACAAGGATGAAGTTCAAACAAATAATGCATCTAGATAAAGCTAGGGCAATATTGAAGAAATGTGAAGTATTCCACACAGACCGATGTATTGCTGGCAGCGGTTGTCTCACTCCTTATGTAACTACTTTGTATGAAAAATAGCCAATTGGTCAATACTGTAATTAAGATGATCGACATCTAGGTTGTTGTCAGAGTATAAAAAATTGTGTTTGAAGGAGTGTTATTAACTTGATTATGTTCCAAGAGCTTGCCCCGTCCCTCAGAAAGAATATTAAGTCAGTATTTTCGCGGAGTAAAGGATGTAAATCATCTTCTAACCTCGAATTAGGTTTATTTTCCGTGTTACCTCACCCAACCATAGTTTTGACTTTGGGTATGGCGATCACAAGTATAACTGCATTAGGCACCAACCAATCAGCAGTTATGGCTCAAACCTCATCCACACCAAAATCAAGTTCTGCGGGTGTCAGATCAATCTCTCAGGTTCGGGTATTGTTTGTCAACCCAAATATGGGAGATGACAAGACTGGTAATGGTGAGCAACAATCACCATTGAGAACTATTACCCAAGCTATACAAATTGCCCAGCCCAATACAAAGATTGTTTTAAGTACAGGTACTTATAGCACCCAGACAGGAGAGCAATTTCCTTTGATACTCAAACCAGGGATTTCCATTCAAGGAGATCCCCAAACTAAAGGACGGGGGATAATTATTCAAGGAGGTGATAATTATCTGAGTCGTTTCTTTGGCAGCAAGAATTTGGCTATTGTTGGTGCCCAGCAGTCAGCTTTAAGGGGAGTTACCGTCACCAATGCCAATCCTCGTGGTTATGGTTTGTGGATTGAGTCGGGCAATATGGAGGTATCAGAAAATACCTTTACGGGCAATACCCAAGATGGCATTGCGGTAATGGGTAAAGCCACACCTACCATTGAGAAAAATAATATTTACCGTAATGGTGCTAATGGCATCACTATTTCTGGTAATGCCAAACCACAAATTCGGGAAAATGTCTTACAACAAACAGGTTTTGGCATTAGCGTCGCCCAAAATGCCCAACCATTAATAGTTGGTAATTCGATCCAGTACAACAGAAGTGGAATTATCGTCCAGGCTAATTCCCGCCCAGTTTTGCGGAATAATGCCATTCGCAGCAACAAGGAAGATGGGTTGGTTGCTATTTACCAGGCAATGCCAGACTTAGGTAATACAACAGAACCAGGAGGTAATCAATTCGCCAGCAATGGACGGTATGACATTAATGCCAGTACTGCCAAGCAAACTCTTTCAGCCTATGGCAACAATTTAGGGCGGAATCGCATTGCTGGTCAAGTGGATTTTTCTGGTACTGCGGTAGCCACTATGCCTAGCGTACCAACTATGTCCGCACCATCCAGTAATCCCACTTCAAGCAGACGACTGCTACCATTACCTAGAAGAAATAGGGCTGTCAGCAATAACAGTAGTTCTAGTCAATTTAATAGTCAGTTACCATCTATACCTAAAAATAGACCATTGGTATCTAACCAACCTAGAACAAGTAAAAAGGTTGCTGAGAGTAATTCTGGATTTCCCACACCTAGAAAGTTGACATCCAGACAACCACTGAATTCCGCGCCTACCAATTCATCCAATAATCGGCAATTGAATTATGTGCGTATCGCTCCCAAGACTATTGAATTTACAGCACCTAAATCTCCCACTCCCCCAACCAGACAAGTGAGGCAGCAGAATTTACCAGTTCCAGGAGCTAATATTCCGGGGATGGATAACGGTAATATCATCAACCAAAACCCCAGCAATTATACTAATAACAACTTGGCTTCGTACAATACTAATAATTCTCAGGTTGGTTCTCGCTACCGAGTCATAGCACAAATCCAGACTCAAAGGGATCAAGAAATTGTTCGATTCCTCGCTCCCGATGCTTTCCCCACAGTATGGCAAGGTCAAGCATATATGCAAGCAGGGGTATTTAGCAGTGCTTATAATGCCAGCAATATGCAGAAAATTCTTAATAGTAATGGTTTAAGGGCAATTGTTCAGCCCCTAGATTATTAATCAAACTTGGCATTCAGATGCGTAATTTGGCGTTGCTCCCATTGAAGTATGAATTGCAGGAGTACGCCCCATTTTGCTAACACACAGTCTTACCCACGGAGTGCGGCTACTTAACAGAAGCCACTGTGTCGCATTAGACCCCGGAGAGGTCTTCCCGTAGGGTGGCGACACGCTACGCGGTAAGCTTCCTACCCAAATACCGGGAAAAGCCAGAAGGGTGGAAAGCTAAGTCCTTCGGACACGCTTCGCGAACGGGTAAAAGAACTAGACGCGGCTTGTATCGCACTTCTAAAGGGCATTTGGTGAATGCAGACCTCAACGGTTCAGCAAACATAATGCGTAAAGTAAGCAGAAACTTAGGCTTAGACCTAAGCAGACTGTCTAGGCAGGTATTGACAACCGCAGCTAGAATTAAGCTATGGCACGGGGTGAGTAAACCCCCTCTGCATCGCCAAAACCTGCAAGCAAAAGAATCTCAGCGTCTTTAGACCTGAGAGAGTCAAACTCTGATTTGTTGTTTAAATAATTTCTGTTTTCCTCATATTCTATGTTGGGTTCCACTTCGTTCCACCCAACCTACGAGGGATTGCGATCCCACTTCATACTATCAAACCCAACCCTTCTACTGATGGCAGCAGAAGATGAAGTAGTAGATTGTAGGTTAGGTTACGCTCCGCTCTACCCAACATTTTAGTATTTGTAGCGAATAAATCAAATTGTGATACGCCAAGAGCGTTCTTTTATTTTTTTATCAGGTAAGATGAGAAGCCCAAAACTCTATCTCTTTAGAGTAGAGATGTAGGGCAAACGGTTATTTTAACAACCGTCAAAATGGTAAGAGATGTGTGTCAGTACAAGACGTTAAAACCTACCGAGGGACTCTCGGAAAGTAGACGCCCAACACCTGAATTGGCAGGGTTTTGCGGAAATATCACTCCGCCCCTTGAGGCAAACGAGGTGAGCCTGGGAACTTGTGAAAACAAGATAACAACATCTCGCAAGGGATACGTTGTGAATCTCCTTACTTCTAGTAAGGAGAGCGTCAATCCTTGAGAAAATGCGGTAAGCTTAGCGCTATTGAAGAATGATTTTCTCAATGCACGGCTTGACTTACCGCAAAATTACTCTAAGTTCCGCTAGAGGAAACTGCTTCTTCTACTGGGCTTGCGTTCTGATTTTCCTTACCAGGAAAAAATGCCTTACTAACCCAAGAAGTCAAAATGTGGGACAACAATCCTAAAGGACCAGCAAATAAACACAAAGCAATGGAATGAACTGTCCAAATTCCTGTTTTTTGCCCTTCCCAATATACCCATCTACCCACAAATAAATCCAACACCAAAAAGTGAATCCAACCAGTTGCAGCAGCTTTCTCATCGGCAAAAAATCTCGCAATATCTGCTAACTGGGGATTAGACAATGCCTGGGCATTTTCTGGTGTGATGCTGTTGATGAATAGATATAAATAAACCGCAGCTAAAGCCACAAAAGGCAGATATGATTCCATTACCTTGCGCGTGACTTTCCAGTTAGGCAAAAAAATCATCAATGCCCAAAATGGCAACACGAAAACATTAGCACCATTGAAGATTTGTAATACTGACATAAAACTTTACAAAAACTTGCCAATAATAAATTTAACTCATTGGTTGTTAGTTGTTAGTTGTTAGTTGACGGTTGACGGTTGACGGTTGACAGTTGACAGTTGACAGTCTTTAATTCATCACTCCGCCCCTACTCCTGAACTCCGAACTCCGAACTCCGAACTCCGAACTCCGAACTCCTTCCCTCCTCTTCTAGAGTGCTACCAATTGCGACTCAATTGCCGAGGTATCCAAATCTTTGCCAATAAACACTAAACTAGTCTGCCTAGCTTCATCACTTTGCCAGGGTCGATCATAAAATTGATCGAATCGGGTTCCTACTCCCTGCATAACTAAACGCATGGACTTATTGGGTACTGAGACGAATCCCTTAATACGATAAATATCCTGCTTTTGTGCGATCGCTTGCAACCCCATCATCAGTTTTTCTGGATGGTAATCACGGTCTAAAATCAGGTGAGTGGAGTTAATTTCATCATCATGGTCGTGGTCTTCTTCGGTATCATGATGGCTAGGACGGCTATCTAAGTTTTCTTCTACCGCAGCATTAAAACCTAACAGTAGGGACGGATCGAGTTTCCCTTCACAACTGTCTACCATCTTCACGACCCTAGGCAACTCCTGCTTAACTAATTCCTCAACTGTAGCTTTTGTTGCCCCATCCACTAAATCAGTTTTATTCAAAATTACCAAATCCGCACAAGCTAACTGATCCTCAAACAATTCTTGCAGTGGGGTTTCATGTTCCAGGTTCTCATCAGCCTCCCGTTGTGCTGCCACTGCTTGCGGGTCACTAGCAAATGTACCTGCGGCTACTGCGGCACAATCTACCACCGTAATTACCGCATCTACCGTAGCCCCAGAACGAATTTCATGCCAACGAAAGGCTTTTACTAGGGGTTTGGGTAAGGCTAAACCACTAGTTTCAATCAAAATACAGTCAATACTGTCCCTGCGTTGGAGTAGCTTCTGCATGGTGGGCAAAAACTCTTCCTGCACCGTACAGCATAGACAGCCATTGGTAAGCTCGAATATACTATCGCTGCTGTCACTATCTTCCGGGCAAATTTGACAGGATTTCAATAATTCTCCATCTATACCAAGTTCGCCAAATTCATTGACTAAAACCGCAATGCGTCGTCCTTGGTTATTTTGTAATAAATGACGAATCAGGGTTGTTTTACCACTACCTAAGAAGCCGGTGATGACGGTAACTGGGATTTTTGCAGCCATGTTAGTTCGCTAAAGAGATAATTTAGGGGCAATTCTTCTAAGAAGGAAAAAAGCATTCACCTTTTACTTTCCTAGAGGCATTGCCCCCATAGATTAATTATTCCAGATAAGTTTCTAGCCGCTATGTAAAGATTTAATCAGCTGTGGCTAATTCAGTGCTACCACGGGCGCGACGACGGGTCAGGGTATTGTATACCATAATCCCGATCGCTTTAATTAAATTACCTTCCAATTCCTGGAACATCTTCATGTTCATCCCAAAGGCATCATTGGCTTCATCCACAATGCGATCGCCTGTAGAATCATCAAGGGGTAGCTCGTCTAAAGTTTGACGATATTTGTTTTTAAAGGCTTTCTCGTCGCTAATATCAGCAAATTCGTAAAAAGCAGTACCACCATCCTCAAGATTCATCGCTGTTTGAGCAATACCCTTGAGAATTTGTCCTCCTGACAAGTCTCCCAGATAACGGGTGTAAGAATGGGCTACCAATAACTCTGGCTCTTGCTCAGATAATTCCCGAATCCGCTGTACGTAAGCTTCTCCCGCAGGGGATAGTTTAATTTGCTCCCGCCAGTTAGCACCGTAGTAATAGCTCAAGTCTTGCTCTAAACTGTGTTTGCGGTATAGCTCTTTAAAGTTAATTTGAGAAACAATGGGATGGTTTTGCAGCTTCTCCATCTCCTCTTCCATTGCCGAGTAAACAAAGTAGAGGTTTGCTACTAATTTCCGATAGGAGTTTTTCTCAACTACTCCCTTTAAAAAACACTTGACAAAACCTACATTTTCTGCCATTGTGTGGGCTTTTTTTGTGCCTACACGCAATTTGCTTGCTAAATTGCTGCTCATGCTAAATTTCTCAACTTTAAAAGGTTAACTGCAGGAGGTTTCAATTATAAAGGGGCTTACAAAAGCCACTAAAAAGTTACGATAGAACTTTTTGATAAGAACTTTTATTAAAATTCTTTAAGTTTCTCCCCTCTGCACTTGTTATTAAAGCCAATTAATCTCTGTAGATATTGCTTGTGGGCATTAGTTTTGCCAGCTTTTATAATCAATGGTATTGGCGGAAAATACTGGCAAA
>JAAUYD010303549.1_pt1 | contig 10034 bp, 9 predicted proteins | sample 7278101 | NCBI WGS metagenome assembly JAAUYD01 (sample SAMN14350128, study PRJNA611818) | marine sediment metagenome | isolation source: surface marine sediment (0.6m) | place: French Polynesia: Moorea | collected 2018-08
GGGCGCGTGAAGGGCGTGGAGCCGGTCGTTCGCTCGAGAGACCAGCATCAGGCGGCCTCCAGATCCAGGCGCGGTCGGGCGTAGCCCTCGGGCGTCGCGAGTGCGCGCGTCGCCTCGAGGACCGGAGTCTCGAAGAAGCTCTCGTCGGCGAGATGCCGCGGATACACGGGCAGCCGCTCGACGAGGCGCTGGCCCGCGGCCTCGGTGCGCTCGCGCAGCTCGAGGAGCGCGGGCCACGGGGCCTCGGGGTTGATGAAGTCGACCGTGATCGGCGAGACGCCGCCCCAGTCGCTGAGCCCGCCGCGCATGAGCTCGCCCATGAGCTCGGGGGCGAGGTTCGGCGGCGCCTGCACCTGGATGTCGCGGCCGAGCACGAGCCGCGCGAGCGCGACCCAGCCGATCACGGCCTCGTCCTCGAGCGGAGAGGCCCAGCGCATCCGCGTCCCGGGCTTCGGGTGGAAGGGCTGGATGATGGCCTCCTGCAGGTGGCCGTGGCGGTCGTGCAGGTCGCGCATCGCGAACAGCGTGTCGACGCGCTCCTCGTCGTTCTCGCCGATGCCGAGCAGCATGCCCGTCGTGAACGGGATCTTGAGCTCGCCGGCCTCCTCGTGCATCTGCAGCCGGATCTTCGGATCCTTGTCGGGCGCGTACTGGTGCGCCATGCCCTTGCCGCGCAGACGCGGGCTCGTCGACTCGAGCATGAGACCCATCGACGCGTTGCAGTGGCGCAGCGCCGCCATCTCCTGCTGCGTCAGGATGCCCGCGTTCGTGTGCGGCAGCATGCCGCCCTCGAAGGAGACCTTGCAGCCCGCGAGCAGGTACTCGGTCGTCGAGCGGTAGCCCTCGCCTTCGAGCCACTCCTTGTAGGCGCGGTAGGCGATCTCGGGCTTGTCGCCGAGGCAGAAGAGCGCCTCGATGCAGCCCATCTGCACGCCGCCCTTCGTGACGCCCGCGACCTCGTCGAGCGTGTAGGTCTTGGCCTCGGGCGAGTCGGGGGTCTTCGTGAAGGTGCAGTAGGCGCAGCGGTCGCGGCACAGGTTCGTGAGCGGAATGAAGACGTTCCGCGAGAAGGTGACGACCTCGCCCTGGGCGCGCGTCTTGCTCTCGTGCGCGGCCTCCTGGACGGCGCCGAGCACGCTCGGATCGCCGAAGCGCTCGGCGAGCCAGGTCGCCTCGGGGCGACCGAGTCGCCCTTCCTCGACGGCGTCGCGGAGGATGCGGGAGGCCTGGTCGGCCTGCGGGGAGGAGGTCACGGTGGGATCATACCCCTCACGGGCGCGCGAAGGGGGATGGGGCGATCAAGCGCCCTCTTCGATGCCGACCCAGCTGCGCAACGTCGCCGGATCGGTCTGGTTCAGGAAGTCCCCGGCGGGCAGATCGCCGGCGCGCTCCTGGATGGCGCGGAACAGGCCCGTCAGGGCCGGGATCATCTTCTCGCCCGAGATGCGCTCGTAGAGCGTGTGGGCGAGGCGGTCGCCGTTGCGCGAGCCGCCCACGAGCACGACGTGGTCGTTCTTCCCGTAGCCGTAGATCCCGATCTCGGCCGACGGCGGGCGCGCGCAGTTGTTCGGGCAGCCGGTCATGCGGATCACGACGTCGACGTCGCCGAGCCCCTCGGCCTCGAGGGCGTCGAAGTAGCTCGGCAGGATGTTCTCGGCGTCGGTCATGGCGAGGCCACAGGTGGGCTTGGCCGGGCACGCCATGGCGTTGGCGCGCGCACGTCCCACGCTCTCGGGCCGCGTGACGCCGTGCTCGTCGAGGATCGCCTCGAGCGCGGCGCGATCCTGCACGTCGCAGAGGAGCAGGTCCTGCTGACCCGTCAGCACCACGGACAGGCCCAGGGTCTCGACCGCCTGGCGCACGGCCTTGCGCGCCGCGCCCTTGAGCCGGCCGCTCTCGACCGAGAGCCCGTAGTAGCTGCCGCCACCGCGCTGTTCGTGCCAGCCCAGGTGCAGGTTCATGTCGGGGATGCGGATCGGCTCCGCGTCCTCGAGGTCGACGCCGTGGTCCTCGCGGAGCTGCTTCTTGACCGCGTCGACACCGAGGCGCCGGATCGTGTACTTCCAGCGCGCCTGCTTGCGGTTCTTGCGCTCGCCGTGGTCGCGCTGGAGCACCACGACGCCGCGTACGGCCTGCGGGATCTGGTCGCGCCGCACGCGGCCCAGGTGGATCGCGAGGTGCGCCGCGGTCTCGGGCTTGTTGTGCGAGAGGCCCATGCCGCCGCCCGTGTAGAAGTCCCAGACTTCGCCCTTGGGGTCGACGGGGACGAGCCCGATGTCGTTGGTCCGGACGTCGGCGGAGTTGTCCGTCGGGTGGGCAATGCCGATCTTGAACTTGCGCGGCAGATACTGCGGGCCGTAGATCGGCTCCTCGGTGACGCGCTTCTTCACGTCGCCGCCATCGGACATGAAGATCTCGAAGTAGCCGCTGGTCTTCGGCGCGAGCAGCTCGGCGATGTCCTTCGCGAGCGCGAGGCCGCCGACCTCGTGCTCGGGATCGAGGTCGTCGATCGGCGAGGCCATGACGTTGCGGTTCACGTCGCCGCACGCGGAGAGCGTGCCGTGGTCCATGTACGAGCGGTTCAGGTGCCGCACCAACGGGCCGAGCTTGTCGCCGTAGACGTGGTGGTACTGGATGGCCTGGCGCGAGGTGATGCGCAGCGTGCCGTCCGCGAACTGGTCGGCCGCGTCGTCCAGTGCGAGGTACTGGGAGGTGCTGAGCCGCCCGCCCCCGGGGTTCTTGATCCGCAGCATGAAGAAGAAGTCCTGGGTCTTCTTGCCGCGCTCCCCGCGGCCCTGCTGCTTGTAGATCCCGTGGAACTTGGAGAGCTCCTTGGCCACGTTGCCGATCGTGACGGCCTCGCCGCGCTCCATCTGGTCGAGCTCGTCGCGGAAGCTGTGGCTGCCGTCCTTGTCGGTGACCACGACGAGCCCCTGGCTCTGCACCTTGATCGCCTCGTTCTTCGACATCTCCTCGACCCCGTGGGTCGCGAGGGTGATGGCCGAAGGGGTCTCGTCAGCAGCCACGGGCAGATCTCCGGGGAGGGCGCGGCCGGCACGGGCCGGGGGGAGGAAGGAACCAGGGTGGAAGGACCTCGGGGTGGGCCGCCCCGGGGGAAGAGGAAGCGGTGGATCCTACCTCACCGCATCCCATGGAGGAATGCCCCGCGGGGTACGAATCCTGGGAAGCTCCGTCTCACCTGCGTCGGGGATCAAGAGCAGGACCGGGACCACCGATTGCACCCGCGAGGAAGGCCAGAGCGCAAGGATGATTCGATTCTGGGTCGGGGGTTGGCGGAAGCTCTCCTTGAGTGTCCGCATGGGTGCGTTCGTCTTCATGACGTTCATCGCGGCGATGCTCGTCGGCGAGCACGTGGCCCTGCCGGGGTGGGTGCCCTGGGTGCTGGCCGCAAGCGCCGCGGTTGCGGCCGCACACTGGGTGCATCCCCTCGAAGAGGTCGTCGAGGCCGCGCACGCGATGATCGCGGGCGACGAGCCGGGGCTGCTCCAGGACCGCAACGAGGGCGAGCTGCGACTGCTCGCGCGGGCGGTCCGGGACATCACGGCCCAGCTCGACGCGAGCCGCGAGCAGCTCGAGGAACGCAACCTCGAGCTCGAGCATGCGAACGAGTGGCTCGAGCAGCTCTCGATCACGGACGGGCTCACCCGCCTGCACAACCACCGGCACTTCCAGGATCGGTACCAGAGCGAGGCGCGCCGCTCCGTGCGCACGGGCCACCCGCTGTGTCTGATCCTGATCGACATCGACGACTTCAAGCGGCTCAACGACCAGTACGGCCACAGCGCGGGCGACCGCGTGCTCGCCGCCGCGGCCCGGGTCATGGAGAACCAGGTCCGCGAGACGGACTACATCGCCCGCTACGGGGGTGAGGAGTTCGCGGTGCTGCTGCCGGAGACCACGCTCGAGGGGGCCGAGGCGCTCGCGGAGAAGCTGCGCCTGGCGGTCGGGTCGACGCCGATGGAGCTCGGGCCCGGCGGCGCCTCGACGCGAGTCACGATCTCGCTCGGCGCCGCGGCCTTCGACGGCGACGCGAGCCGCACCTTCGACGCCGCCGACCGCGCGCTCTACGCCGCGAAGGACGCCGGCAAGGACTGCGTCATCCTCGCCTGCACCGACGACCCCGTCATCTGACACGACAACAAACGCGGCACTGTGTCGTCACGACATCGTGCCGCGTTCGTTGTCGTCGGGGTCAGTAGGGGTGGGACTCGCCCTTCGGCTGGGTGCGGAAGCGGCGGTGGATCCAGATCCACTGATCCGGGTCGGATCGGATCGCGTCTTCGATGGCCGCCGTCATGCGCGCCGCGTTCGTCGTGAGCGCCTCGCGATCGCGACCCGACGCGAGCGTGAGCGCGGGCTCGAAGCGGGCCGTGTGATGCACGCCGTCCGCGTGGCGCCGGATGAAGACCGGCACGACGGGCGCGCCCGTGCGCTCGGCGATCCGCGGCGGACCGTCGCGCGTGCAGGCGAGACGCCCGAAGAAGGGCACGAAGACGCCCTCGCTGCGGCGGCAGTTCTGGTCGTAGGGCATCGCGAGGCAGCGGCCGTTCTTGACGCCGGCCAGCGCCGCGCGCGCCGCGTTCCCGCGCCGCAGCAGCTCCGCGCCCCCCGCCGCGCGCAGCTCGCCGACGACGTCGTCGAGATCCTCGTTGTCGCGCGGCCGGTGCACGACGGCCACGGGGATGCCGCGCGCGACCATGGCCGCCGCGAGCAGCTCCCAGGAGCCGAAGTGCGCGGTCAGGATCACGACCCCGCCGTGGTCGGTCGCCTTCTGCGCGGCCTCGAGATGCTCCATGCCCTCGACGCCGACCCGCTCGCGGAGCTCCTCGGGCCGGAGCCTTCCCAGTCGCGCGAACTCGGCGAGGCTGCGACCCAGGTTGCCGAAGGATCGGATCAGCACCTCGCGGCGCTGGGCGTCGCTCCAGTCGGGGAAGGCGATGCGCAGGTTCACCATCGCGTCGCCCGTGCGCGGCATGCGCAGCTTCGCGTAGGCCGTCCCGAAGGCCCCGCCGATCGCGAGCGCGCGCTCCTCGGGCAGGCGGCGGAACGCGTCCAGCGCGGCGCGCATCGTGCGCGCCCAGAGGCTCATGGGGCCGGGCTCCGGGTGGGGACTCCGCGCAGGCGGAGCGTCCCTGGCCTCACAGGGCCTCCATCCACGCGTTCTCGACCTGCTCGAGCTCGGCCCAGACCTCGCGGTCGATCTCGCGGAAGCGCGCGAGCGACTCGTCGAACCGATCGGGCGTGCCCTCGGCCGCGGCGATCTCGCGCGCCTTCTGGCGCACCCAGTCGATGTGCCAGCCCTCGTCCTTGGTCACCGAGCGCAGCACCTCGAGCGTGCGACTCGGCACGCCGTCGCGCTTCAAGTGCTCCTGGTAGCGCTTGAGCGCACGCTGCTCGACGACGACCGTGAGCGCGAGCAGATCGACGGGATGACGCGGCAGGCCGGCCCGCTTGCCGAGGCGCACCTGGTAGCCGTCCGTGATCGGCATCGGCGCGCGGCCGAGCTCCTTGATGCGCTCGGTCCAGAGCCAGGCGTGGCGCGTCTCGTCCGCGAGATGCTCCGAGAGCAGGATCTGCGATTCGTCGTCCTTGAGGATGCGCAGGAGCCGGTAGATCAGGTTGGAGCCCCGAAGCTCGGCATCGCGGTAGTACGAGTAGACGAGAAGCTCGTGATCGACGGGGCCCGCGTCGGGTCCCGGCGTGGAGATGGCTTCGCTGGATGCTGCCATGATGGATTCGACGCTCCGTGTGCCGTGCCGGCGTGTGGACTCGCCCGGCGAAGGGCCCGCGTGACGAGGCGGGCGGCCGGCGGCGTGGCGGAACGATAGCCACCGGGTCCGAGGCAGTCGAAGCCCCGCCGCCCACGCGGAGCGCGAGACGAGCGCTGATCGCCTCAAGAAGGGTCTTTTTCCACCCGGTCATGCGGCACCCGGTGACTCATGACCACATGAGGCCCGATCTCGGGGAGCTCGAAGGGCTCTCCGTGTGCGGCGAAGCCGTGGCGTTCGTAGAAGCCCCGGGCGGCGACCCGGGCCTGGCACCAGACGAGGTCGACCCCCGTCGCGGCGAGTCGGGTCGCGCCCTCCTCGAGCAGCGCCGCGCCGATCCCCGTCCCGCGCAGCTCGGGGGCCGTGGCCATGCCGCGGAGTCGGACGGGGCGCCGGGCCGCCGCGAGCTCCGGGAGGTCCGGCCCCTCGGGCAGCCACGAGGCGACGCCGACGATCCGTCCGCCTTCCCCGAGGCGCGCGGCGAGGTGGAGCGCCTCGGCTTCGAGGTCACCCGGGAACACCAGCTCGGCGGCGCGTTGATGCGGGCGAAGGACCCGCTGGCGCAGCGGCCGCACGTCGGCGGGGCCGACCGCGGCGATCCGCGCACCCCGCCTCATCGCGCAGCGCGCGCGGGCGAGAAGGGGTACACCTCAGGATCCCCCGATCGCCGACCGGCGATCCGCGCGCCCGGAGCCCGACCGTGAAGCTCGAAGACATCCAGAAACGAGAGGCCCGCCACTTCCTTCCCGTGGTGAACCGCATGCCGGTCGCCCTCGTGGAAGGACGTGGCTCGACCGTGGTCGACGTCGACGGGCGCGAGTACACCGACCTCACGGCGGGCTGGGGCGTCTGCTCGATCGGCCACTGCCACCCGACCCTCGTCGAGGCGATCCGCGAGCAGGCGGGCCGGCTCATGCAGACGACGAACCTGTTCTACACGCTGCCGCAGCTCGACGCGGCCGAGTCGCTCACGGCGCTCTCGCCCGACGAGCTCACGCGCGTGTTCTTCGTGAACTCCGGGACCGAGGCCGTCGAGGGCGCGATCAAGCTCGCGCACCGGGCGACGGGCCGCAGCGAGTTCGTGTCGACGACGAATTCCTTCCACGGCCGCACGCTAGGCGCGCTCTCCGTGATCGGCCAGGCGAAGTACCGCGACGTCTACCGGGACCTGCTTCCCGAGCAGGTCGTCGTGCCGTATGGCGACGTCGACGCCGCGGTCGCGGCGATCGGCGAGCGCACCGCCGCCATGATCCTCGAGCCCGTACAGGGCGAGGGGGGCGTCAACGTCGCGCCCGAGGGCTATCTCGCGGCGCTGCGCAAGCGCTGCGACGAGACGGACACGCTGCTGATCTTCGACGAGGTGCAGACGGGCATCGGCCGCACCGGGCGCATGCTCGCCCAGGAGCACCAGGGCGTCGTGCCCGACGTCTACACGCTCGGCAAGGGGCTCGGCGGCGGGTTCCCCGTGGCGGCCTTCGTCTGCACCGAGGGCGTGGCCGAGACGGTGCAGCCCGGCGATCACGGCGGAACCTACATCGGGAACCCGCTGGCCTGCGCGTCGGTCAACGCGGTCCTGTCCGTGATCGAGAACGACAAGCTCGTCGAGCGGGCCGAGCGCGTCGGCACCGAGCTCTCGCGCCGGCTGGAGGCATTCGCGGAGGCTCACCCCGCCAAGGCGACGGGAGCGCGCGGGCTGGGCCTGTTGCGCGGCCTCGTCCTCGCGGACGCCGATGTCGCGGCGGCCCTTCCGAAGCGCGCGCTCGCCGAAGGGATCCTCGTGAACGTCACGGCCGGGAACGTGATGCGCTTCTTCCCGGCGCTGAACATCCCCGAGGAGCAGCTCTTCGAGGCCACGGAGACCCTGCTCGGTCTGCTCTAGGCGCGGGGCTCAGAGCGGAGAGGTCTCGCCCTTGCCCAGGGTGAGCACCTCGACGCCGGTCTCGGTGACCCAGAGGGTGTGCTCCCACTGCGCGCTCAGGCTGCCGTCGACCGTCACGGCCGTCCAGCCGTCGTCGAGGACGTCGCTCTTCCAGTGGCCGAGGTTGATCATCGGCTCGATCGTGAAGGTCATGCCCTCGCGGATCTTCATCTCCGTGCCGGGCGAGCCGTAGTGCAGCACGGACGGCGCCGTGTGGAACACGCGGCCGATGCCGTGGCCCGTGAACTCGCGCACGACGGAGTAGCCCTGCGCCTCGGCGAAGGTCTGGATCGCGTGACCGATGTCGCCGATGTGCGCGCCGGGCTTGACCTGCTCGATCCCGAGCCAGAGGGCGCGGCGCGTGTCGCGCACGAGCTGCTTGGCCTTCGGGGCCACGTCGCCGATCAGGAAGGTGCGCGACGAGTCGCCGTGCCAGCCGTCGAGCCGGGGCGTGACGTCCACGTTGACGATGTCGCCATCCTTGAGGATGCGCTCGTCGGAGGGAATCCCGTGGCAGACCACGTCGTTGACCGAGGTGCAGCAGTGACCCGGAAAGGGCGGCGTGCCGTGGTTCACGTACTGGTAGGGAGCGCTCACGGCGCCCGCCGCGCGGGTCACCTCGTCCACGGCCCGGTCGATGTCGGCCGTGCTCACGCCGGGCCCGATCATCTCCGCGACCACGTCGAGGCATTCCGCCGCAAGGCGGCCGGCCGCACGCATGCCGTCGATCTGGTCGGGGCCGAGCAGCTCGGGGCCGCCTCGGCCTCCGCGCTTGCTCTTCTTGGACTTCTTCTTGAGGCGAACCACCACAGGTCCTCGGGTCGCAGGGATGCGTGAGGATAGGGCACCGCCCTGCCCCGGCGAGTCCGGGGTCGGGGCGACGGCCCCGGGGGATGGATCGGCCGATCGGGCCCCGGGCTTGTGACCCGGCTCAGCTCCGCGCGGAGCCGAGCTCTTCCTCAAGCAATCCAATCAGATACGGCCGCATCGAGGAGGGCTCGACGATGGCCTCGAGCGATCCCACCTCGAGGGCGCGCTGGACGCTGTGGATCCCGTCGAACTCCTGGGCGAGCTGGGCCTGGGTCTCCAGCGTGACCTCGGCGAGCACCCGGTCGTAGGCCTCGCGGCTGGCCTCGTCCTGGCCCGCGCGGCCCCGGGCCTTCTTGACGCGGGGATCCGCGGCGGCGCGGGCCCGCACCTCGCGGGTGAAGACCACCGAGGCGGCCGGTCCGCCACCGATCACCGAGGCGTAGGAGCCGGACAGCGCCGCGGCCCGGAGTCGGGGATTCAGGGTCCGGGAGAAGACGACGTAGGCGCCGCCGTGGTAGCGCGACACGACCAGGAACAGGATCGGCCCGTCGAAGTTCACGACCGCGCGGGCGATCTCGGCGCCGTACTCGAGCTGGAGCTTGCGCATCGACTCGGGTGAGCCGTCGAAGCCCGACAGGTTCGCGAGGATCACGACCGGGCGGTTCCCGCTCGCGGCGTTGAGCGCGCGCGCGACCTTCTTCGACGAGAGCGGGAAGAGCGTGCCCCCGGTCCACGAGCTCGGGCCGTCCTGGGGGCGGAACCCGTCGCGCGAGACGTTCTGGCTCTCGATGCCGATCATCGTCACGGGAACTCCACCGAGGTGGGCGTCCTGCACGATCGCCATCTCCGCGCCCACCCAGCCGCGCCAGCGTTCGAGCACGCCGCCGTCGCGATCGACGACGGCCGCCATGACCTCCCGCATCGGGAAGGGGCGCTTGCGACCCGGGTTCGTCTCGTCGTCGAAGATGTCGCCGACGCGCGCGAAGTCGCCGTCGCAGGCGTCCCGGGTCACGTCGCGGTCGACCGGGTCGCCGCTCCCCTGCGGTCGCGGCGAGGTCTCGCCGGGAACCACGTAGGTGTAGCGGTAGTGGTCGTAGAGGATCCGGTACGCGTCGCCCAGATCCGTCGCGAAGTACTGCGCCTCGCCGTTCGGGCCCATGATGCGCTCGAAGCCGCCGATGGCCGACTCGTCCTCGGCCGAGACGGCGCCGCTCGCCTCGAGGGCCGCGCGACCCGTGAGCACCATCGACGCGCCCTGGGTCATGATCAGCGCGCCCTTGGTGTGCATGAGCATCGTCGAGAGCGAGTCCCAGTAGCTCTGCGCGCCCACGTTCACGCCGGCGACGATCACGTGGATCGTGCCGCCCCCCTGCGTGAACTCGACGATGCGACGGCCCGGGTCGTACGCCGCATCGTCGAGTTCACGCAGGCGGGCGGCACGATCCACGTGATCGTCGCGGGCGTGAACGTGGGCGCGCAGAGCTACTGGGACTCGCTCTCGACGATGCTCATGCACA
>JAAUYD010154771.1_pt1 | contig 10033 bp, 6 predicted proteins | sample 7278101 | NCBI WGS metagenome assembly JAAUYD01 (sample SAMN14350128, study PRJNA611818) | marine sediment metagenome | isolation source: surface marine sediment (0.6m) | place: French Polynesia: Moorea | collected 2018-08
AATACTTTTTTGAAGGCGGTCTTACAAAAAAATATCGAAAGATAGGGGCCGCAGTTCTTGAAATTTTCTGAAAGTGCTCATTTGAACGGTCGCCGACAGCTGTTAACATCCCAATTACATGATCAAAATTATATTTGTTTTTAATACCCTGAATGACTCTAACATCGCGGCGAACGCTTTCTGGATTTTTACAACGGCAAAGAAGCACATGACGTCCTTTAAAACGTAAAAAATTTAACCGCGTTGGATTATCATTCGGATTCTTCCCAAATTTCTTAAGAACGGAGTGAACCGTTTCAAGCGAAACAGGCAATCTTGGCTGCATTCCTTCGACAGCCGCTAAAACAGCCATTACATTTGCAACGTTATAAGTCAGCTGACCTTTTAGCGTAATCGGTATTTTTCTTACATCTATTACAGTATCTGTTAACGAGCCTGACTTTTTATAAATTCTCTTATTATGAAAATAATAGCAATTCGAAAACTCGTTGAACTTATTCTCGACAGTAAAGTATACCACTGAAGAATTCGATTTAGATACCATTTTACGTACCAATGAATCATCGCCATTTAACACTGCTGTGCCGTTCGATTCAGTGTGCTGGACTATTGTGGATTTGACTTCCGACAATTGTTCCAGCGTATGGATACCGTCAAGTCCCAAATGGTCTTCATAGATATTCGTTACAACGCTTACCTGACATTTTGAAAAGCCGAGACCATATTTAACAATTCCTCCTCGTCCTGTTTCTGCTACGAGTATATTGATATCTCGTCCGCGAGTTGCGTGCCATACTCCCAGTCCACCGGTGTAATCGCCATGCATAATTTCGATACCATCGGAATATACGCCATCGGTGCATGCCATACCGACACGATATCCAGCTGACAAGTATATTTTATTCAATAGTCGAGTCACGGTAGTTTTGCCGTTTGACCCGGTAATTGAAATAATAGGAATATTACGCCATTTTATATAAGGCCGAATAAGGAATAGATTGGCACTTCTGCGAATGATACTATATATCAGTTTATTCCTGTAAATTAAGCTTTTAATGAATTCTTTCATTCAATATTTAATCCTAAATTCGATCGAATTAATATGTATACACTTACAAAATATCTGATGGAATTAAATTAATTCGATGAAGTCTAAAAGTAATTTGATTGAAGAAAATGCGATAATTTTTTATTTATGTTTTGTTTTTAGTATACGTTTTTTGAAAAGGTCCAACACTAATAAATAATAAAGAAAGCTAGTACTAGAAAAATCTGAGTTATTTAGAATTTTCGAAAAGTCCTGTTTAGATATAAAACCTGGCAGATTGATATCTTGAACCAGTTCGCCAAGCGCACCACTTTTTAACCAATTCGTCAATTCATCAACTTTTTGTCTTCCCTTTCTTTGAACAGCTATTTTTTTATAGCCGTTTTTAATTAGAATCCTTTTCAAAATTTCCTTGGCCTGAAATCTATTAGCGTATCTTACTTTTGGATCAAATTCAAAACTCATACGAACGATGTTATAATCTAGAAAAGGACATAACAATTCAATATTAAAATCTAGAAATAGAAGTGTTTCTAATTCATAAGCATTAGTTAATAAATTTGTGAGATGTACTACTTCCGGATAATAATTACTGTTTAAATATTCGATTTGTAACTCTCTTCTGTATTCGAAGGCGTCACAAATCATTTTGTCGCCAAATGAATTTCTCACTATGTCAAAATCAGTATAAATACCAACATTGTTGATAGGGGCATAAACAGAGGACAAATCATTTTCTAAAGTATCAGACAAAATCTTTATTTTATTTTTAAAGATTGAATTTACTAGTCCATAATTATCTAATCTTTTAAGAGTTGATTTAAATGGCTTTCTGTCACCTATTAGCTTTTGAAGTTTCTGTATTGCTGCTAATACTCTTAGCTTTGGCGAACTGGATAGCCCAAAGAGAGTATCAGCTAACTGAGCATGAAACAGAAAGCGGATATCCTGAAAATGTTTTTTAAGGCAATCTGCCATTGCGGTAAAGAATGGCAAAAAAGTATATCCAAAAGGTTGGGCTAAAGTATCAATTGTTTTTAAAAGAAAGGCAGCATAATCATCTGATGAAACATCTACTAAAGAATGTTTGGTATTGAATATCGTACTCGCTTCTTTTGCATAGTCTATCTCAAAAGAAAAACTCGGTGCGTTTATTGGAGCATAGCTAAACGAATTTGGTTCAATATTTTTTAAATTATGGTTAATAAATATTTGTAATAAGCTTGAATCTATCCCGCCAGATAACAGGTTGGCAAAATTATAGCTGGTGCTTTCTATTCTATTTAAATGTGAAATAACAACTCTATTGAACTCTTTCGTAAATGAGGCAACTGACTTATCATCGATTCTATTAATTTTTTTCTTATTTTCAGAGAATTTCAAATCCTGCTGTAGTTTTATAAATAGTTTCCCATTATTCCATTTCATCAATTTTCCAGGCATCAGACTAAAAATGTCTTTGAAGTAAGTCTCTGATCCAGGCATGTGTCTGAATAGAAAATGGAAAGGAATATTTTTTTCATTCAATTGAATAATATCAATAATTTTCAAAAGATATTTCAAATTGTCACATGCAAAAATATTTCCATTGGATTCAAAATAATACAATTGGGTGCAGGACAATAAATTTTTAAACACGATGAATTTAGCATCTCTTTTACTTAAGGCAATAATTAAATAGCTTCCTGATATTAATTCATTTGATATTTCATTTGGAGTAGCTGCCTTATTTTGTAGTATTTGTTTTGCAGAGAGGTTAGAATAGGAACCATTGCGGGCAAGGCCTAATTTAATGACAACCGATGTTTCGGATTCTGCTACATCACCATATGTTGTATGATAAAATAATCTTCCGAAGTCACCAAAGCCTATTATATTGGGAGCAATTCCTAAACGATCTGCGAATTTATTTATTAATTTACTTTCTGTTTCTCGAGTGAATCCGAATATGGTATAAAATCCGTGATCAGACATGATATCTCATTTTGTTTCTATTTCTTTAGATTCGCGTGCTTTTCATGGTGATTGCCTGACATTTTTATAGCTCTACACTGATGTCAAACTTAAATGCCGGGCATCGCATGTGCTAATTTATGATTTGAAGGGTTGCAATGAGCAAGTAAAAAATAGGACATTACCTTTGGTTATTTTTAAAATATATCTTTCTCATGTTTAGTGGGATTCGGGCATACAGAACTCAACACTATGGAGTGAGAAGAATCTTTTTAAACTCATCCATTTGGCTAAAGTAGTTTGGTGGATAATAGGAAGTGTTAGTCTCCAATAGTATTGGACCTTTTTCTGTTAGAGCAAAATCCCATCCAAGTGTTCGCATCGGCAGGAAATTTAAAGCAGCCTTTTTAGAAATTGCAATAACTTCATCCCAGAATGGTAGCTTGAATTCATTGAACTTCAGGTCGGTTTCAGGATGTTCGGTTACCTTTTTAAAACCTCCCTTTTTGAGGTCAAACAGAATACCATATTCCAGGGTTCCATCATCTAACGAGATATTGATTTTTAGGTCACCTTGCTGTGACGTAATTTTGGGACCAGATGCAATGTTTAAATGACCATTCAAAATTTTGAACTGTTTAGATGAGTTTACTAACGTAATAATTCGAATGGTATGGAGATTTTGAGAGGGACTAATTTTTAAAAAACAGGGCTGATTTTTTAATTTTTCTTGCACTATAAATGAATCATACTTCTTATTATTGATAATACTTTCATAAATCTCATGCGCACTTGTTACATTTGCAAGACCATCTATTATCCCGTTGTCAGCTTTTGTGTAAAAATTTACAGATTCCCCTCCTTGTCCAAGTATAGGCTTGACTACAAATTCATTCGGTAATTCATTTGTTATAAACTGGACTAGGTTGTCTTTATCTAATAGTGGCGAGTCTGTGATATATGATACACTTAAGAAATCTCTGAATATAATGGCATACAACTTGGGAATAGGTAAATTTAACCTTTCGCAAAAATTGTAAAAAATACCTTTGTTCAGTCTTGTTACATACCATTTACTCATGCCATTCAAGGTCCAAAGTGTTTTATTAAATTTCTTTTGACTGATGTATTTGTTGGTATTTTTATCTGATGGTGAAGATGATAATAACCCAAGACTGAATATCTCATCATGTCGATATTTTTCTGCTCTGCGCAGCCAAAAATAATTAAAAAAAGATAAATAATACTTAATGCTAAGGGGTGAGTGAAATCGCTTGCAAAATTTTGCAAGTTGGGAAAGCTTTTTTACAATTTTATCAGGTCGAAAATCTTTTATACCGAGTTTGTTCAAAGGCATGTATGGTAAACTCCTAAAATTGCGGTTTCTATTTAACCAATAAGATAGACTATCACCAAAACTGGACTTATAGCCTAAATAAAGTAGAAAGTATCATATATGCGAAGATTTTATTGGAAATCAATTTCTTATTGTCCCATAGTATAGGATTGTATTCCCCTTTACCTGTGAAAGGAGATCCCATACTGACCGAATAGTCTTTTGTTTTTTTCAGTAAGTAACCCGCCGTTTGTGGCTTGCAGCCCAACGGTTCCCCAATTCTGGTTTGCCTCAATAATCATCGGACCTTTCGGGGTAACGGCAATATCCCAACCAATAGATTTCAGATGATGAAATTCTTTTTGTCCTTTGATTACCATCTTTTTCAAATCACTCCAACAGGGTATTTGAAAATTTAGAAATTCGGTTTGCGAAACAGGATGCCTGAGAAAAATTTTACCATGACCTAAAGAACCATTATTTCGCATATTTTCAATCGTCTTGGTGATTAATTCAAAGTCTGATACAGATTCAAATTCCTTAATAGTTTGCTGGGACAAAAAGCTTACAAATCCCTCTTTTTTTAATCTACCATTTTTAATGTCGACGCCAATAACAATTCCACCCAGTGTGAAATTATCGATAGGAAATGTAGTTGAGCTTGTTCTTAGCATAGCGCCTAAAATTTCGACAGATCCGTCGATGCATAGAAAGGTTATGATCCTTATAGAGTTTATCGAATGAGGATTTATTTCATCTAATTTTGGGTGCTGTTTTATGCGTTCCTCAACGATATATTCACCTTTTTCCCATTTGGTTAAACTATCTGGATTAGATAAGTCTTTTATCGATACCAAATGAATCCCGGCACCCCATGATCCTGTCTCGGGTTTTAATACAATAGATTTTAAGTTATTCTCTTTCATCAGCTGTTGAAGATCCGCTTGTTGACCCTTGAAAACTCCATTAACTAATACCCCATAGTGCCTTGGCACAGGTAGGTGATGATAGCCACATAAAATCTTAAATATGTGTTTATCGTGTACAAGAATAGTCTTGCGATGCCATAACTTTTTTAGCTTTCCATTAGTAAAGGGGTCTGAGTCCGGACAGCCAATATATTCTTTAAATTTTTTTCTGGCTTTTGTGTCAAAGCCAAATAAGTGGTAGTTAGAAGGCATGATCTTCAATACGAAAAACAAAAACACATAATCTAAGATCTGTGATGACTTAGATTTTATTTTTTCTTGATTTAATGTGTAGCCTGGCGTGTTGAAACCTTTAAATAAATGAAAGATTCGTCTGTAATGAGCGAAAAATATATAAATTTTTACAAGAACTCTATATACACTTCGGGCTGTCAAATCAAAATCTCCTCAGAAAGTATTTTATTGCTCAGTAATTTGGGAATTATTTTCTGTGAATACGAAATGCTTTTTTTTCAATTTTATTTTGGTCGTGAGGTTAGTCTTCAACACTCGTCTTTTTCAATATTCGACAATGTCCGTCTGGCTAAATTTCTTTTTCTAAAACTTTAAATTTTCTGTTATTTTGCAATAAAAATTTATCTACAAAACTAATATTTACCGGTGAAAAATGAGTTTTAAAGGAAGAATTCAAATCAGATATGCATTTTTTTCTTGCTTCTTCATTATCCTGCATTAATTGGATTCTAAATTCGACGGAACCTTCTTTCTTTTGTACTATTTTGTATTTTTTTATGTATGGGAATCCTTCCTTCTCCATAATATTATAGAAAAAGTTCCAGAAATATTTACGTTCGTTGTATAAAATGAAATCGTCATTTCTGCCGAAGACCTTGCCTAAAATGGGCAAAGTTCGGCCACATGGACACTGATTATTCTCTGGTAGCAATATTCTATCCCCAAGATCATATCGTATAAATGGCATTACATAATTTTCGAGATTGGTAACAATGATTGAACCCATCTTTCCGTTTAATTGAGTATCGACATCACGAAAATTGATTAAGATCGTTTCCATGCTGGTGTGAAGGTTATTTGATTGTTCCGGACATGCCCAAGCAATATTTCCCATTTCTTCAGTTCCGTAGGTATTTAATGTGTCGCAACCAAACTTTTCAAAAAACCTTACGCGGTGTTCTTTCATAAGCATTTCTGCCGTCGAGATAAGAATTTTAGGTTTTACTTCAGTCTCTCTTTTATCGAGTTCTTCAGCAAATATCTCAAGAGATGATCTCGATCCAAAAAGTACGTCACAATTGTTTTTTAGTATTTCATCCATCGCATCATCTGGTTGAGTCGCAATTTCTATATCCTTTCTTCTAAATAAACCAAACTTTTGCGCTATTGACTTTTTAGGCTTAGACCCCCCCCACAATCGTATCGTGCTATAGAACGGTGAGTATCCCCACGCCCGAAGGTAGCGCATTACCTTTAATGTAGCGATGAGAGATTCTGTTTTACCGAACCATATTTCAAGTGGTTGTCCGGTGGATCCGCTCGTTCTGGCTTTTCTAACATTCTTTTCAGTGGTCCTGCTATCAACTCTGTTTTTTAAAGAAGTGTTTTGCATTATATCCCTTGTAATTATGGGTATTTTCTCAATGTCCTCATAATTGTGGATCTGGTGTGGTTGAAAGCCCTGCGAATCATAAAGTTCTTTGTACATGGGTATTTTTTCATACGCATGGTGTATTAACCTCTTAAGGCTCTTAAATTGATAAGCTCTCAAATAACTTAAATCCTTATATTGAAATGAATTTAGTCGTTGCCATGTCATCAATAATCTCAGAAAATTGACCATCTCAATTTTTCCTTATATATGAACATATGGTGATTGGTCCAAGGCCAAGTGAACTGGGTTGATGAAACCAGATGTTGCAAGAGTGGAAGATGAAGAGTGCGGCAAAGCAAAACAACGGCGATATTTACACCATCTATTGCTGAGATTTTTTCTTGGTAGGCCGTCCGAAAGGAGGGTTAAAAAGAACCTCCAGAGAAGATTGGTGACAATTCACAAACAAAAGAAAGTCGTGGAAATTGGTTTTTTGTGGTTGAAAAGGATATCATTTTTTGATGCTGTTGTTATTTGTAAATAGTAGCAAAATATTTCAAATCAATTATGTCTTTACAATAGAAATGCTCTTCGAATCTTTATTTTTCTTTAGTTGTTTAGGATTTTTCCCATCTTTTATTTGACTGATCACGGATAATAGTTTAAATCTACTTTTCATACCATTTTCAAGCATCTTAAAAAGTTCAATAATTATGGTATCACGTTGATTTTTCATGTTTTTTAGGTTTTTTATTTCTTCCTGCAACCCTTCAACTTTTTCATCTAATATATCAATTCTATTCCCGATTAATTGCGATGAAATGTCTGAAAAAATAGTCCCTTTTTCTTCACTTATATTTTCTTCAATTGCGTCTGAGTCGCGAAAGTTTAAGTCCAGTTTACTAAAAATACCACTTTCTTCCCTTTCTTTTATCACAGTCTCAATTAAGTTTTTATCGATTGTTTTAAGTTCGTCAGCATAACCATACACGAGAGCTGTGTCGCATATAACATTAATAATTCGGGGAATACCAAGGGAATGCTGGTAAATGAGATCAATTGCGTCTTCTAGGAAAATGTCAAGATTTTCCGCTTCGCCTACTTCTAAACGATACCGAATATAATTTTTTACCTCATCTTTGTTTAGCCCATTGATATGGTAATGAGTAGAGACGCGTTGTGCGAATTGTTTTAGATCATGTCGCTGTAATTTGCTTTTGAGTTCAGGCTGCCCAATCAGTATTATTTGAATCAGATGACTTTTTTCTGCTTCCAGATTAGAAAGCATCCTAATTTCTTCCATAGCCTCGAGCGAAATGTTCTGGGCTTCATCTATAATCAAAAGAACGCGTTCGTTTTGAGCATAACGTTCTAACAAAAAATCCTGAAACAATTCCATGATATCAACTTTTTCCCTCACGTCGATATCGATTTCGAATTCTCTGCAAATAGCTTTCAGAAATTGAGAAGCAGGTATGTTAGTGTTGGTAATCAAACCGATATTGATATCGAGCTTCAAGTTATATAGGAGATAGTTAATTAGAGTCGTTTTACCGGATCCAACCTCGCCTGTAATAACAGCGAATCCCTTACTTTCGCCTATCGCATATTCCAAGTGCCTGTATGCATCTTCATGTTCTCTACTCAGATAAAAGTATTCGGGATCTGGATTTAAATTAAACGCTTTCTCTTTTAATCCATAAAATGATTCATACATAATTTGTTATTCCCTTAACTCATATTTGATCGATATTAACAGCCCAATTCAGTGCTAGCATTCTTAATGTTGTCTTAGCAAAATTCGTTCTTTTTACAGTTTATCCATGTATGATTATCGAATTTTATTGATAACCGAACCGATTACAGGTTTGTCTTTCAACAGCTCCATAACTTTCTTAATTTGTTCAATGCTAGTTCGTTTTTCTTCTACGACTAATAAAATTCCATCAACGTATCGAGTTAGAACCAAAGAATCTGTATGCGCCAATAAGGCGGAACAATCAAAAATAATTACCCGGTCTGCTGGGTATCTATTCTTGAAGTCATCAACCAGCAGTTCCATTTTGGGTGAACTTAGAAGTTCCGCTGAATTCGGTAGGGTTTTTCCGGATGGGACAATAACAAGCCGGTCTATACCAGGATTGAGAAGAATTTCGGGTATTTCTACATCGCCTATTAAATAATCGGTTAGCCCTTTAGTTACGGTAATGCCGAAGAAATCTTGTGCAAATTTCTTGTGTTTATTAGAATGAGTTTTCAAATCACAATCTACAATAAGAACTGTGCGATGAAGTTCCTGGGCAATGCTTACGCCCAGATTAATAGAGGTATAGGTCTTCCCTTCATAAGGATTGGCACTGGTTACCAATAAGCTGTTTCCTTCAAGTTTATTAAGGCTGTCCAGAATTTGTGTGCGAAGGGTTTTTATCTGGTCTATTTTTTCGGTTTCATGAAAATGAGATATAATTTTACCTTTTTTTAATACGCTGTTTTCGATTTTTTGAACTCTGGTTTCAGAATAGCGTATATCTAGTTTCGCTTTTAAATTTGCTGCTTCATCTAATGTTACCCTCGCTAGCGTAGGGGGTTTTATAGTCCTTCTAATACCCTTCTGGTGATCACGCCCCCTGCTTTCCTGTGCTTTGTCGAGCGCTTTTTTAAGTTTACTCATTTTACAGGACCTCAATTTTAATAATAGTATACTATCACAAAGTTCAAAGAGAATACTAAATTTGTTTAAATTGTATCAAATAACTACGCGAGCAACATTATTCTTTCAATAACAACTTTCCAAGCTTGATCCAGCTTTATAACGTACAGGTTAATTAAAACCAAGAATACCGCGATACAGGATAGCGCAGCACCCACCCAAATCAGGTTTCTCATCCTGCGTTGCCGTTTTTCCTCTCTGGTTTCGATATAAGAAAATGTCGAGAATACCGGGATGTTCGTAAGTTCTTTGAGTTGGGTGGGAGTCCTAATTGAATCGTCAATGTATTCCTGAATAGCAGATAATACAGTGCTTAAACCGATAGCCATTAAAAAACTCATGAGAATAATTACCAACCTATTTGGCTTTGATGGCTCCTCCGGCAAATATGCCGGGGCGGTAATAGTGAAGCGGCCGCCTTTCTGATCGCCTTCCATTTCCTGGACCA
>JAAUYD010086621.1_pt1 | contig 10032 bp, 6 predicted proteins | sample 7278101 | NCBI WGS metagenome assembly JAAUYD01 (sample SAMN14350128, study PRJNA611818) | marine sediment metagenome | isolation source: surface marine sediment (0.6m) | place: French Polynesia: Moorea | collected 2018-08
CCCAAAAAGTATACGGTTTGCTTCGGCCGGGCCAAAAAGTCGAAAGAAACTGAATGACTTTCTCCGGTTTTGAACCTTTTATCCAAAATGATGTGTGCTCCTGTATTTCGAAAGGGTACCTTTTTGCCATCGAGCCTAACCAAGGAAAACTCCATATTTTGCGCATCTAGAAAAATGGAATCAACAGTTTTAATGATGCTGAAATTGTAGGTTACCCCTCCCTCTATTTTTTTTGTCTCTGGAATTGGTGTTATGGAAACTGAGGCATGGGTGAAATCTACCTTATCCTGATGTTGGGCAGGCATTAAAAGCATCCAAAAAAAGAAAATGATGAGGGGGCTCAACTTCATAGGTCTCTTGCTATCAAAAGTCTTTCCAAATTACATATTTTAGTTTGATGAATCCCAATTTTCTTCAAACTCCTGTTGCCTATTTAAAAGGTGTTGGCCCAAATCGGGCAGAAACACTAAAATCGGAACTGGGTATTGAAACCTATAGGGATTTATTACAACTTTTTCCAAACCGGTATTTGGACCGCACCAACTACTACAAAATAAACCAGTTGCAGCCCAGTGGCTCGGATGTGCAGATTATTGGTAAAATCATTCATCTTAAAACTGTTGAGCAACGAAAGGGAAGACGGCTGGTGGCCACATTTGTGGACGAAACGGGACAAATGGAACTGGTCTGGTTTCGCAGCCAAAAATGGATTCGAGAGCATCTAAAAATAAATGAGCCCTATGTGGTTTTCGGGAGGATATCGCGCTATGGTAGCACATTCTCCATGGCCCATCCAGAAATGGAACTGCTGTCCGTGCATGAACGTGGCTTGAAAGTGGCCATGCAGCCAATTTATCCGTCCACAGAAAGGCTGAGTGCCAAAGGCATTACCAATAGAGTTTTGGGCAAGATGATGCAGCAACTGTTTTTGGAAAGTAAAGGGCAATTCCCCGAATCCCTTTCTGGCAGTTTGATTGACGAACTACGATTGCTTTCAAAGAGTGAGGCGCTTTTCAACATCCACTTCCCCAAGAATCAAGAGCTTTTGGCCAAGGCCAAATTTCGATTGAAGTTTGAAGAATTGTTATTTGTGCAATTGCAATTGATTTCGAAAAAAATCCTGCGGAAACAAAAGATAAAAGGCTTGCCTTTTGATAATGTTGGTGAGAATTTCACCACGTTTTTTGAAAAGCATCTCCCTTTTGAGTTGACCAAAGCACAAAAAAGGGTCATTAAGGAAATCCGCAGTGATTTGGGCAGCAATGCCCAGATGAACCGTTTGCTACAAGGGGATGTTGGGTCGGGAAAGACCATCGTAGCCCTGATGTGTATGTTGTTGGCTATTGACAATGGCTTTCAAGCCTGTTTAATGGCCCCCACCGAGATATTGGCAAATCAACACTATCAAGGGTTGAAAGAATTGTTGGGCAGCATGGAAATCAAGATGGCGCTGCTCACGGGCTCAACCAAAAAATCGGAACGTACCCTTTTGCACAATCAACTTGAAAATGGGAACATGAATATTCTTGTAGGCACCCATGCGGTTTTGGAGGACAAGGTGCAGTTTAAAAATTTAGGATTGGCCATTGTGGATGAGCAACATCGCTTTGGTGTGGCACAGCGTTCCAAACTTTGGCATAAAAATGAAATTCCGCCCCATATCTTGGTGATGACCGCTACTCCCATTCCCAGAACCTTGGCCATGAGTTTATATGGAGACTTGGATATTTCCGTGATTGATGAGCTCCCTCCTGGTCGAAAACCTATCAAAACTGTGCATCGCTATGACAGTAACCGACTTAAGGTTTTTCAGTTCTTCAAAGATGAAATCAAAAAGGGGCGGCAGATTTACATTGTCTATCCGTTGATAAAAGAATCCGAGGCATTGGATTTTAAAGATCTGATGGATGGCTATGAAAGCATTGCCCGGGATTTTCCCTTGCCCGATTATCAGATTTCCATTGTGCATGGGCAAATGAAACCCGCGGACAAGGACTATGAAATGGAGCGATTTGTGAAAGGTGAAACGCAGATCATGGTCGCCACCACCGTGATTGAAGTGGGGGTCCATGTACCTAATGCTTCAGTCATGATCATTGAAAGTGCTGAACGTTTTGGTTTATCCCAGTTGCATCAACTGCGGGGACGTGTGGGAAGAGGAGCAGAACAGAGTTTCTGCATTTTGATGACCAGCAGTAAACTTTCTGAAGATGCCAAGACACGTTTGCAAACCATGGTCCACACTAACGATGGTTTTGAAATTGCCGAGGTGGATTTGAAACTACGTGGACCGGGAGACCTTATGGGAACCCAACAAAGTGGGATGCTCCATTTGAAAATTGCAGATATTGTAAAAGACAATCAAATCTTGAAAACCGCTCGTTATCACGCGATTCAATTATTGAAAGAGGACCCCAAACTGGAAAACCCCGAAAACCGACTTATCCGAATTGCATATGCCAAGATGATGCAAAACGCCATGATTTGGGGGTATATAAGCTAAAAACCCGGCTTTCGCCGGGCTTTTCCCATTATAAAAAAGATAGTGCTAATTGATGCCCTCTCCGTTTTCTGCTTTGGCCAAGTTGGCCGCCACACGGTCTTTATTAGGTTGAGCCGGAGCGTTTTCCATGGCAATTTTAAGGTGCTTCACCGTGGATTTATGGTCTCCCAAAGCTGAGTAACCACGGGCCAAGCCGTAGTGTACTGGCCAAGTATCCTTGTGGTTTTTGGCATTCCACTTAAATATTTCCAAGGCCTTATCAGCATCACCTTGACCAATCAATTGTCGTCCATAACCGTGTACCTGGAAAACAGTGCCCAACGGCAGCGCTTCCTGCATAAGGGCATCCGCTTCGGCAGTTTTACCCTGCTTGGCCAATATTTGGGATTTAATCCTAAGGTTATTGAAGTTCTTTTGACTAAAAAACTGACCAGCTATGGCTGCATCCACCCAACCAAGGGCCTCATCGAGATCTCCATCGTTGTTCAGTGCAAAATTAGCGGCCTGCTCCCAACTTTGTCTTGCAAATCCAGGCGTGGTTTGCAATTGCTGTCGAATTTCGGCCAATACATTGTTGGTTACATCCGCTTCCACCTTAAAAGGGATTTGTTTCTTTTCCCAATTGAGAGAAACCACAGCCGAGGTGGCATCGACTTCAGTAAACATAAAGGTCAATTGTTCTACATGGGAAATCTCTTTGGTCTCAACATCCACTTGCAAAGCGTCATCTTTTGGGTCATAGAAATAACTCCCCCATGCATCGTGGTTTTTGGAGAAGATGATCTTAGCGGTATTGTCTTCATTGATGACCATATGCAATCCGTACTTTCCAGCAGGAAGTGTTTTGCCCCCAATAGTTAGGTCATGGGTTGTCTTAAAAATGGTGTTCTCATTGGCACCTGCCCTCCAAGGTGATTCTTCGGCGGTTCCAAAACCAAGATTGTTCATACCGTATGGGACAAGTGCGCCCCACACTTCGCGGTCGTTTACGCTGGGCCGGGAATAAACCACGGTTACATCCGTATTTCCAATACGTTGTGAAACCTTGGCCATTTGGCTACCTCTAGGTAGAAAGTTCAATTGGGCAACGGCTGAGCCCGATATAAAAAATAAGGCAACTAGAATTTTGGCCGTTAAGACGGAATAATTGTTTTTCATGGTTCGTTGTCGATTTAATTAATGAATAAACTGTTAGGTCGTATGCTTCGAAAGTAGGCTGCTTCCAATTTCAAAAGCGTTACAGCTATGTTAAATAACCCCTGAACCTGTTAAATTTCAGGCATTTAAAGAAAATATTAACAGAAATTAAAAGCGGAAGAACTTCTCACCGGAATCCCTTAAGTAAACTTTTATCGGGCTTAGATTTACCCCGGCAAATCCATATTACTGCCCCCTACCTTCCTTTGGTTAAAATTGGTTTGGTAATATCCTGATGCAAGTTTCTCCCATTGAAAAGTTTATGATTCGTAGAAAATGATTTAAGCCCGTATTGGACATCGTAATTTTTACCTTTGGTAAGATGATTATTTTAAAGCAAATTTTACTTTTGTTCGCTTAGTTAATATGAATTTGAAAATGAGCAAGACACTATTTGATAAGGTTTGGGATTCACACGTGGTCCAGCATATTGAAAATGGTCCTGACGTATTATTTATCGATAGGCATTTGGTACATGAAGTTACAAGTCCAGTAGCCTTTTTGGGGCTGAAGAACCGAGGCATCAAAGTATTGTATCCGGAACGCACATTCGCCACTGCAGACCATAACACTCCTACAAGAAACCAACATCTCCCGGTTAAGGATAAGTTGTCGGCAAATCAGTTGAAGGCCCTGGAGAACAACTCCAAAGAGCATGGTATTCCATATTGGGGTCTTGGGCATGAGAAGAATGGGATTGTACATGTGATTGGTCCAGAAAACGGGATTACGGTCCCCGGTGCCACTATCGTTTGTGGCGATTCGCATACCTCCACTCATGGCGCATTTGGTGCTATTGCATTTGGAATCGGTACCAGTGAAGTGGAAATGGTGCTCTCTACCCAACGCATCATGCAGCCAAAACCAAAAAGCATGCGCATCAATATCAATGGTACGCTGAACAGAGCCGTAACCCCAAAAGATGTAGCGCTCTTTATCATCTCCAAACTCACTACTTCCGGTGCCACAGGATACTTTGTAGAGTATGCAGGAGATGTCTTCAAGAATATGTCCATGGAAGGACGAATGACGGTATGCAACCTTAGCATTGAGATGGGTGCCAGAGGAGGAATGATTGCTCCGGACGAAACTACATTTGAATATATAAAAGGCAGGGAATTTACTCCTAAAGGTGAGGACTTGGAAAAAGCACAGAAGTATTGGGAAACACTTTATTCTGATGCTGATGCAATCTTTGACAAGGAACTTTCTTTTGATGCCAGTGAAATAGAGCCGATGATTACTTATGGGACCAATCCTGGAATGGGCGTCGGAATTCAGAAAGGTATTCCTTTTGCGGATGACGTGGAGGGTGGTAATGCGACCTACAGGAAATCCTTGAATTATATGGATTTCAATGAGGGTGAAGCTATGATTGGTAAACCTATCGATTTTGTCTTTCTCGGAAGTTGCACCAATGGAAGAATTGAGGATTTTAGGGCCTTTGCATCCATCGTAAAAGGCAGGAAAAAGGCAGACAACGTAACGGCATGGCTGGTTCCAGGTTCACATAAAGTGGAAGAAGCCATTAAAGCAGAGGGAATTTTGGATATTCTGAATGAGGCTGGTTTTGAACTCAGGGAGCCCGGATGTTCCGCATGTTTGGCGATGAACGATGATAAAATTCCTGCGGGAAAATATGCCGTGAGCACCTCCAACAGAAACTTTGAGGGAAGACAAGGTCCGGGAGCTCGAACGCTTTTGGCAAGTCCCTTGGTTGCTGCGGCAGCTGCGGTCACGGGTAAGGTGACAGACCCTAGGAGTCTTATGGAAGAACTACAAGAAGCTTAGACAATGCACAATAAGCAATGATCAATTTCCAATGTTCTCCTTTTGTAATTGTTCATTGAAAACAGATAATTGATAATTGAAAAGATGGCATACGATAAATTCAATATACTAAAGAGCACAGCGGTTCCATTACCCATCGAAAACGTGGATACGGACCAAATCATCCCAGCACGTTTTTTAAAGGCAACCGAACGCAAAGGATTTGGTGATAATCTCTTTCGTGATTGGCGCTACCATCCCGATAATACCCCAAAAGAGCAGTTTGTACTGAACAACCCTATTTACGGAGGTAAAATATTGGTCGGAGGTAAGAACTTTGGGTCCGGGTCATCTAGAGAGCATGCAGCCTGGGCTGTCTACGATTACGGTTTCCGTTGTGTGGTTTCGAGCTTCTTTGCAGATATTTTCAGGAATAACTGCTTGAACATTGGCGTACTCCCTGTTCAGGTAAGTCCAGAATTTTTGCATAAAATATTCAAGGCCATAGAAAGCAATCCAAAAACCGAGTTGGAGGTCAATCTTCCTGAACAGACGATAACCATTTTGGCAACTGGCGAAAGCGAAAGTTTCAATATAAACGGCTACAAAAAACAGAATATGCTTAACGGCTTTGATGATATCGATTACCTATTGAACATCAAAAAAGACATTGAGAAATTCGCCGAGGATACCCCACTTTAATTGATTTGCACCGCCTAAGAAAATGAAAAAAAGAACCATTGAAATAATGGACACCACGCTCCGCGATGGGGAACAAACTTCCGGGGTTTCTTTCACGGCTTCCGAAAAGTTGACCTTGGCCAAACTGCTGTTGGAGGAACTCAAGGTAAACCGCATTGAAGTGGCATCCGCAAGGGTCTCCGAGGGTGAATTTCAAGCGGTAAAAAGCATTACTGAGTGGGCTGAGGAAAACAACAGAATCCATCAAGTGGAAGTATTGACCTTCGTTGATAACGGTGCCTCCATCAATTGGATGAAAAAAGCCGGAGCGAAAGTGCAAAACCTTTTGACCAAAGGTTCGTTAAATCATTTGACCTATCAACTTAAAAAAACTCCTGAGGAACACTTTGAAGGTATCGCCAAGGTTGTAGAATTGGCAAAGCAAGAAGGTATTGAAACGAATGTCTATTTGGAGGACTGGAGCAATGGTATGCGAAACTCCCCAGACTATGTGTTCCAATTCTTGGATTTTTTGGACCAGCAACCCATAAAGCGGGTACTACTTCCAGATACTTTGGGGATTTTAACCCCCGCTGAAACGTTTGAATATGTTGAGAAAATAATCCAACGGTATCCCGGGGTGCACTTTGACTTTCACGGACATAACGACTATGACCTCAGTGTTTCCAATGTCATGGAAGCCCTGAAAGCCGGGGCTCACGGATTACATCTCACCGTAAATGGAATGGGAGAACGGGCTGGCAATGCGCCATTGGCAAGCACGATTGCCGTAATCAATGATTTTCTTCCCGAAATTGAGACTCAAGTGGTCGAATCCTCCCTTTTTAAGGTAAGCAAATTGGTCTCGACTTTTACAGGATTTGGCATCCCAGCAAACAAACCTATTGTCGGAGATAATGTTTTCACTCAAACTGCTGGCATACATGCAGATGGAGATAATAAAAAGAATCTTTACTTCAATGATTTGATGCCCGAGCGCTTTGGCCGAAAAAGGAAATATGCGTTGGGAAAAACTTCTGGAAAAGCCAATATTCTGAAAAACCTACAGGAATTGGGATTGACGCTAAATGACGAGGAAGTACAAAAGGTCACAGAACGCATCATAGAGCTCGGGGACCGCAAAGAAAAGGTTACCACGGATGATCTTCCTTACATTATTTCGGATGTACTGGATAGCGCTTCATTCAAGCAAAAAGTCTTCATTAAATCCTATGTGCTCACCCATGCCAAGGGATTAATGCCCTCCACTACCCTTTCCATCGAAATTGAAGGTGAGGCCTATGAAGAAAATGCTCAGGGTGATGGACAATTCGATGCTTTTATGAACGCCCTGCGTAAAGTCTATGAAAAAAGAGGAAGCAAGTTGCCGAAATTGGTAGATTACGCAGTCCGGATACCACCAGGAAGTAGTTCTGACGCCCTGTGCGAAACCATGATTACCTGGAAGACGGGAAGAAAAGATTTCGTGACCACCGGATTGGATTCTGACCAGACGGTTTCGGCCATTAAGGCCACAGAAAAAATGCTCAACATAATTTAAGAGAACCACATGAAATTGAATATCGCCTTATTGGCAGGAGACGGTATTGGTCCTGAAGTAATTGACCAAGCCGTAAAAGTATCGGATGCGGTAGCCGCAAAGTTCAACCACAAAATTAACTGGACACCTGCACTTACTGGTGCTGCAGCAATCGATGCCGTAGGGGAACCCTATCCGGATGAAACCCACGATGTATGTGTCAATGCGGATGCTGTGCTGTTTGGTGCCATTGGACACCCGCGTTTTGACAACGACCCTTCCGCTAAGGTAAGACCCGAACAGGGATTGCTGAAAATGCGACAAAAACTCGGTTTGTTCGCCAATGTGAGGCCCACGTTTACCTTCCCCTCCCTAATTGATAAATCCCCTTTGAAAAGGGAACGCATCGAGGGAACCGACTTGGTCTTCTTACGGGAGTTAACAGGAGGCATCTATTTTGGAAAAAGGGGGCGTGAAGATGACAATAATACCGCCTATGACACCTGCACCTATACAAGGGAAGAAGTGGAGCGTTTGGCCAGAAAAGGTTTTGAAATGGCAATGCAACGTTCTAAAAAACTATGCTGTGTGGACAAGGCCAATGTACTGGAGACTTCGCGATTATGGAGAGAAACGGTGCAAGGTCTGGAAAAAGAATATCCTGAGGTTGAGGTATCCTACGAATTTGTGGATGCTGTGGCCATGCGCTTGGTTCAGTGGCCCAATGACTATGATGTGTTGATTACCGAAAACCTTTTTGGGGATATTTTGACAGATGAAGCATCGGTGATTTCTGGCTCCATGGGACTGATGCCTTCCGCATCCTTGGGAGAGAAAACATCCCTGTTTGAGCCCATACACGGCTCCTATCCCCAAGCTGCAGGCAAGGATATTGCCAATCCCCTAGCTACGGTTTTATCAGCTGCAATGATGTTTGAAACCGCTTTTGGACTAAAAGACGAAGCCGACGCCATTCGTGCCGTGGTTAATAAATCCTTGGCCGAGGGTGTCGTTACCGAAGACTTGGCCGATGGCGGCACCGCATACAAAACCAGTGAAGTGGGAGATTGGTTGGCGGCCAATATTTAGTAGCCTATTTCATCAAAGAATATAGTCCGTACTCAAAAAGTTGCTCACTTTAGCTTCGAGCAATTGCTCTATGGTTTCATTGTTAAGGTCGTTATCCTTAAAGGCTACAAAGGTTCTTATGGAAAAGGAGCGCAATGCATCATGAACGCTAAGCGTTGCTTGCGCAGAGTCCTTTCTTCCCGTGAAGGGATAAACATCCGGACCTCGTTGACATGAACTATTAAGGTTTACGCGGCAAACCAAGTTGGCCAAAGTGTCAATTAAAGGGGACAGTGAATACACATCCTTGCCAAATAGACTTACTTGCTGCCCGTAATTGGATTCAGCCATATCATCCAAAGGCTCCTCGATATCTTTAAAGGACAGCACCGGGATTATTGGACCAAATTGTTCCTCTTCATATACCCTCATGTCCTTGGTCACTGGATACAGCACCGCTGGCCATATAAAGTTATCCTTGTGTTTTCCTCCCTTTTTGTTCTTGATTTTGGCACCCTTGGCTTTTGCATCATCCAAAAGTTCTTGGATATAAGCTGGCTTGTCCGGTTCCGGGAGCGGTGTCAACTGAACGCCATCGTCCCAAGGGTTCCCAAACTTTAATGCATCCACTTTTTCAGAGAATCTTTTGAGAAACTCATCCTTGACCTCTTCGTGGACGTAAACCACCTTAAGAGCTGTACAGCGTTGGCCATTAAAGGAAAGCGTTCCAGCAATGCACTCGTTCACCGTTAAGTCTAAATCTGCATCAGGCAGCACAATGGCCGGGTTTTTGGCCTCGAGACCCAAAACCAATCGCAATCTGTTGCTTTTAGGGTGTTGCTCTTGCAGGGCATTTGCGGATTTACTGTTCCCAATCAATGCTAACACATCCACCTTGCCAGTCTTCATTATCGGTGCAGCCACTGCCCTACCTCTTCCGAACAAGACGTTCACCACCCCTTTTGGAAAACTGCTTTGAAAAGCTTCCAAGAGTGGAGTAATTAAAAGCACCCCATGCTTAGCAGGCTTAAAAATGGTCGTGTTACCCATGATTATCGCTGGAATCAACAAGGCAAAGGTTTCGTTCAATGGATAATTGTATGGCCCCAAACACAACACCACACCCAATGGCCCTCGCCGTATATGGGCATAGACTCCATCATGTTTTTGGAACTTGGCGCAGTTCCTGTCCAGTTCTTTATACTCTTCAATAGTATCATAAATGTATTCCACAGTCCGGTCGAACTCCTTATAGGAATCTGGTTTGGATTTA
>JAAUYD010194157.1_pt1 | contig 10032 bp, 9 predicted proteins | sample 7278101 | NCBI WGS metagenome assembly JAAUYD01 (sample SAMN14350128, study PRJNA611818) | marine sediment metagenome | isolation source: surface marine sediment (0.6m) | place: French Polynesia: Moorea | collected 2018-08
CGCGCACCTCGGTGAACTCGAGGTTGAGGCGCGCGGCCTCGAGCGCGGCCTGCGCGCTCTGCACGTCGGCCTCGGCGGCCAGCGACGCGGTGCGGCGCAACGTGAAATCCTCTTCGGAGATACTCTTGCTCTCGCGCAGGCGCCTGCCCCTCTCGAACTGCGTGCGCGCGTTGGTCGCCGCCGCACGGGCCTGGCTGACCTGCGCCTCGCGCTCGCGCAGTTCGGCCTCGAACGGCCGGCGATCGATGATGAACAGCAGATCGCCCTCTTCGACGACCGCACCGTCTTCAAACGCCACCCGCTCCAGGTAGCCGCTAACGCGGGCGCGAACCTCGACATCCTCGACGGCCTCGATACGTGCCGTGTACTCGTCCCACTCGACGACCTCTTTCTTCACCGGCGTCGCGACGGTAACGGCCGGCGGCGGACTCGACTGCGCCGTGGTGTTACCGGTGGTGTCCGGTTGGCAGGCCACGAGTGTCAACGCGATCAACGCAACAGTCACAGCGATGCGTCGCTGCGACCAGCGTGGCAAGAATGATGTCACCGTGACCCTCCTGCGTCGGTCTTTGTATGGAGCCGTGCGCAACGCAAGTTCGGTCTTTCGATCGTCGTCATGACTGGCCGATCGTGCGGGCGATTCCGCAACGGTAGTGCAAGGACATCGGCGAGTCGACCCGCTAATTCCGTGGGGCCGCTGTGGTATCCGATCCGACGGCGACCAGCGGTCCGCGGGGGCATTCGACGCGCCCGACGGTGATCGGCGGGATAGCAATCGCCGCCCGCTGTGACTCGTGCCCGGTGACGATGCAGACGGCGACATCGCGACCGAATCACCGTGGTGTTGGGCTGGGAGCACGTCACGCAGCGCCGACCGCGAAGGCGACACGCGCGGCAGCGTACAGCGCCGCGATCGGCGGCCGAGCGGTGTCAGGAACGTGGTTTGTGGACCGCGGCTATCGCGTCGAGCAGCGCCTGCTCCTGCTGTCGGGCCATCGCGACGAACAGGCCACCGACGACGTAGCGATCCTGCGAGATGCGCCTGACCTGGCGAACCAAGCATTCGTAGACCAACGGTGTCTGCGGTCCGCCGTCACCCCCGACGAAACGGATCTCGATCGTGTCGCCGGGGGTCAGCAGGCCGCCGTCCTGTGCGAGCGCGATCACCGCATCGCGGGACACCGACAGGCCGAGACCGGCAATCGAGATATCGCTCGCTTCGGCGTCGAACCACGCGCCCTCCCCGCGGCCGAGGCGCGCTGCCCAGGATACCGGGAAACGGGGATGTAAACGTCTTTCCTGCATCTTCGCTTCCATTCTAGCCGCGTTCGCGGCATAACGCTGCCGATCGCGCGGCATTTCCGGCACGCCGCCATGCCTGGCGGCGGCCGACGGTCGATCCCTCAATGCCACAGGCCGGTGACGTGCCAGCGCGGCGAACGCCGCACGTGCCGCCCCGGGAAGGCTCCCCGGTAGTCGTCGTCGAGCAGCCGGCCGACTCCGTGCGCCGGCCCGGCCGACTTCAGCGCCATCAGCCGATCGACGCGATCGCCGGTCTCGGGATGGGTGCGCAGCAGCGACGGCTCCGGCACGCGTTTGCCGGGCAAGAAGACCCGTTCCATCCAGCCACCCTGGACACGCTCGATGCGCAGCAGTGCGCGCGCCAGGCCATCCGGATCCCCGGTCAGCGCGACCGCGTTGAGATCGGCATCGTATTCGCGCGTGCGCGACAGCGCGAGCTGCGCCAGCGACGCGAACGACGGCGCAACGATCAGCAGCAGGATCAGCCACCAGCTGACGGTCTGCGCCGACAACAGCATCAGCGGCAGATTGACGAGCAGCAGAAACTGGCCCAGCAACGACAACAGGCTGGTCGCGCGGCTGAACATGTCGGCCAGGCCCATGACCCACAGATCGTTGCTGCGGATGTGGCTGATCTCGTGCGCCAGTACGCCGATCAGTTCACGGTCGTCGAGCTGCCGCAGCAGGCCGTCGGTCAAGGCGACCGCCGAGCGCTCCGGCTCGCCGACTGCGAACGCATTGAGCATGCGACTCGGTACGTAGTACAGCGCCGGCGCGACCGCCAGCCCGGCGCGCTGCGCCAGCGCCGCGACCGCGGACAACAGCCCCGGCGCCGCGGCACGATCGATGCGTTGCGCGCCGTACATGCGCATGACCCAGCGAGGAGACAGCCCCGGATTCATCATGACCGCGACGGCGCCGACGAACAGCAACCACAGCACGCCGGCACCACCCCACATCAGCCAGCCGAGCAGGCCGAGGAACGCCGCCATGAACAGCAACAGCGCGACCGACTGCAGGCGGTTCAGGCCCGCGTGCTGCCGCCAGGCCTCACTGTCGATCGTCGTCCCGGTCACTGGCCACCTGTCGTTCCGCGCTGTCTGCGATACCCTATTAGACACCATTTGCAGTGCCTTGCTCTCATGGCCGCCTGCAACCCGCGGCGCAAACCGCTAAGCTTCACGGCGCGTTCACGATCGGAGGATATGCCGCATGGCCGCCGCAAGCCCGTTACCTGACGATGCGCCGAAACAAGGCCTGCGCGCGGGACGGATCTTCGATCGCGTGCTCGGCTATGACTTCTTCATCTCCTACGCGCATGCCGACGCGCCGCAGTACGCCGAGCGCCTGCACGACGAATTGGCCAGGGCCGGATTCCAGGCGTTCCTCGACAAGCAGGTATACGTCGCCGGTGACGACCTGAGCACCGCGACGCTGCGCCGCGTGCGCGCCAGCAGCAAGCTGATCGTCATCGTCGGCGAGGCCGCGCTCGAGTCGCACTGGGTGCTGCAGGAGGTCGACGCCGCACGGGCGGCACAGCGTCCGGTCATCGCGATCGACCTGCTCGGCAAGCTCGACACGCGGACCACGCCGCTCGCCGACCGTCTGCGCGACATCATCCATATCCGCGAACCCGATGGACAGCGTGCGACCGAACCGAGCGCACAGACCCTGCAGTCACTGGCCCGAAGCTTCCAGGCGACGCGCCGCGAGGCGTTGCGCTGGCGGCTGGCGCTCGCGGCCACGGCATTCTTTGCGGTACTGGCCGGCTACTCGTACTGGCAGAAGACCCTGGCGGACGACCGCGCCGCGCAGTACCTCGCGTTCTGCAACCGGGTCGTCGACATGGTCGTCGCCGGCAACCAGAAGATCGAGGACCTGCGCACCAGCGAATTCGGCAGCCTGATCGCCGACGTCACCGAGACCCTGGCCCAGTTGCCCGACCCGGCCACCGATCCCGACCTGCGCTGCATTCCGGTCGGCAGCGCCGAACCGACCGGTTAGCTACAGCGCCACGCGCATGTCGAGGCGCGCGTTGCCGTTCAACACGACGTCGGCGAGGATCGCCTCGTCGGTCACCCAGACGCGGCGCAGGTCGATCGACAGCGCCGAGAAATGGATCGCGCCGCGATCGTCGACCGGCAGCCGTGTGTCCTGCTGGAACGCCAGCAGCCGGCGGTGCATGGCGGCTACCTCGCGGTGCAGCGCGGCGGCGCCGTCGACACCGGCCCACAGTGCCGGGTCGGCCAGCCAGTCGACGACGTCCTGCAGCACGTTGGCCATGCTGCGCTCGAAGGTGTGCACGCGACCCGCGGGCGGGCTGTCGGCACCGCTCAGCCAGATCACGTTGCCCAGGTCGCTGGCCTCGCAGCGTTGCAGCACCGCGAGATCGGCGCGCGCCGGCACGCGGCGCAGGCGGAAGCCGCCGACACAGCCCGACACGGCCAGTGGCGACGCGTCGGGCAGCAACGCGCTGTCGGTCGGGAACATCAGCCGCGCCGGCAGGCGGAAGCCGGGCGCGACGGCGGCGGGTATGTCGGCGCTGTCGCCACGCACCTCCCAGGTGTCGCCGAAGACCAGTCGCGGGCGACCGTCGAGCGTGCCCGACACCCGGTAGTCACAGGCGACGGCCGGCACGCCCGTGCCACGTGGGCGCGGTGCATCGACGCCGAACGCGAACGCCCGGCCGATCGTCGCGGCGTCGCACCCGACGGTCGACACGCCCGTGACCCGCAGGCGCGGTGCATCGATACCGAGCGAGATCGCCCGACCGAACATCGCCGGACGCTGCAGCAGCCGCCCGACGGCGTTCGCGTCGGGCAGCAGCGTGGCGATGTCGCCGAGCCGGGCGCTTAGCATGCGCCGCGCCGTGTCGCGCAGGCCGCGCTGGATGCGCGCCGAGATGTCCTCCCTGACCGCCTTGCTGTAGTCCGGTTTGCGCAGGATGCCGAAGCCGCTGCCAAAGGTCTCGCCGATGCCCTTGCCGACATCGGCGAGCGCGTTCGACTCGATCCGGCACGGGTAGCCCTTGTTGTCGTTGTCCACCGACCCGACCACGTAGTCGAGCGACCCGGCCTGCGATATCCGCGGCGCCAGCACGGCGCTGACGCGGAAGGTCAGGCGTCGGCAACCCACCTTGTTCACCAGGTGCTGGGCGATGCCGGTGATGCTGGCATCGACGCGGAAACGCACCGGCAAGGTGACACGTAGCGAACCATTGCGCAGCCCATCGACGTCGAGGCCGGCGGCATCGACCGTGGGCGTTACCGTGACCTTGACATCGCCCTGACTCTCGCTGAGCGGCTGCGGCGGCGAGCGGCGGACCACGGCGATCGTGGCATTGCGCATGTGCCGCTGCACGGCAGCGAGCGGCACGGCCGCGGTGAAGTCGATGCGACTGACTGCCGGCATTGGCGGATTGCCCGGCGACGGATGGGCCGGCGAAGCGGCCGCCGCCGTCGCGACGATAGCTGGCGCCGACAGCGCACAGGCACAGATCGGCAATACGCGCAGTAGCGAAGACATGGCCTCAGACTAGTCGCAATCGCCGGACGGTGCGAGCGGCGGCCGGCGCGCCGGTATGCTGCCTTTGCATTCGCCGAGCCTGCGCTCTCGGCAGCCGTCACGGCGCCGGCCTGCAACGAGAGTCATTGCCGTCGGCAAGGCCCGGGTGACAAGCGGGCCTCGGCCAACGAGAGAGCGCAGCAACCCGAACGCTACGGCGCCGACAGCAGGCGCCATTTGCGGCCCTGCACCGACACGGATGGAGACCACGTTCCTGTCTGGCTACTGACCGCGTTGGCGGCGTTCGGCCCACGCGACTTGCGGGTCAGACGGCGGCATGCGCCGCTTGCGGGTCTGGCAGGCGCCACGACAACAACGCGGCGAGCAGCACGAACGCCGCCGACCACCACAGGCAGCCGACCAGGCCCTGGGTCTGGTAGACCCAGCCTGACAGCACGGTGCCGGCCAGCCGGCCACCGGCATTGGCCATGTAGTAGAAGCCGACGTTCATCGCCACCTTGTCGTGGTCCGCGTACGCCAGGATCAGATACGAATGCACCGCGGAGTTGATCGCAAAGACCACGGCGAACACGACCAGGCCGCCGACGACGACCCAGTGCGGTTCGACGCCGCGTTCGAGGCCGAGCGCGATCGCGGCCGGCACGACCGCGAGCACCAGCGCCAGGACACGCGCCGTGCCGCCGCCCGGTCCCGCGCCGCGGTGTGAGCGCCTGACGAACCCGGGAGCCCCGGCCTGCACGACGCCGTAACCGATCACCCACAGCGCGAAGAAGCTGCCGACCTGTGTGAAGCTCCAGCCGAGCACGGTGTACAGATAGACCGGCAGGCCGACGACGAACCAGACGTCGCGCGCGCCGAACAGGAAGAATCGCGCCGCCGACAGCCAGTTGATCGCCGGCCGCTTCGAAAATACCTGCGTGAACTTCGGCTTGGACGCCATCTTGCCGACACCACGTGGCAGAAGCACCAGTGTGACCAGCAACACGACGAACAACATGCCCGCGAGGTTGGCCAATGTCGCGCGAAATCCGATCGCATCGAGCAGCGCCGCACCGACGAAGAAGCCGGCGCCTTTCAACGCGTTCTTCGACCCGGTCAGGACCGCTACGTAGCGGAACAGCCGCGACTCGCCGCCGTCGCCGGCGAGCACCTTGACGCTCGCCTTCGCCGACATCTTGTTGAGGTCCTTGGCGATACCGGACAATGCCTGGGCCGCCATCACGTACGGCACCGACAACCAGGCATCCGGGACGGTCAACAGCAGCAGCGCGACGACCTGCATGGCCATGCCGATGTGCATCGTCAGGTTGAGGCCGATGCGTGCGCCCAGCCAGCCGCCGACCAGGTTGGTGACGACGCCGAAGAACTCGTAGAACAGGAACAGCATCGCCACTTCGAACGGCGAGTAGCCGAGCTGATGGAAGTACAGCACCACCAGCATGCGGATCGCGCCGTCGGTGACCGTGAACGCCCAGTAGCCGGCGGTGACGACCAGGTAGTGACGCAATGACGAGACCATCGTGATGTTGACCCTGGAGCGGCCGCGCCGGCGTTCAGGAACGCAGCCCGGCGGCCACCTTGTCGACCAGGTCCATCAGACGATTCACGTAGCCCCACTCGTTGTCGTACCACGCGTACAGCTTGACCTGCGTGCCATCGATTACCATCGTCGACGGCGCATCGATCACCGCCGAGCGCGGGTCGTTGACATAGTCGACCGATACCAGCGGGCGTTCCTCGTAGCCGAGAATGCCGTTGAGCTCGCCGGCCGCCGCGTCGGCCAGCAGGGCGTTGACCTCGTCGACCGTGACCGCGCGCTCGGCCTCGAACACGAAGTCGGTCAGCGACGCGTTCAACAGCGGCACGCGCACGGCATGGCCGTTCAGCTTGCCCTCGAGTTCCGGGAAGATCTTGGTGATCGCCCTGGCCGATCCGGTCGTCGTCGGAATCAACGACTGGCCGCAGGCGCGCGCCCGTCGCAGGTCCTTGTGACCCTTGTCGACGATCGTCTGGGTGTTCGTGATGTCGTGGATCGTCGTCATGCTGCCATGGCGGATGCCGATCCCTTCGTGCATCACCTTGACGACCGGCGCGAGGCAGTTGGTCGTGCACGACGCCGCGGTCAACAGGTGATCGCGGTCGGCATCGTAGAGGTCGTCGTTGACGCCGTAGACGATGTTCAACGCGCCTTCGGTGGGCGCCGCGACGATGACCTTGCGCACGCCCTGCGAGAAATAGCCGTCGAGCAGCGCCGGCGTCTTGTGGTGAAGGCCGGTCGCCTCGATAACGATGTCACAATCGCCCCAGTCGACGTCGTCGATCCCGTCGCCACGGCTGTACGCGATCGTCGTGTCGGCCACCTGCAGCCGATCGCCGGTCGCGGTACAGGGCACGGACCAGGTGCCGTGCACCGAATCGAACTGCAGCAGGTGCGCCGAGCCAGCGGCGTCGGTCGCCACTTCGTTGACGCGAACGAACTCGCAACCCTCGCGTGCCCAGCCGGCGCGCAGCCCGAGCCGCCCCATGCGGCCGAAGCCGTTGATCCCCACCCTGATCGTCATGTCCCTGGATTCCCCCTGTTGGCCCCGGTGAACACGGCCACCGACGCGGTGTCGTGGTGCGGCGCCATGCTCAGCGGCAGCGGTTGGTCGCGGCGCCGGTCAGCCGTGCCACGGCGCGCCGGTCGCCGACGAACGGCGGCTGCGTGCGTACCGCGTCGGCGCTGGCCTCGATCACGCGTTCGACCCAGTCGGGCAGCAGCGGATTGAGACGGTAATGGATCCACTGGCCGTCGCGCCGGTCGGTGACCAGGCCGAGCGCACGCAGCTGGCCGAGGTGGCGCGAAATGTTCGGCTGCGGCTCACCGATCACCTGCGTCAGGTCACAGACGCACAGCTCACCACGCGCGAACAGCAGCAACACGCAGCGCAATCGGCTCTCGTGTGACAGGACGGCAAACAGCTCCGCTGGCCTTATATTCATTTTTTGGAATATATTCGCGGCCGTCCTGCGATGCAAATGACAGCACGATGACAGGCGATTCAGCCGACGACGGCGTCGGCCTTGCGACCGATGAAGCGGTAGTGGGGGGCACGCAGGAACGGCAGGTAAGGCACGCCGCCGCGCGCCTCGTGAAATGCGTGTTCCGGCAGCCGCAGCCGCAGGTAGTCGAGGTGCGCGGGATCGAGGACCACACCGTCGTGCCCGAACCAGTGTCGCCAGAAGTGCCGCGTCAGCGTGCCGTGACGCTGCAGGCCCGGCGCCGGATCGGCCCGCGAGACATAGAAATCGACGACGCCGAGCCGACCGCCGGGTCGCAGCATGCCGATCGCGTTGTCGATCGCAGCGCGCCACGCCGGCATCATCGTCAGCGAGTACGCGAAGTACACCGCATCAACCGGCGCAGCCGGGCGCCACGACGTCGCATCGGCCTCGACGACCCGTACGTTGGGCCACGCCGCCGTGCGCCGCCTGGCCTCGGCGAGCATGGCCGGACACAGGTCGACCAGGTCCACGCCGGCGAGGCCGGGCAGACGGCCGCCGAAATACAGCAGGTTGCGCCCGGTACCGCCGCCGAGTTCGACGACCCGCGAGCCCGGTGGCACATCGAGCGCTTCGATCAGCGCCTGCCTGCCGTGCAGCAGGTGCTCGCGGAATCTGTCGTAGCGGGTGGCCTGCGGCGCGTAGAACGCCTGCAGGCGCTCGGCGTGGCTGCCGCGTCGCGGCTGGCCGCGCAGCAGGCTCCACAGCACCCGGGCCTCGGCGATCATGGCCTGACGTCGGCGACGTGAAAACCGGCGTAGGTGTGCACGCGGTCGCGGCGCTGCAGCTCGGCGGCCAGCGCCGGATGGAACAGCAGTCGCTCGCGCAGCGGGCCGAGGCCGTCGCCGAGCTCGGGACGTTCGAGATACGCCGGCGCCGCATGCGCACTGCGGAAGATGACCCGCGCATCGGGGGTCGCGCGGCGCAGGATGTAGCGCCATTCCTCGGCCAGCGCTTGGGGGTAGTAGGAACTCATCCAGTCCATATGATCGAGCAGCACGAACCTGGAGATCGGTAGGGCATTGTCCTGCAGGAACTCGGTCACTGTCGACGTGTGCAGATGGATGCGGTCGCACAGCCCGCCCTTCAGGGCCGCGAAGTTGTCCGCCTTCAGGTACTCGGGACAGCAGCCGTCGGTGTAGCGGCCGTGAATGTAGACCGACCAGAAATAGTTGGTCGAGACCGGCAGCTGGCGCATCACGTAGTCGAGCGCGTCGCGGATGAATCCGGCGACACCGCGCTGATGCTGGGCGATGACCTGCTTGCGCTGCGGATGTGGCACACCGAGCGTGCTCATCGTGATCTGCCGAGACAGTGTCCAGTTCATCGCCGGCGTCCACAGCAACGGCCGGATCCGCGTGTCGTATACAACGCGTTGCTCGTCGAGTGTCCGGGTCTCGAACAGCTCGCGGATACTGCGGGCGAGACGCGGGCGGACCGACAGGTAGGCGCGGAACATGCGCGCGACGATTCCCGACAGGCCGTGGAAATAGAAGCTGCCACCAGGGTTGCCGAACCACGCGATGCGCCGGTCCCAGAACGCCCGGGCGAACGGTGACAGTTCTCCGCGCAGTTCGTCGCCGTAGAGCTCGCGGATCCGCGGATGATAGCCGTGGCCAAAGGCCGCGCGAAAATCGTCGAAGCCGAGCCTGCGGACGGCCGCGATCTTCAGCTTCAACAGCGCATTCTGGCGCGGATTGGCATCGACGGCGTGGATACTGTGCGGGCGCGTCAACGCGTAGTCGAGCACGTTGCAGCCGGCACTGGTGATCACCAGCAGCGTGTCGTCGGGGCCGAGGCACAGCGCCCGCCGGTCGACGGCCGGATCCTCCCAGCAGGTGTTGTATACCAGGGCGCGCGAATAGATGGCATTGAAGACACCGTGGTCGAAACGATCGGCGAGCGTCAGCGGTGTCGGCGATGCCATGAATCGGGCACGGGATGAATCGACGTGCCGATCAGAATACGTCGGCATTGTGACGGCGTGGTGTCGACGCATGCCGACGCCGCAACGGCACGCCCGGTCAACCGCGGAACGCGAGCCGCTCCAGCACCCTGACACGCTCGCGCAGCCGCTGCATCTCCTCGATCAGCTCCACGGCCAGTGCGGCGCCGGCGCTGTTTACGCCGAGGTCGTGCTGGATGCGCAGCGCGCAGCGTGCC
>JAAUYD010224063.1_pt1 | contig 10031 bp, 7 predicted proteins | sample 7278101 | NCBI WGS metagenome assembly JAAUYD01 (sample SAMN14350128, study PRJNA611818) | marine sediment metagenome | isolation source: surface marine sediment (0.6m) | place: French Polynesia: Moorea | collected 2018-08
CGCGATAACCCAGCTTAAGCGGGTCTTGCTGATCCATGCTGCGACGAATCCAACGATTGAGATTGTGGTCTTCCAACCATGGGCAGACCACATGGCGGTTGGTAAGCAGATACCCCGTGTTGTCCACCAGAAAAGCTGTGCCCTCACTACGATTCTGGTAAATACGGTTTTCACCGGCGCTGAGCCAGTATTCAGTCAAAACAAACGCAACGGATTTCGCATATTGGTTGGCATGCTTTCCAAAAACCTTTGCGGTATCCACCTGCCTGAAAACGAAGAAAAACCAAGCCGCTATCCCCAGTATCGCAACGACAGCGATAATCAGAACCAGCAGGCCGATCCGTTTTTTCAGGCTCCGAATTTCCCGCACCGGCGGTTGCATCGCTTCACGGCGACGTCGCATGGCGGATTCAATTTCCTCTTCTTTTACGCGGGAAAGGCTTTCAGCAACTTCGGCCATGGATTGGGGGCGCAGGTTGGGATCATCCGCCAGCATGGCTTTGAGCAGCACAGCGATTTCAGGGGGCAGGGGCAGCGTATCGATCTCGGCCTGAAAATCCGTCGAATCATGTTCGGCCGTCAGCAGTTCCACGAAGATTTTTCCCAAAGACCAGATATCGCTTCGGAAGTCCAGTGGCCGCTGGTTGATGATGTCCGGGTGGCAGGACAGCAGTTTTTGCAGGGTCGGCCCGGGTCGATCCAATTTGGGATCGAAGAAACGGGAAAGTTTGTAGTCGATTTGAACCCCGAGTTCACCGTCGTCACCCTTGACGACCAGAATGTCGTCCAAGATCAAATGGGGGATGAAGTGACCGATCTGGTGGAGGCCTTCCAGAATGGTGGCAATTCGGTAAAAGAGCTGGAAAGCGACCCGGTAATCCTGAAAAACACCGGATGCGATTAAATTTCCCCAGTTTTCCGTATCCAGCCATTCGCTGACCCGGTACCACAGACCATCGGATGACTGTCGAATCTCAAAATGCCTGACAAAATAATTTTCAGGTAGTTTCTTAAGTTCTTCCAGCTCATTTTTTAGGCGTTCGGCGATTTTTTCGTCAACACCGGACTGCGGGCTGAAGATGCGGATGACAACTGATTCGTCAGTATGCTCCTTGACAGCACGACAGAGGGTCGTGGCATACCCTTCATGGAGGACCTCGATGATGCGGTAATCATCGATGGTTTTTCTGCCCTCGGCGGCTTCATTACCACAGACAGGACAGGCAGCAATATCTTCGGCCAGCAGCTGGCCACAGCCTTGACATAGCTTCATGGGGATACTGCCGTGGGTCGAGGTTTAAACACCTATTCAAGGTTGAATGGTTCGGGGTTCAACGTTCCGGGCTGAAAGAGCCCAGGCAGCTCGAATTAAAGAGATAGTGCCTTCATCTTGCTTTAATTCCGTTTCACCCAATGGGGGTGACGAGTATTCCCAGATTTTGGTTCATATTGTGAGCAGTATCAATCGCTGTAACCTTTGAACCTTGAACCCTGAACCTGGAACCGATCACTTTAAATGGAAAGTTGCTTTTATGATGACAAAGGATGGATTGGAAGTCAACTGGGGTAATGAAAATCAGGCATATCGTGGCCCTCGATTATGATCACATTTAAAATTGCAAAAAGCTCATATAGAAGAGTGGGTCCCCCAAAAGCAGGTGGCTATCGATGAGTATGATAAGATTTTGTGAATCGCTGGATTCTTCTTGACAAAGACAATATTTCTTACTATTTATCGATCTTTTATCAAATATGCGAACCGGTCGCGTAGCCGATTCATTCGAAAAATAAATAAAGAAAGGAGAAAAGATCAAATGTCAAAATTGATTCCACCTCATGGCGGAAAAGGTCTGACCTGCTGCCTGCTCGAAGGCGCTGAGTTGGACGCCGAAAAGACCAAAGCCGAAGGCCTCAAAAAGATTTCCATTTCACCGCGAGAAAAAGGTGATCTGATTATGATGGGCATCGGCGGCTTCAGTCCTTTGACCGGATTTATGACCAAAGCTGACTGGAAAGGCGTGTGTGACAACTATTTGATGGCTGATGGGACCTTCTGGCCCATTCCGGTCACCCTGTCGGTCACCAAGGAAGATGCCACCGGCATCAACGATGGTGATGAAATTTCCCTTTACGATCCTGAAGGGGATGAAATCATGGCCACCATGAAGGTCACCGAAAAATATGAAATGACCGACGCCGATAAAAAGTTTGAATGCGAAAAAGTGTACATGGGTGAAGGCACGCCAACGCCCGAGGAATTCTGGAAAATCGCCAAAGACGATCACCCCGGTGTCCAGATGGTCATGGAGCAAAAAGACGTCAATCTCGCCGGACCGGTCAAGGTGCTGAGTGAGGCGGAATACCCCTCCAGGTATGCCGGGGTCTATATGCGCCCGGAGCAGTCCCGCAAGATGTTTGATGAAAGAGGCTGGAGCGAAGTCGCTGCCCTGCAGCTGAGAAATCCCATGCATCGTTCCCATGAGTATCTCTGCAAAATAGCGGTAGAAGTCTGCGACGGGGTCTATATTCACTCGCTCGTCGGTAATTTGAAACCTGGTGATATCCCGGCCGGTGTTCGGGTAAAATGTATCGATGCCCTGGTAAAAAATTACTTTGTGGAAAAGAATGTCGTCCAGGGCGGTTATCCGCTGGACATGCGATATGCCGGTCCGCGAGAAGGTCTGCTGCATGCCACCTTCCGTCAGAACTACGGCTGCTCCAAGATGATTATCGGCCGTGATCATGCCGGTGTGGGTGATTTCTACGGTATGTTCGAAGCCCAGACCATTTTCGACAAGATTCCCCAACCAGATGGAGAAGGAAAAGCGTTGCTGTGTACACCGCTGAAAATCGACTGGACTTTCTACTGCTACAAATGTGATGGCATGGCATCCCTGAGAACCTGTCCCCACGAAAAAGAGGATCGCGTCTTGCTCAGCGGCACCATGCTGCGCAAAATGCTCTCTGAGGGTGGCGAACTGCCGGATCATTTCGGGCGCGATGAGGTCATTGCGATTCTCCGCGAATACTACGAAGGCCTGACGGAGAAAGTCGAAATCAAGCTTCACGGAGCCGCGACTGGAGATGACAATAAGTAACTGATTTTCCAAATTTGATTTTAAGTAAAAAAGGGAGCTGCCCCGGGGCACTCCCTTTCTTTTATATAAATCACTGTATCAAGAACTATTCAGATGTGAAGCGGTCGGCGCGGAAAGGCTCTATGGGAAATTCCGTGCGACCTTCGGTGACCAAGTCGGCCATGATGTTGCCGACGATGGGGCCCAATTGAAATCCGTGGGCGGAAAAGCCGAAAGCGTGAAAGATCCCCGGCGACGATAGGCTGGGTCCGATGACCGGAATTTGATCCGGCATAACACCTTCAATACCTGCCCAGCAACGCACCACCGGCACGGATTGCATATTGGGAAAGACGTCCGTGACGGTTTGGGCGCTGATCATCAGTTTCCTGAAATCGATAACGATTCGTTCGGTGGTCATATCCAGGCAACTGTGGTGGCCGCCACCGATGACCACACTGCCGTTGGGCATCTGCTTAAACGAGAGTTTACGGCTGGCCAAGCCAACCACCGGGTCTAAAAAGTGTGACACCCGTTGGGTGACCATCATGGTCGGTGCTTCGGCCTGGAGCGGTATCGTGTCTCCTATCATGGCTGCAATGCGGTCACCCCAGGCACCGGAACTATTTACGATAATCGGTGCTTCGTAGACGGAATCACCGCACCGGACACGCCAGAGATGGTGTTTGCGTTCGATGGCAGTTACGGGGGAATGCTCGATGAGCGTCGCACCGAGCTGCACCGCTTTGGCACAAAATGCCCGGGTGGTCCAATAGGGTTCGGCAAACCCGTCGCGGCGAGACACCAGCGCGCCCACACAGTGCCCTGCGGCAGCTGGCACGAGGCGCCGCATTTCCCCGGCATCAATAAGTTCCTCATGGGTATAACCGAGGCTGTTTGCAAGCGTGGCTCGCGCTTCGAGCTTGCGCATATCGGCATCGTTTTCGGCAATCTTTATTTGTCCACTCGGCCTGAACCCACAATCATGATCCACAATTTTTTCGATCCGGTGCCACAATTCCATGGCTGCCAAAGACAGTGGAATCTCGGCCGGGTCCCGGTTCAATCGGCGCACGCCCCCGGCATTGACACCCGAGGCACCTCTGCCGGCGGTTTTCTTTTCCAAAAGTAGCACCCGTTGTTTGCGCTGAACCAAATTCAGGGCGGTAGCGCATCCCTGCAGACCGGCGCCGACGATGATGACATCGTAGGCGCTGGCGTTGGATACGAATTGCCCGCTGCTAGTTGAGACTGGAGCCATAAACACCTAACCCGGATAAGTCTGAATTGAATATTGTCGATTGAAGATTGAAGGATAACATCCTTTTTAATCATATCGTCAAAACGATTATTGGCATCATCGCCACACTCCGATATCCCATAACCCATTCTTCCAATACTCCATCATTCCAACATTCCAATTGAGGTAAAGCCCCTATCTTGGAAATCCTCTATGGTATCTGTAATGAAATTAAAGGATGCAATCCCGACCCTTAGTCTATTTCCATACTCGCCAGGGCACGCAGATGAATCGGTTTTAAGGGCGGACGGATATGGAAATAACCCACCTCGGGCATTTCGAGCTGGTGGACATCGGCAATAATTTCCGAAACCGTCAGGCCGCACATACGACCCTGGCAAGGTCCCATGCCACTACGGATCTGTGCTTTGACCTGATTGGGCCCCAATCCTCCGAGGGCGGCGGTCTCGCGAATCTGACCGGCGGTTATCTCCTCACAACGGCAAACGATCGTGTCGTCGTTCACCGGCCGGTAGAATTCGGGATGGGGCTGGAACAATGCATCCAGAAACGGCCGTATCGCGCGCTCGCGCTTGAGTTTTTTTTGTAGCAGCCGGGCGGTCTTCTCTTTTTCCCGGGATGAAATCGCCCCCAGGCGAAAAGCGGTATCGACAGCCGCCAGTTCACCGGCGATTTGTGCCGACTTCGCACCGTAGATGCCGCTGGTATCCCCGGCCACCGATATATTTGCGATGCTGGTATTGCCCCAGCAATCCAGTTTGGGTTTCCAATAGCGCTGGATCGGATCCCAGACATGATCACATTCCAGCTGACGGGTCATCTGGGTATTGGGCACCACCCCGTCGTGCAGCAGCAGTATATCGGTCTCAATCGAATGGGTCTGCCCGTTGTGCTTAAATGACACCGCCCCAACTCGGTCCGATCCGGAGGCCTGCAAGTCTCTGACGGCGTGATAATAGGGAATTCGGCGTCTCAGTATTTGAGCCCGCATCCGCAATCCCTTCAACAAATATTCGGGAGCCCGCATGGCTCGCGGCAACCAGGGTACAGCCTTTAAATAATCCTCAAAATCGCGGGTGTCCAAAACAGCTTTGATGTCGACACCGCATTCCGCCAAATGACAGGTGACCAGATACAACAGCGGGCCGGTGCCGGCCAGAACAACCTTGCCGTCAGGGACCATCGCGGATGATTTGAAAAGGACATCTATGGCTCCGGCGCCCATCACCCCGGGCAGGGTCCAGCCGGGAATCGGCACCGGACGTTCCTGGGCGCCTGTGGCGATTAATATGCGACGGGCGGATATGCGGCCGGCGTTTCCGTCGCAAATGTAATATAGGTCGGCGTCAGGGGTCAACTGCCAAACCATGGCCTGGGGAAGATATTCGGCTTTCGAGCGGTGAAACGCTTCGATCAGGGATCCACCATACTGGTAATCTTTACCAAGAATGGCCATCCGGCGGGCATCTGTGCGTTCAAGGGTGCGATAAATCTGACCCCCCGCAATTTGCTGTTCATCGATGACAAGCACCGATAGTCCGTAAGCGTCGGCCCGGGTAGCAGCAGCGCAGCCGGCAGGTCCGGCACCGATAATTATGAAGTCGTAAACACTTTTCATGGTTCAACGCCCCGCAGACCCTTTTGAATCTTGACGGACATACCGTCGCGCACGGTCGTCATGCATGCTTGGTGGTTGGGCGAACCGTCGATTTCCACCAGACATTCAAAACATACACCCATCATGCAGTAGGGTGCACGCGGCCTGTTGCTGATAGAGGATTTTCGGAAATGATTGAGACCGGCGGCATATACAGCGGCAGCGACGCTGTCACCGGCCGGCACCGTCACCGGCTGGTCTTCCACCTTGAGCGTGACCATTTCGCCGTCAATCGGTAATATGCGTTTAAACATCAAACCTCCTCGGGCTGAAGTGTTCAAAATCTTCGGGTTTTGTTCCGTCCGCGATCCAACGTGCGATATTCGATGCATACAAAGACGCCAGGCTGACACCGCTGTGAGACGTCAGAACAAACGCCCCGGGATAGGTCGTCGATTCATGATAAATTGGATACCGATCCGGGGTCAGCGGCCGCAGGGCGGCCCAACTGCGCACGATCCGCACGTCGCCTAAGCATGGAAAGGCTTCAAAGGCCCGTCTGGCAATATATTGCATGATATCGGTGGTCACGTTCGTATCGTAGCCAACCGCTTCATTGGAGACGCCCAGCATGAAACTGCCCTCGTCGGTCTGACGGATACCGCTGAAGGGGTAAGGCAGCAAAGGACCCAGGCGCTCAGTGACCAACAGCTGGCCCCGTTCAGGGGCAACGGGTATGTGCATGTCGAGCATGGCCGCTAATCGGGGGATGCCCACGCCGGCAGCCAGAACCAGTTTCGGGGCGCTGAACAATCCTTTGGCGGTTTCGACGTGGAAACCACCACCATCATGTCGAATATGGACAGCGGCGGTGCCACCGTAATAGCGGCCCCCGCTCTGTTTGAACGCCGTCTGCATTGCCCTGAGCAGTAACAACGGATTTACATGACCATCATGCGGACTGAACGATGCGCCGACAATCTTGGGTCCAAGCGCCATATTGGGAATACGGGCCTGCAATTCATCGCGTCCGATCAGTTCGCAGTCGTATGTTCCCGATCTGGATTGCCGGCGGATTTCCTCAAAATGCTGTTCGCGTTCCGCAAAGGCTTCCGGACTGCGACAGAGTAAAAAACCGCCGGGCTTATGATACCCAATCTGCACGCCGGTGGTGTGTTCCAGCACCTCTGCAAAACGGGGCCACTTTCGGATGGCTTCGAGACACCACTCCACATAACGCGGCATCCCCTTTCCTTTGCCCTGGTACCACACCAACCCAAAATTACCGTGGGCAGATCGCAGGGCCATATCGCCCTCGTCGAGCATGACGACCTTCAGGCCGCTTTCGGCAAGACCATAGGCGGTTGCCGATCCAATGTTGCCGCCACCGACGACGATGACATCTGAGATGTGATTCGCTGTGATCATATTAAATTGTGTTCGCTAACTTGTTCGAAGGGAAACTACGCACGTTGGAACAAATTGTCAATAAACAATCCGGCTTGGAATCAACTGTCCATTAAAGTATTGACAGCCACAATCGGGCCGTGTTATTTCGCAACCATGAGCGCTCCAACGATTTTCGATAGAATCCGGGCGCTTGAGCATCTAACTCCCAGTGAAACCAAGATTGCTCAGTATCTCGACAAAGCCTATCCGCTGCTGGCTTTGGAAACGGTGACGTCGATCAGCGAACGGGCCCGGGTGGGACGTGCCACGGTCGTTCGTTTTATTTCTCGACTGGGGTATATCAGTTTTGCCGGATTCCAGCAAAGCCTGAGAAAAGAACTCCTTCTCAAGCTTGAAGCCGCCGGTTCTCTGCGTCAAGGTCAAGCCGGGCAGTCCAGGGATTCCATCGACCCATTGAGGTTACATTGTGAACTTATCGCCAGAAACCTGGAGGAAGCTTGTCGCAGGATCGATAAGTATATTTTAGACAAATGTGCCGAACGCATTGCCGCGTGCAGCGGATCGATATATATTTTAGGACGGCGCATGTCCTTCGGCATGGCCTATCTGTTCAGTATTCAGCTCAGTTACCTGCGGGACGGCGTTGTTCTGATCGATAATCTGGGGGGCAATTCACCTAATTACATCAACCAAATGTCCTCAGAGGATATCATTTTTGCCGTTTTTCAAAGTCGTTATTCCCGATTTACCGAGCAAACTGCCCTGGCCGGTGTGCAGCAAGGCAGCTGTTTGATATTGTTGACCGATCGGGAACTCAACCCGCTCTCTCACCTGGCCACCTTTCAACTGGTAGCGCCAAGCGAAGGGCGTTACATTTTCGACAGCCGCTGCACGGGGCTGGCCGTACTGGAAACATTGGTCAATCTGGTGGCAGTGCGCTACAAGGACCATCTGAGCTCGAGGTTGAAACAATTGGAAACGACCTTAAATGATTTCAACACCTTCTCAACTTGGGGCAAGCCCGGGAAAGCGTGACGGGTAAATTCAGAACTACTGATGTGGCGTAAAATCTGATACAACTCAAATGTCCGTGGTTGCGTCAACAATATTTGTGCTTTTTGCGCCTATTTGCGGCCATATCGACATTGGGATAGAAATGCAAATAACCGGTCTGAAAATTCGGGCGGTCAACATTCCGCTGGTTAAGCCCTACACCGTCAGCCTATTGGGCAAGGTGACGACCACTCGGTCGGTCATTGTCGAAGTATTCACGGATCAGGGCCTGGTCGGCATCGGTGAAACCGACCCCGAGTTGATGTTCACCGGTGAAAGTCAGCAGACGGTGATGACAATGCTGGCCTCGCACCTCGGGCCGGCCGTGTTAGGCATCGACCCCTTAGACCTCGAAGATTTGCACGTACGCATGAATGCCGTTTGCGTGGGGAATCACTTTGCCAAGGCAGCCCTGGACCTGGCCTGCCACGATATTTGGGGTAAATATCACCGTGCACCGCTCTACCAACTATTCGGCGGTATGGTTCATCCCAGGATCGAAGTGATGTGGTCATTGGGCAGCGACACGGTCGAAGCCAATGTGGCTGATGCGGTGGCGCGGGTTGAGGAAGGGTATCGCACCATCGGACTGAAGGTGGGGACGCTGCGTCCGGATGAAGATGTGCGACGGGTTGCTGAAGTTCGCAAGGCCGTCGGTGCAGACATCAAGATCCGCTGCGATGCCAATCAGGCCTGGTCACCCAATGTTGCCGTGACGACCATACGCAAACTGCAAGCCTACGACATCTGTATGATCGAGCAACCTGTTCGCGGTTGGGATATCGAGGGCTTGGCAGAGGTTCGAGCCGGTGTTGAGGTTCCCATAGCAGTGGACGAAGGGTTCTTCTCACCGCGGGATGCCATCAAACTTGCAAAAGCCGGTGCCGCAGATATTTTTAGCATCAAAACAACCAAGCTGGGTGGGTTGCTGCCCTCCCGCAAGGCCGTGGCCGTCATCGAAGCCGCCGGACACCAGGTGTTTTTCAACTCCATGATCGAATTGGGTGTCAGCGTCATGAGTGGATTGAACTGCGCCGTGAGCACCCCTAACCTCTCGGCGGTGGGACACGCCCTGAATTCGGTTCGAAGGCTGCGCGATGATATCCTCAAGACACCGGTGGTGTATGAAGGCAACTACATCGTTGCGCCGACGGGACGAGAGGGTCTAGGGGTCGAGCTGGATGAAGTCAAGATGAAAAAATATTCGATTGCTGAAATTCTGATACCTTAGCAACCTTTTGGGCGAAGGAGAATTGAGACACGAACATCGTACAGTATACCCTAAAACGTTAACGAATTGAAAGGAGAGTAAATTATGAAAAAATGGAAAATTCATACAACCTTTGGCATTGCAGCGGTGTTTTTCATCCTGTTATTCGTTTCTTCACCGGCTCAGGCCGAAACCGTCTTAAAGGTCGGAATTGGCATGGCGGATGCCGGTCAATTGGATCCCCATATATCGGCCAAAACCCAGGATAAATGTGTGTTCGGTTGGATGTTCAACGGCCTGGTGCGATTGAAACCCGGTTCGATGGATTTGAATGCCATGGAACCTGATCTGGCCGAACGCTGGGAGGCAAGCGCCGATAGCCTTGTCTGGACGTTCTATCTGCGTAAAGGCGTGAAATTTCAC
>JAAUYD010029062.1_pt1 | contig 10030 bp, 7 predicted proteins | sample 7278101 | NCBI WGS metagenome assembly JAAUYD01 (sample SAMN14350128, study PRJNA611818) | marine sediment metagenome | isolation source: surface marine sediment (0.6m) | place: French Polynesia: Moorea | collected 2018-08
GCAGGAGGTCTCCACCTCCGACATCGTCTCGCGCGAGCAGGAACACCTGCGGTCGATCGCGAGTGCACCCAAGCAGGCGTCGACGCCTGACATCGAATTGTTCTGAGGGTATCGAGATGCGTGTCGTAATCGTGGACGACAGCCAGACCATGCGTCAGCTGTTGAACAAGCTGATCTCGCAGGACGAGGAGCTCGAGGTGGTAGGCATGGCAGCCGATGCCTACGAGGCCCGTGAGCTGATCAAGGCACTGAATCCGGACGTGATCACGCTCGACGTGGAAATGCCCAAGATGGACGGTTTGAGCTTCCTGCGCAACATCATGCGCTTGCGTCCCATGCCCGTGGTGCTGGTCAGTTCGCTCCTCGGGCGCAACGTGAAGATTGCGGTGGAGGCCCTGGAGATCGGTGCCGTTGAGGTGCTGGCGAAGCCCACCGGTGGTATCACGCCGCAGTTCGGTGAGCAGTTGCGAGAGAAGCTGCGCATCGCCGGCAGTCGCACGATCGATCAGCTCAAGCGCAACACGGTTGCCTCGCCCAAAGCGGCACCGCTGCGTACGCCGTCAGCCCGGGTGGGCGGCCGTGTGGTCGATCGCATCATCGCCATCGGTGCGTCTACGGGCGGCACCACGGCCATCAAGGAAGTGTTGCGCGAGCTGCCCGACGACCTGCCGCCGATCATGATCTCCCAACACATCCCGGAGCAGTTCTCTGCCGCCTTCGCGGCCAGCGCAAATCGCCTGACGGCGCTTACCGTGGTGGAAGCCGAGGACGGTCAGCCGGTCGAGTGGGGCCACGTGTACGTGGCACCGGGCGGCCATCATCTGACCCTGGCTGCAGACGGCACCGGTTACCTCTGTCGAATCGTCGACAGCGAGCGCGTGAACGGTCATCGCCCCTCCGTGGACGTGATGTTCGATTCGATCACGGCGCAGATGGGCAAGCGGCAGATCGGCGTCATTCTGACCGGCATGGGCAACGACGGTGCTCACGGCATGTTGCGCATGCACGAGGCCGGGGCCTTCACGATCGCCCAGGACGAGCAGAGCAGTGTGGTCTGGGGGATGCCCGGTGAGGCGACCAAGCTGGGCGGTGCGTGCGAGGTGCTGCCCTTGCCGTCCATCGCCCAGGCCGTGCTCTCCTGGTGCGAGCGTCCGATCGGTACCCACGCTGAGAGCAGGGTGGATTCGTCCATCGCTGCGGGCGGGGTGTAAGCATGTCATCGGGCGCATCACCTACGCCGCGTTCGGGTGCGGAGACGGGTTTCGAGTTCACGGACAAACACTTCGAGGCCATTCGCGAGCTGGTGACGTCGAGCATCGGCGTGCAACTCCCCGACATCAAGCGTCAGCTGGCCTACTCGCTGTTCGCCAAGCGAATACGCAAGCTGTGGCTGCGCGACTTCGATGAATACATCAGTCGCCTGAGCGATCCTGCCAGTGGCGAGATGGATGAGCTGCCCAGCATCATCACCACCAACGTGACGTCCTTCCTGCGTGAGCGTCACCACTTCGAGTACCTGGCTGAGACCGTGCTGCCCAAGCTTCGCGATCGACGCCGCGTACGCATCTGGTCTTCCGCGGCCTCCACGGGCGAGGAACCCTACTCGATCGCAAGCGTGGTGCTGGATGTGCTGGGCGGTCCGTCGCGGACCATCAGTGCGGACGTGAAGATCCTGGCAACGGATATCGACACGCAGGCCCTGGAGCGGGCGAGGGCAGGCATCTACGAGGAGTCGAAGGTGCCCGAGGAGTTTCGCTCGCGCTGGATGCAGAAACTGCCCGACGGCCGTTGGCAGGTGATTCCCCAGCTACGCGAACTGATCACCTTCAAGCGCCTGAACCTGCTTGGCGACTGGCCCATGAAAGGGCCCTTCGACGTGATCTTTAACCGCAACGTGGTGATCTACTTCGACCTCGAGACCAAGTCTCGCGTGTTCCAGCGGCAAGCAGAACTGCAGAAGCCGGGAGCCACGTTGATGATCGGCCACTCGGAGCAACTCACCGGGCCGGTAGATCGCTATGACCGCGTGGGCCATACGATCTACCAGCGCGTTTAGGTCGATGCTCTAGATCGGTGAACCCGGGGGGATCGGGTGGCGCGGGCCGATGAGCTCGGACTCCGGTTCTTCCAGAAAGCGCATCAACTCGGCCTCCAGCTGGCGGGCGAAGGACGATGAGTAGGTGCGCTCGCTGGCCCAACGTTGCAGGCCGCGCAGCGTGTCCATGGTCGCCGTACGCACGGCTTGCGACGCTGAGGGGTCGATGCTCAGGCGCTGCAGCTCACGGGTGAAGGTCCAGGCGATCTCACGGCTGGCAAGGCCCCGTGGATTCTCCCCCGTGAATCGCCAGGTCACCGTAGCCTCATCCTCTGATGAGGCGCTTACCGTTTCCATCTGGATACAGCGTTGCGCCACCTGGCGCAGGAGTTCATCCAGGCTGGGCAGGGAGCGATCGCGCGCGTGCTGTGCCACCAGCCGTTGGGCTCGGTGCGGGTCCAGCAACAGCTGAGCGCTGAGCTGGGCACCGGCGCGCACGGGCGCCAGGGGGTCGAAGACGCGACCCGTGCCGTGCGTGAAGTACTCGCGCGTGCGGGACGACTCGCTGTCCGGCGGCTGCATCATCGCCAGAATGTGCTCGGCGAGCACCAGGCGCTCGACGCTGCTGGCGTCGAGTACGGCCTTGATGGCCTGTTGCTGGCGGGCCGCGGCCACCGGCGTCGGGCTGGGGACGGGCTCGCCGCGCAGGCCGTAGCGATAGTCGACCCCGCCGACGAGCTTGGCCACCGCCTCCAGCTGATAGCGATGCAGCAGATACACCGGCACCAGGCGCGCTTCCGCTTCGTACAGGGGACTGCCTGGCGGCAGCACGTCGGCGGAAAAGCTGTTCAGGGCTCCCTGGCGGATGCGCATGAGTTCATCCAGGCGGGCCAGCGGATCTCTGCCGTTGTCCCACAGGTGCGCATTGGGAGCAGCCGTCGAGGGGCTGCGCGAGTCCGCATCGGACAGGTAGGCGAGGTGAGCGCTGTTCTTGATGATGCTCTGCAGACCGTCCTGCTCGTCCCCTTCGGCGAAGTTGCGATAGAGATAGTCGATGGCGTGAAGGTCCCAGCGGCCTGCGCCGACCGAATAGGCTTGCGACAGATCGATGATGCCGCTGGCCTGCAGGCGGATGTTGGGGTGCGGATAGTCCATGACCGATGCGTCGTCCTGACCGCTGGCGGCGAAGTTGTGGGCCAGGCCCAGCGTGTGCCCCACCTCGTGAGCCGCCAGTTGACGCAGGCGCGCGAGGGCCAGCTCACGGGCTGCCGCGCCGCTGTCACCCCCCTCGCCGAAAGGTGCCGTGAGCGCTTGTGCGATCAGCTGATCCTGGCGCACGCGCTGGGACCCCAGGGTCACATGCCCCTTCACGATCTCCCCGGTACGCGGATCGATGACGCCCCACCCGTAGGACCAGCCGCGGGTGGCCCGGTGCACCCACTGGATGACGTTGTAGCGAATGTCCAGGGGGCTGACGCCCTCCGGCAGCAGCTCCACGCGGAAGCCGTCGGCGTAGCCGGCGTTGGTGAAGGCCGTGGACCACCAGCTCGCCCCCTCCATCAGCGCCGAGCGAATCGGCTCCGGCGCACCGCGGTCGACGTAGTACACGATGGGCTCGACGGTCTTGCCCGATTGCGGATCCAGCTGCAGGCGATGACGCACCACGATCTGCTTGCGCAGGGGTTGGTCGAGGGTCGACGCGTAGTCGAGATAACTGCGGGAGAAGCCCCCCGAGCGTGGATGATAGGCCCGCGAGCGGAAGCCCGGGGGCGGGGCAGCGACGAAGTCATGACGAATGCGCACGCTCAGGGCTTGCGGCGTGGGCGTGACGTCCTGCACGAAGCGGCCGGGCTCCTGCCCCGAGAAGGTGAGCAGGGCTTCCACCACCGTGTTCTGCTCGAAGGCCGCGAGGCCGTCGCCCAGCACCAGGCTGCGTGACGAATCGAGCTGATAGGTACCTTGCTTGGAGGCCTTCAGGCGGGTGGCGACGCCATGCACGTCGCTGATGGCGAAGTCAGTGAGGTCGGCCAGCACCTGCTGATCGTCGCGCGCTTTGATCGGCAGGGCAGCCAGTACGGAGCTGGCGAAGGCCTCCGTCACCGCGCGGCGCTCGTCCGGGTTGTCCGAGCGGGCGCGGTAGTCGAGGTTCGGTTGCACGATGAGCACGCGGTCGCCGCGGACCTGAAGCTCCACATAGCGGGTGTTGCCGATCTGCCCTCGGTCGAGGCCGATATCGTTGGAGCCGACGCCTGCGGCCAGGTAGTTCACATAGAGGGCGTCGGTGCCGCGCGCGGGAACGGCCAGGTAGAGCTTGTGCTCGTCGGCGGAGAAGTAGAGGTCCAGAAATCCCGGGTGGTGTTCGTAGCCTTCCGTGGCCTCGGCGATGCTCGCCGGTGCGTCACTGGCGTAGGCGTTGATGGCGCTGAAGAGCAGGAGCAACACCCCGCCGACGACGGAGCAGCGGCGCCGCCGGCCATCCGGGGCGCCCGATAGTGAGTCAAGCATCGCGTTCCTTACGGCCCAAAGCCATTGCAGTCGGAAGGAACTCCGGACACTAGCAGATAGCGATGGCGGACGCGGCCGGGATCACGTTCTCCTGAAAACGGCTGCGATGCTGGACGGCGAGAACGCGTTCGAGCGCCCCATCGATGTCCTCCAGCAGGTCCTGCACGTCTTCGATGCCGGCCGACAGGCGCAGGAGGGAATCGCCGATGCCCGCGGCCTGGCGAGCTTCGGGCGCCATGGCTGCGTGGGTCATGGTGGCCGGATGCGCTACCAGACTCTCTACGCCACCGAGGGATTCGGCCAGGGAGAAGAAGCGAAGCCCTTCGAGGAATTCCTGCACTTCGGTGGTGCCGCCGATCAGTTCCACGCTCAACATGCCGCCGCCGGCGCGCTGCTGGCGGGCAGCGATGTCGTGGCCCGGATGATCTTTCAGCCCCGGGTAGTAGACGCGGTGCACGGCCGGATGATCCACCAGGTGCTCGGCGATGGCCGTGGCGTTCTCCACGTGCAGGCGCATGCGAGCGTTGAGCGTGCGCAGGCCGCGCAGGGTCAGATAGCCATCGAAGGGCGAGCCGGTCAGGCCGAGGCAGTTGGCCCACCAGCTGAGCTGCTCGTGCAGTTCGGTGCTGGCGGCGATCGCCGCGCCGCCGACCACGTCGCTGTGGCCGTTGATGTACTTGGTGGTCGAGTGCACCACGATGTCTGCGCCGAGACGGATCGGGTTCTGCAGGGCCGGCGACAGGAAGGTGTTGTCTGCCACCACGATGGCGCCGCAGGCTGCATGCGCCTGAAGACAGATCTGCTCGATGTCGACGATGCGAAGCAGGGGATTGCTCGGCGTCTCCACCATGACCATGCGCGGCTTGCGCGCGAGGGCCCGGCTAAGCACCTCGGGATTGCCCTGGTCGATGAAGGCGACTTCGAAGTGACCCTTACGGCTCAGGCTGTCGAGCAGGCGGTAGGTGCCGCCGTAGCAGTCGGCCGGGGCCAGCAGCAGGTCGCCGGGCTCCAGCAGGCTGCACACGAGGTGGATCGCGGCCATGCCCGAGCTGGTAATGGTGGCGCCGGCGCCATGCTCGAGCTGTGCCAGGGCGACGGCCAGCTGGTCCCGCGTCGGGTTGCCTGAGCGCGTGTAATCGTATTCGCGCTTCTGATCGTAGGCCTCGAAGGTGTAGTTCGAGGACAGATAGATCGGTGGAATGACCGCGCCGTGAGCGGTGTCTTCACATATACCGGTGCGCACGGCAGCGGTGCTGGGCCTGGCTTTCATTATCGCTCCTTCGAAGCGTGGCGCGGGACGACGGCGTCGGCGTCGGTTCGCTCGTCGCATGGGGAACTGGATACGAGAGGCGTGAGCGGTTGCTGGCGCTGGCGGCTCTGCCACAGGGCCGGTCGGGGGCTGGCGAGCTGATCGGCAAGGTCCTGCGAATCGGCGCGGTGGTGCCGTGAGGCCTGGGCCTGGCGCCAGAGGAAGCGGCGCCAGGGCGAACGGCTCCCGCCGCGTGCGGGACGCTTGTTCGAAGGGTCGGTCGGATCGGTCACTTGCCACTCCTGCCTGCCGTGCGTTCACGATTCCTGCGGAGGAATCGTGCTGCACAAGAGGCGGGGAGCGAGCCTGCGTTGGCGGGCGCCGGTGCAGGACTTCCCTCATCTCTCGGTAGGACGAACCCCCGTAGGATTTGGCACCGTGTCGGGTTTGCACCCGATGGTTGCCCCGGCGTCTGCGGGCCTGTCCCTCAGCCGGTCTCGATGAGTGCTTCCGAGAGTAAGCGCTTGTTGTGCCGCGCGTCAATCCCTGCGCTGCCAACAGCGTCACATGGCACAAAACACTGCACCGGGTCCGGTTCGAGCGTGATTTAACAGCCGCGATATCGACGGCTAGGGAGCTGACCCTTCGACAGTTGTCCTGTCGTCGACAGGTATCAGGCGGCGTTGCACGCGTCGCCGGCAGGGCGCGGAGGTGTCAGGTGCGTTACCATCCTGCCCCTTGGTGCGAAGCCGACGGTCTTGCTACGGCAGGCTCAGAAGGCAGGCGAGCGAACGCCGCTGCCGTCGTGCCATCGACACACTAATCAGGGGGTGCCCGAATAATGACTCGTTCTAATACTATTGCGGCCGGTATCTGCGCCGCTCTAGCCCTGACGCTGTCGGCGTCGACAGCGTTTGCGCATGGCGAAATGAAGCCGCGGTTCGTCGCCGTCGGTGGCGCGGACAGCGGCGACTGCACGGATGCGACAGTGCCTTGCGGTTCGATCATGTATGCCATCAAGCAAGCCAACAAGGGCGATCTGGTGGCCGTTGCCAAGGGCACCTACCAGTTCGATCCCAAGGAAGCGATCCTGCTGGTCAGCGACATGGTGCCGGTGGTCGGTGGCTACCGACAGGCTGATGGTTTCGTCAACCGCGACGTGAACAGTCCGGATACCTACGTGATCGGCGCACCTCCTCGCATGCGCGAGCGCCTGGCCGAGCGCGGCATCACGCTGATCGCCGACCGCAAGGGGCTCTCGCCTGAGTACTCGAAGTTCGAGGCACAGATCAACGCGGTGGCCAACGCACCGGCGCGCGTCGACTGCGTCGGCGGTCGCGTGGGTCCCTTCGACTGCAACAACATCAACCTTCTGGGTCTCAAACAGCTGAGCACCTTCAGCACCAACCCGAGTGCGGCCAACGACATCTGGGGTTTCGTTGACCTTAACAACGGTCGTGAGTACGCGCTGATCGGCCTGCGCAATGCCATGGCGGTGGTGGACATCACCCGTCCGCGCCGTCCTCGCGAGGTGGGCAGCATTTCCGGCGCCAGCACCACCTGGCGCGACATCAAGGTGGTGCAGACCTTCGACGAGAACGAAGGTCGCTGGAAGGGCTACGCCTATGTGGTGTCCGACGCCACCAGCGACGGCCTGCAGATCGTCGATCTCACGGGCCTGCCCTTCAGCATCTCGCTGGCCAACACCTACCGCGACTTCAACAGCGCGCACAACATCTACATCAGCAACGTGGACTACAGCACGGGTGAGGTCTTCGAGGGCCAGACGCCTTACGCCTACATCCTCGGCTCCAACCGCAACAGCGGCGCCTTCCGTGCTCTGGACCTGAGCGATCCGGTGAACCCGGTCGAGGTGACGCCGCCGCCGGCCGGTTCGCGCTACGTGCACGACGCCTCCAGCGTCACCTTGCAGGGTGAGGACGCTCAGCGTTGCGGTCCCGGGCGCACTCTGTGCGAGGTGTTCATCGACTACAACGAGAGCACCGTGGATCTGTGGGACACGACCGACAAGGCCAACCCCGTGCTCCTGAGCCAGACCTCCTACCCTCAGGTGGGTTACACGCACTCGGGCTGGTGGTCGAAGAACGCTGACTTCGTACTGATCCAGGACGAGCTGGACGAGAGCTTCTTCGGCCTCAACACCACCTTGCGCATCCTCGACATCCGTGATCTGACCGCGCCGACGCTGGCCGGTGAGTGGGTGGGTCCCACCCGCGCCATCGATCACAACGGCTTCGTCAAGGGCGATCGCTACTACATGTCCAACTACCGTCGTGGCCTGACCATTCTCGACATCAGCAATCCTGCTGAGCCCAGCGAGATCGGCTTCTTCGATACCTACCCGGACAGCGACAGCGCGTCCTTCAATGGCGCCTGGGGCGTGTACCCGTACCTGCCCAGCGGTCGTCTGATCGTGAGCGACATCGAGCGCGGTCTGGTGATCCTCGAGGAAGCGGACGGTGGCGACGGCGGCGCCATCGGCGGCGCGCCGGACTCCATCGGCAATTGATCCACGCTCCGGGACTGTCGTCGACCTTCAAGGAGGTCTTCACCGTCCTGGACGTGGCGGGCGCTGCAGCCTCGGCCCTGAGGCTGCAGCGTTTACCGCGTTGCCCGGGCCAGCGGGTGATGACCCTGCCGGGCTATGGCTTCGACGATCCCTCCCTGCTGGCCTTGCGCCTGCAGCTGCGCGCTCTGGGGGCGGTGACCAGCGGTTGGGGCTTAGGCATCAACTTCGGCCAGGTGGGACATCTGCTGCCGAAGGTGGCCAACCGCGTACGCGAGGCGGCCGAGCAGGCGCAGCATCCGATCACGCTCATCGGTTGGAGCCTCGGTGGCTACCTGGCCCGTGAGGTAGCGCGGGAACATCCGCAGCTGGTGGCGCGGGTCATCACTCTCGGCAGTCCCCTGCAGGGCGGACCTCGGTACACGGTGGTGCGCGGCGTTTACGAGCGCCTTGGATACGATCTGGAGCGTATCGACGCGCGAATGGAGGCGCGCGAGCGCGAACACCCCCTGCAGGTCCCGGTCACGGCGGTGTACTCAAAGCGCGACGGCATCGTGGCCTGGCGGGCGTGCATCGACGAGATCGAGTCCGTGACGGAGCACGTGGCGGTGAAAGCGACCCATCTCGGCTTGTGCTACGCGCCGGCTGTACTCGAACTCATCGCGGCGCGGCTGGCCGAAGATGTGACCAGCGGTCGCCTGAGGCCTGCGACCGATGGCAAGCTCACGACATCTTCTGTCTCCGGCTAGTCCGTCACGCGGCGTGCCGTCGGCACGCATTCAACTCAAGGCGATTTGAAGGAGCGCAGACTCACCATGGCAACCTACGTGGTAAGCGGGTGCAATCGCGGTATCGGCCTCGAGCTGTGCCGCCAACTCAGGGCGCGCGAGGAACGGGTGATCGGCCTGTGTCGCCACGCGTCCAGCGCTCTGGTGGAGCTTGGCGTGGAGGTCGTCGAGTCCATCGACGTCGCCGACGATGGTGTCATGAACACCCTGCGCAAAGCCCTGAGTGACGTGGATATCGATGTGCTCGTCAACAATGCCGGTGTCCTGTCACGCGAGTCTCTCGATGACCTCGATCTCGGGCGCATGCGCCACCAGTTCGAGGTCAACACCTTGGGCCCCCTGCGGGTGACCAGGGCGCTGCTCGAGCGCATGCAGCCGGGTGCCAAGGTGGCCATCGTCACCAGCCGCATGGGATCGATCGGCGAAAGCTCGGGCAGCTACTACGGCTACCGCGTGTCCAAGGCCGCCGTGAACATGGTGGGCGCAAGCCTGGCGGCGGACCTTCGCTCACGGCAGATCGCCGTGGCCCTGCTGCACCCCGGCATGGTGGCTACGGAGATGACCGGCTACCAGGGAATCGCGCCGGAGGAAGCGGCGAGCGGCCTGCTGAAACGCGTCGATGAACTCACGCTGGAGTCGACGGGCCAGTTCTGGCACGCCAACGGAGAATCGTTACCCTGGTAGAGCCGAGGGCGCCTGGGGGATCTCTGCACAATTGCGGTCGGCAGCCTCGTGCGTCCAGCGGCGCTAGGTCAAGGCGCGCGAGCCCGCGCGTAGCCGTAGCTACGGGCGGGTTCGCGCAACGCAGAGATAGCGCTGCTGGTGCGCGTGGATGTTGATCGGAATTGTGCAGAGCTCCCCTAGGTGCCCTGTTCCAGCAGCCGTTTCAGATTGCCCAGTCCGCGCTCGTAGTCGCGACCGATGGC
>JAAUYD010224996.1_pt1 | contig 10030 bp, 8 predicted proteins | sample 7278101 | NCBI WGS metagenome assembly JAAUYD01 (sample SAMN14350128, study PRJNA611818) | marine sediment metagenome | isolation source: surface marine sediment (0.6m) | place: French Polynesia: Moorea | collected 2018-08
GCTTCGCCGCTTCTCCGAATTCCTTAAAGCTTTTCTTTTCGATGGTAACGCCGAACTTCTTATTCATATCCTGTGTACAGCGGTCTTCCCACCAGTAGAATCTCTTGAATATGTCGGCCTGAAACCCTTCTCCCGGATTATCCTGAAACACCAGAAACTTGGTTTCCTGAAGGTCGCGCTTGACTGCCAGGCTCTTGCAGATGGCCTTGGTTAAATCCAGGTTATACGGTGCAAAGGTCTTGAGTCCTTCGGCTTTTAAAAATGACACGATCTCCCAATCCCACATGGCGACGGTTCCGAATTCAGAGGTCACCACCAGCAGTGGCAGATCGATTCTTTTTATTTCTGCAATTTGTTTAAAGGCTTCTCCTAGAAGCTGTGGAAAGATGACGGCATCAGCCTCAGGCAAGTAGGAACCCAGGGCAGCCGGCTCCAGAATATCGGCCACCTCTGCCAACAGTTCTTCAAGAATCGCCAGCTGTCGATCGAAGTCTTCATTTTTGCCAGGCATGAAGTAAACCGGAATCAACCGTGCTTTCATTTTTTAACTCCTTAAATGTGTAGGTTCTGAACGATAAAATCAGGCTTCCGCCTTAATTTTCTTCGCCAGTTCTCTGTAGTAACGGTCATAGACCGAGCAGCCAACCTCCTGCTGTTCGCCCAGCAACATTCCGCAATCCATGCACAGGGTGCACCAGTTGACCGATTTCGGGTCGCCGTTCAACAGTTTTTTCGGAAGCAGCGGATCGGCAATTGCCTGTCGTGCAAGGCCCACCAGATCAACCTTATTTTCTTGGAGATTTTTCTCAGCCCAATAGACAAAACTCTTTTTGGCCGGATCGTCACCAGGCAGCTTATTTCTGCCGTCTCGCAGATAACTGTAGCCGGCGCCGATGACAGGGATGTCAATGGCCTGCTTAATGGTCTGCGTCCATCCGAAGTGCTGGTAAACGGCGTCGACGGAATCATCCGTGGGCAGCAGTATCTCGAGATTGCCGGCGGCATGGCCGGCCGATGAGCTGATTAATTGCACCCCCACCTCCCGGGCCAGCTTGGCAAATGCAACCGGTTCACTCAGGTCCTCGGCGATTTCTCCAGGCCCCGCCGTGCCGAATCCACCCGGAATCCCCTCATAGGTGGAGATGCGGACACCCAGCAAAAATTCATTGTGATCAACTTGCTGCTTGATGCCCTCGACAATTTCCCTGAAAAAGCGTGTCCGATTTTCAAAGGACCCGCCGTAGCGTCCTTCCCGATTATTGGCCGGCTGCAGAAATTCGTTGCCGAAAAACCCATGGGCATGTTTGATCTCTGCGCCGTCAGCACCGGCTCTATGGGCCAGCAGGGCTGCATGGATAAATTTATCCCGAAACTGTTGGATTTCATCATCGGTTAACAGCCGTGCCGGATCGGATTCCCGGGGATAAATCGCGATCGGATCCGAAAAATCCGGATCTGCCAGGCTGCCGCAGTGATCAACCTGGATAATATAGATGACTTCCGGGTTGACTTTGCGCAGTTCATCGATCAGGCGGGCATATCCGTCCACGGTGTCATCGCCAAGGTACAGCTGATGATTCCGGGCACGCCCACCGATATCCGCCAGCGTGGATTCAGAGAAGACAATACCGGCTTGGCCTTCGACATATTTTTTATAGCGACCAATCGACCGTTCGCTGGGTGCACCGCTGTCCAGTCCGTCATTGCTTTCGTTCGGTAAAACCACAAAGCGGTTTGCAGCCGTCTTGTTTCCAATTTGAATGGGTTTCGATAGATACTCGATTTCCATGTGATTCCTCCTGTAATTTAAAGATCATCGGCAGCGTTGCGTTGACTGATCGTTGCTCTGCTGGCGTTCTTCATCAATTTGTAAAAATATAAGCGAAAATCCTTTTGATTAACTTTCTTCATTATCCGCCGGCATTCTCAAGCTCCGGAAAAGCGATCCATAATTCGGTCGGTAGGAGCAGATCAGTTCCACTTCCAAACGGGCAAGCCGGCGGATAATGAAGAAAGTTAGCCAACCCGTTGTTTGGAATAAAATCCAACCGCGGTAATTAACAGCAATCCCTGAAAAACAACCTGAGTATAGGGATTTAAATCCGTCAAATTCATAATATTGGCAAATACAGTCAAAATGAGCACGCCACCCACCGCACAAAACAAAGAACCGACACCGCCGGCGAGCGAAATGCCGCCGATGACGATGGCCGAAATCACGGTAATTTCATAAAACGCACCGATGCGAGGTCCGCCGCCGCCTAGCCTGGCAGTTAAAAAAGCCGCCGCCAGACCCACCAGAACCCCACCGATAACAAAGGCCAAAAATTTAATTTGGGGCACATTAATGCCGGACAGGGCGGACACTTCGGCGTCGGAGCCGACCGAATAGATGTATTTGCCCACCTTATTTTTGTTTAAGATCCAGTAACAGATTATCAGCACGGCCAGGAACCACAGGATCGAAAAGGGGATGCCGAAAATCCGGCCGTCCGACAGAAAGCGAAATGCTGACGGTACGCCTCCGATGGTTCTTTTGGTATAAAATAAGGTGAGGCCGTTTAAAATATTCATGGTTGCCAGGGTTGCCATGATCGGTGTCACTCGCAATTTGACGACGATAAACCCGTTGACGGCACCGATGCCGGCTCCCATAATAATGAACAGAAGTACGACCAGGACCGGTGAAATATTCGGAAAGCTCTTCATAACGCCTGCAGCCATACAGGACATAAAACTGATGGCGGCCCCGGCCGACAAATCAATACCGCCGGAAATAACCACAAACGCCTGGCCCAATGACGCCAACCCCAGGCCAATGGGTTGGATGAAAAACACATTTTTTAAATTGCGCGTGCTGGTGAAAAACTCGCTGGCAAACGTGGAAAAAATGATAATAGCCGCCAATATAACCCAGACCAGCCGATCCGGTTCGATCCACCGCTTAACAATCTTATGTATGTGTCCCTGATTCATCGGGTTTTCCTATCCCTCATAGGACATATTCATGTCCAACAGCCATCGACAAAATTTCTTCTTCGGTCGCCGATGTTGCGTGCTGATCGATAAAGCCTTCAATGGCGCCCTCGTTCATGACCATGATACGATCCGACATGCCGATAATCTCCGGAAGTTCCGATGAGATCATGACAACGGCGTTGCCCCCGTTGGCGACGTCTCGAATGATCTTATAAATCTCTGCTTTGGCTCCCACATCGATGCCCCGCGTCGGCTCGGCAAAAATAAAAATATTGGGATTTTTGAGCAGCCAGCGGGAAATAATCACCTTTTGCTGATTGCCGCCGCTCAGGTTTCCAATGCTGTGGTCAATGGTAGGCGTCTTGGTATTCAGCAATCGGATTTGTGATTCTGCGTCTTTAACTTCTTCGCGTTTCTTTAAAAACCCGGAGGTGAGATAGCCTTTTAGATTGGCGAGGGTCATATTTTCTTTGACGGTCATTGGCCCCAGGATGCCTAAATTCTTGCGATCGGCAGGCAAATAACCGAGACCGCAGTCCATGGCATGACTGATGGAGCCGATATGCTGTTTTTGATTACGAATGATAATTTCCCCGTGATCTATTTCCTCTATGCCCAACAAACACCGGGCCAACATGGTTCTCCCGGAACCAACCATCCCGGCGACGCCCAGGACCTCACCTTCATAAAGTTCAAAATTAATGTCTGAGAGTTGATTGCCTTTGCTGAGGTTTTTTACCTGTAAAATCACCTTTTCCGGTTTGTCCGGAAGGGCCGGAAAATAATCTTCAATGTCCCGGCCGACCATCATGCGAATCAGACCATCTTTATCCGTATCCGTCGTATCTTTGGTGCCGATGTATTGGCCGTCTTTGATCACCGTTACCCGGTCACAAATCTCAAATATTTCTTCCAGCATATGGGAAATGTAGATAACCGTAACGCCTTTGGTCTTCAGCATCCGGATGATGTCGAAAAGCTTGCGAACCTCCTTATCCGTCAGGGCGGCCGATGGCTCGTCCATAATTAAAATACTGGCGTCCACCGACAAGGCCTTTACAATTTCGACAACCTGCTGCTGAACAACCGTCAGATTTCCCACGTTCGCATTGACATCCAACTCAATGTCAAGCTCTTTCAATAACGCTTCCGTCAACCGTTTGGCTTCTTTTCGATTGATCTGCCCCAGTTTATTGGCCGGTTCACGGTTTAAAAAAACGTTGTCCACCACGTCGAAATTGCGGATCAGGCTGAATTCCTGGAAAATGATGCTGATGCCGTCAAGCTGCGCCTGATGCGGATTTTTGAAGATTTTCTTCTCTCCTTTATAGAAAAGCTCGCCGGCTGTTGGTTGATAGACGCCGGAAAGTATTTTCATCAGGGTTGATTTGCCGGCACCATTTTCTCCGCACAATGCATGAACCTCGCCATAACGAAAGCTCATACTGATAGTATTCAGTGCTTTGACTCCCGGAAATTCTTTGGTGATCTCTCGGAATTCGAGAATATGCTGATCTTCTACCTGCATCGTCTGTCCCAATGTTGACAAGCTGGTTACAGAGGTTTGATCATCGTTAATCCAACGCGGTACTACTGATGACCCGAAGCTGGAGTGATGGAGTACTGGAGTGATGAGTTAAATCAGAGCAAATAGCATTAATCTGATTTTAAGGTCATCGGTATAAGACCGTTTGCTCGGTAAATGAGATCTGGCAATGGTAAATTCAGAGAGGTCGTGAATCTTTTCACGACAATACCTATCTACCCGGAAATGCTTTTCCATTACTCCAACACTCCAATACTCCTTTGGTTTTACCAAAAACGAATAATAGTTAACTTACGACAGTGACTAGAGTTTGGGTAAAAATTCTTCCGGCATATTATCATCACCGACCCACCACCAATCACTCAAATCGGGTTTGGCAACGTTTGGTACCTCATCGGGTCCAAAACCTTTGAATTTGATGGACACGACTTTGTCGACCTTCTCGCCTTTGGCAATTTTAACGGCAACCTTAACCGCTTCGCCCGACAGTCTGGTCGTCATTGGCGCGATATAGCCTTTGGCTTTGTGGGCCACGAGAAATTTGGCATAACCGTTGAGCTGATCGCCCGTTGTGGGAGGCAGCGGTCGGTCGGCATCCTTTAAGGCCTGCAGGGCGGGCCATGACATCAAGCCGGAGTCGGCCCAGATACCATCGATATTCGGGAAGGCTTGAATCATGGTCTCCATGATAGAACGGGCTTTGGGCGGTGACCAGTCACAATATTGGTGATCCAAAATTTCGATCCCGGGATACTTTTTAAACGCCTGCCGGGCGCCTTCGAGACGGTCTTCGGCAGTGGTATTGCCGGCGATTCCGCTCATCATGACGATTTTCCCTTTGCCCCCGAGTTCATTGGCCAGCCAGTTGGCACCTTCAGCTCCCAGGTCAATCAGGTCTTGCTTCACCAGGGCTGTCATTTTGTCCGTATTGATCGTCCCACCAAAGACGACGACTGGAATGCCTTCCGCAACCGTTCGTTCAATAACCGGAATGAGTGCATCCCCCACGGTTGGATAAATGATGAGCACATCGATATTCTTGACTAGCAGGGATTCAATATCGGCAATTTGTTTATCTACTTTCTCATCAGCATTGGTGATATAGTACTTGGTTATCTCCGGATGCTTTGCAACTTCGGCTTTAAAATTTGCAACCAAGAATTCGCGCCAGGAATCGCCCATACCGGCATTACTCCAGCCAATTCTAATTTTGTCTTTGGCAAACACCGTCATTGGCATCAATACCGCACAAACAAGAAAAGTTATCGCGATGAGGGTTAATGTCTTTAGTTGTTGACTGTTTTTCATGGTTAGCCTCCTTTATGATGGTTAAGTTACCTAATCCGGACAAGTACATCCGGTCGTAGCGCAGCAAAGATCCTGCTCTAACGGGGAATTAAATATCGAAGATTGTAAATTGAATAGGTGTAGTATTACTTCCCTTCACCGTACTTTAAAATTGTTTCCCCCCCTTGCTTTTCAAATGTTGCCTCCTTTGTGGCATTATTAATGAAACGAAAATGCAGCTAGGTTGCGCCGGCTTTTTTCCTCTCGTTGATCCACAAAGCAAATATGATCAATAGCCCAATGATGAGATACTGGCTTTGAATCGGCACTTGAATCAGCAACGAAAGATTCGTGACCAGCAACATCAGCAAAACGCCGATGATAACACCCTGAATGCTGCCGAAACCGCCGGTGATGGCGACACCACCCAGCACAGCCGCTACCAGAGTTTCAAATTCCTTGTTATCGCCAATTTTAGGTTCCGGCATTCCCATGTAACCGGCCATTAGCACGCCGACCAGAGCCGCTAAAACGCTGGACGTAATGTAAGCCATGATGATCACCTGTTCGGATTTGACGCCGTTGAGGGTTGCGGTGGCGCGATTCGTTCCAACCGCATAAAGCCGTCGGCCGTAACCGGTGCTGTTTAGTAAAATGGATGCCGCAATGACGATGATCAGAAACACGAAGAAAAGATTCGGTATCCCAAAGGATGAGCCGTTGCCGATTTCAATTAATATGGCGGGTACCTTGCCTTTCGGTAATCCCTCCGTCCACATGAATCGCAGCCCCTTTAAAACGATTCCCATGCCCAATGTGGCAATAAATGGCGGAACATTTCTTTTGGTCACCAGTAGTCCATTGATCAATCCGACGGTGACGCCAAAGATCAGGATTAAAAGGGTAACGGGTATGAACAGGGCATTGCTGCCCTCCATTAACGCGGCAGCGATGACATTGGCCGTTGATATGACGTGACCGATGGAAAGATCCAAGCCCCCGCTGCCGGAAATGATCACAATGGCCTGTCCAATTGAAGCGATCCCCAGTATGCAGAAGCTTCGGGTGACGTTGAGTAGATTGGATATTTTAAAGAAATTGACGCCGGTCGCAACATTGATCACAATGGCGGCAACAAGCAGGCCGGCCAAAGCCACATATAGCCCCTTGTTTCTTTTTGCTATTTTGATAAATGTCAACTCCGCCATTGGAATTACCCGAGTTCTACCTGTTTGCCCTCGGCAGCTGATTGTAAGCCGGCCTCCAGGATCTGCATGGTTTTCATGCCATCATGAAAATTCGGCGCTATCGTTTCATTGTTTTCAATGGCATTGAGAAAGTCGACCACACCATGGACAAATTCATGCTCATACCCGATGATGTGTCCCGGCGGCCACCAGTTGGCAATATAGGGATGGCTTCCTTCGGTGGCCAATATGGTTCTAAAACCCTTGGCGAATTCAGGATCATCATTCGAATAGAACTGCAGTTCATTCATGCGCTCTAAATTAAAAACGATGCTTCCTTTATCTCCATATATTTCAAAGTAGTTGTAGTTCTTTCTGCCCGGCGCAAAACGGCTGGCTTCAAAAGAGCCCATGGCGCCATTGTCAAAGGTGACCAGCATTGAAGCGGCATCTTCGACGGTGACCTTTCCGGTTTCAGTACCCTTGGTACCCCCTTTAAAGGTCGCGGCACCTTCATCCGGCAGGGGCCGTTCTTTGATAAATTGGGACGTCATACAGGTAACCCGGGTGACCTCGCCGATTAAGAAGCGTGCCAGATCGACACTATGGGAGTTCAAATCCCAATGAGGGCCGGCACCGGCGTGCTCCTTTTGCAGATGCCAGGTCAGGGGAAAATTGGGATCAACGATCCAGTCCTGCAAGTAGGCGCCGCGCCAATGGAATATACGTCCCACCTTGCCGTCATCGATTAACTGCTTGGCCAGCATCACTGCCGGACACCGGCGGTAGTTGTGATTCAAATAGTGCTTCACCTTGTTGGCTTCGGCGACCTCATACATTTCCCTGGCTTGAACGTATGAAAGCGCCATGGGCTTTTCACAAAACAAATGCTTGCCTGCTTTGGCGGCTTCAATGGCGATTTCATGATGAAGTGCCGTGGGGACGCCAATATCTACGATATCGATGTCATCCCGTGCGACAATATTGCGCCAGTCTGTCTCAAATTCCTCCCAGCCCCAGCGATCGGCAAATTCCTTTAAAGACGCTTCATGCCGGCCGCAGGCAACTTTCAGGACCGGCTCGACATTCAGATCAAAGAAATACGGTGCCTTGCGCCAGGCATTACTATGGGCTTTGCCCATAAACTTATAGCCAATTATGGCGACATTTAATTTTTTCATTTCCGCACCCTCCCATCCCGATTGAGTGCCTTGCGCCCAATCAGGCGTAAAAGAATTATTTGAATTTTGCGATTACTTTCGCTGCCATTGTCTCCAGGCTTTCCAGCATCCCGGCCTGGAGCTTATCTACTCCAGATTCTGGGCAATACGTTTTAATTCCGCAACGCTTTTTGCCACTGCAGCGTCTTCATCGTCATTGTAATCCGGATGCAGCGTATCGAGTTCCATGGCCAGAAACCCTTCATAATTGGCATCTTTTAATAGCTGCGCCAGCTTCTGGTTATCGACGATCCCATCTCCAACCGGTGTACAGGAGAAGAAATACCAATCGTTGACAGCAGCCTGCGGATTGATTTTCAAATCTTTGACGTGGGTTGAAAACGTATACCGGGCCAGTTTCTCCATGCCTTGAATCGGATCGTCCAACACCCGCATAAAATTGCCGGTATCAAAGTTGATTCCGAAATTGGGGTGATTGACATTATGGATCAGCTCGAGCATTTCATCGGCATTGTAATCAATGTGGTTTTCGTCGGCCAGCTTGATGTCGTATTTATCGGCGACTTTCATGGCATTCGTGAACATGCGGGAAAGCTTTTCGATTTGCGGTCCATGGTCTTCGAAGCGAAACATCAGGCTGCTGCCGACAACCCGCATGACCTTGGCACCAATGGCATTGGCATATTCAATGTGATCGACCATTTCATCGTATGCGGCCTCGTTTTTGCCGCCTTCGAGCCCGTCCGGATGACCCCAGGCATATACCCGATCAAAATTGTACTCATCCAGCATACCCTTGAGTTCACTGAGATAAGAATCATCAAAACGCGGGAAGAAACAAGATTCCAGCGAAACCCCGTCAACGCCGAGTTCCTTGGCCCGTTTGATGAAGTCTTCCATCGTCATTTGTTTATCGGGCGCGCTCTGATGCGGATATACTTCACCCAAAAACCGATGATAACAGTAACTGTCAATTCCTACTTTCATTTTAGTGTCTCCTTTCCAAATCAACGATCATCAGAGCTGAGGGTGTGAAAAGGACCCTGGAACGGACGGGGGCCACGCTTTGCTGGTGGTCGCTGATTTATTAAAATAATTTTGGCTTTCATCTTACTTTTATCCTGATTTTGATTAACGCCAAGCTCAGCATCTACTCGAAATAGATGGCACTTTTCAGGCTGCGGGCCTGTGATATGTTATCCAGTGCACTTTGGATGTCTCCCAGCGCGGTTCTGGAGGAAATCAAATCTTTGACCTTAATCCGGCCGCAAGCAACTAACTGCAGGGTGCGCCGGTACTGACTCAGGCTCTGACGGGTGGTGCCGGTGACTTCCAGCTGTTTGTAGTGAATCAGATTGGTGTCGAGACTGACTTTGGCCTTGTCTGCCGGTAGACCACCGAAGAAAACGATGCGACCGTTTATGGCGGCAACCTCGAGGGCGATTTGCTGCGCCTGGGGTGCCGGGCAGGCCGTGATGCAGACATCAACACCGCGGCCCTTGGTCAGCTCGTCAAGCTCTTGCTTTAAATTTTCGGATTCAAGGGTGATAAAGCTGCTGTCAATCTGACGACACAAGTTCAAACGATCGCGGCTGAGGTCGTTAATGATGATTTTGGCAACGCCGGCGATCTGAGCCATTTTGGCGTGCATCAGGCCAATCGGCCCTGCTCCGATGACCAGAACGGTGTCACCGGGACGCATTTTACTCTTTTCAAACGCGTTAAATACGCATGCCAACGGTTCGGCCAAGGCCGCTTCTTCAAAAGACAGGCTGTCGGGGATCTCCACCACGTTGCCCTGGCGTACGAAGTTTTCCGGAATTTTGACGTATTCGGCAAAAAAACCGGAC
>JAAUYD010248334.1_pt1 | contig 10029 bp, 9 predicted proteins | sample 7278101 | NCBI WGS metagenome assembly JAAUYD01 (sample SAMN14350128, study PRJNA611818) | marine sediment metagenome | isolation source: surface marine sediment (0.6m) | place: French Polynesia: Moorea | collected 2018-08
AGGTAGAGGGAAGGATTGCGGCCATCGTTCCGATCTCGCCCGTCTCGGACCTGCGGCCCCTGATTGATACGGCGATGAACGCCGATTTCGGGCTGGATGACGCGGCGGCTCGTGCCGAAAGCCCGGCCCTGCTGACCAGGGCGCTGGAGGTGCCGGTGCATGTACTTGTGGGCGCGGATGAGCGTCCCGCCTTTCTTGACCAGGCACAGTGGCTGGCCGATGCCTGGCCCGGCACGACCCTTGAGGTCTCGGCCGGGCGGCACCATTTCGACGTGATCGATGCGCTCCGCGAGCCGGATAGCGCGCTGGTGGCGAGGCTCACGCCGTAGGCATCACGCCCCGAACCGTTCCTTCCAGGTGGGCTTCGGATCGCCCGGTTCCGGGGTCGCCTCATAGACGGCGCGGGCGATGGCGCGCGCCAGGCAGGTCGCCGCCGCGTGGCCGACCCGGATCAGGTCCAGGTCGGCGGTTTCGGATACGATCCGGCCCGTCGATGCGGCAAAGACAAGATCGCCGTCAAAGGGCGTATGCGCAGGGACAATCGCGCGCGCGATGCCATCATGGGCCATGACCGCCATCCTTTTGGCCTGCGCCTTGGTCAGGGCAAGGTCGGTTGCCACGATGGCGATCGCGGTCGCGCCGCGCGCCTCGACCTTGGTGGGCGGGGGCGTGCCCGGATGGGCGGCCATGCCGCGCCCGCCGAATTCGGTTCCCTGTTCGAAAGGTGCGGCCCAGAATTCGGGACCTTTCCCGACGGTGACCTGGCCGATGGGGTTGGCAACCGCCAGCGCCCCGACCGTGACGCCGCTTTCCAGGACCGCAGACGCGGAGCCGAGCCCACCTTTCAGGTTTCCGCAACTCGCTCCTATGCCGGCCCCAGCCGTACCGATCTCGAAATCGCGCGCGGCCCGGTCGAAGGCCGCGCGTCCGAGCGCGCGCCAGGGCGGGTCGGTCCAATCGGTCCGCCCGCCGGACCGGCCGACATCAAGGATGATCGCCGCCGGCACGATCGGGACGCGGATGCCGCCTGCCTGGAAGCCGCGCCCTGCAGAGCGGAGTCCCTCGGCAACGCCTGATGCCGCATCAAGCCCAAAGGCCGAGCCGCCCGACAGGACCAGCGCATCGACCGTTTCGACAGTGTTCTCGGGCGCCAGAAGATCGGTTTCGCGGGTGCCGGGCGCGCCGCCCATGACGTGGACGGCGGCAGTGAAGGGGGCGTCGGCGGTCATTACCGTACTGCCGGTCCGGATTTCGGCGTCAGAGGCGTTGCCAACGAAAAGCCCGTCTACGTCGGTGATCAGGTTGCGTTGCCCCGGCCGCATTGCGGATCAAGTTCCTTGAAAGGAACTTGCAAAGATCTTCCAAGATCTTTGCACGCTCATACGCAACGTCCCCCATCCACTTCCATCGCGACGCCCGTGACCATGGACGCTTCGTCCGAGCAAAAAAAGAGTGCGGCATTGCCCATGTCCTCGGGCGTCGAGAACCGGCCCAAGGGGATTGTCGATAGAAACTTCGCGCGGATTTCAGGCGTATCCTCACCCATGAAGCGCTTCAGAAGCGGGGTTTCGCCTGCGACAGGGTTCAGAGCGTTGACCCGGATGCCGAAAGGCGCAAGCTCCACTGCCATCGCCTTGGTCGCCGTGATCATCCAGCCTTTCGAGGCGTTGTACCAGTTGAGCCTTGGCCGGGGCGACACGCCCGCCGTTGAAGCGACGTTCAGTATGCACCCACCGCCTGCCGCCTTCATCGAAGGCACGATGGCCCGGGCCGTCAGGTAGACAGATTTCGCATTGACTGCAAAGACGCGGTCAAACTCGGCTTCGGGCACATCCTCCATCTGCATTGGCAGATGGGTGATCCCGGCATTGTTGACGAGGATGTCGATCCGCCCCCACCGCTCCAGCGCGGCGTCGGCCATGGCGGTGACGCTGTCGCCATCCGCGACATCCACCGCTTGCGCGACACCGCCCGTCTCGTCGGCAATCTCGGCAGCCGCAGCGCTGTCGATATCCGCGACCAGGACGCGTGCGCCTTCGCGCGCGAAGGCCCGCGCGACGCCTGCGCCAAAGCCCGATCCTGCGCCAGTAACGATGGCGGTCTTGTCCCGAAGTCTCATGGCGGTATTGGTGTCACGAATTCGCCGGGCCTGAAAGCCCTTCCCGGGCGGCTTTGACAGACGCGCGCGGCGGACCCACATGAGGGGCATGGAGTTCACGGTTTCGACCCTTCTGCCGATGATGACGCTGGGTGCGTTGGGCGCGGTGGTGCCCATTGCGCTTGCGGGGCGCTTCGACGACACGCTTGCAGGGCTTGGCCGGGCGCTGGCGGTCTCGGTGCTTGCGCTGGTTGTCGCAGGCAGCGTCCTGTTCGTTCTGCTTTATGGGGACCAGGGTGTTGGTATCGCAGACCTAATGGCACGACCCGGCGCGGCGGTGCGCCACTTTGTCTTGCTGGGCCTGAAATCCGCGCTGGTCTGGGGGCCGGTCACGGCGCTTGCGGCCCTTGTGCTGGCCCAGGGGGTCGAACGACGGCGCGGCGAACGCATGGCGGCACGCGATCAGGACTAGCCCGGACCCCGGTGCTTGCTTATGTAGAGGACAGTTCTGCGGAGCCTGACGATGCGCTATGTACTCTGGACGCTTCTGGGCGTCATCGTTCTTCTGACCGGATCGGTCCTGCACTACACGCTGCCGCAATATGACGTGGTGCGGATCGTGAACACCGAGGTCCGGCGCGTCGATTTCGGCGCGAACTCGGTATTCTGGAGCCATGCGGGCGCGGGCGATGCGACCGGCACGGTGAATCGGGACGTGTTCTTCATCGAAGGTATCCGGCCTTCGGGTCGCCCCATCGTCTATCGCAACGAGGATACCGGCTGGATCTGGCCGCCATATTTCAAGTTCGACAGCGCCAACCTGCAGGCCACCGCGCGCGATCTTGTGTCGACGGCGGCAGAGCCACGCTGGGTCGCGGTGCGGCATTATGGCTGGCGGAACGAGTGGTTCTCGATCTTCCCGAACGCCACGTCGGTTCGCGAGGTCGCAGGGCCCGACGACAAGCCCGTCAACTGGTTCAACATCGTTTTCCTGATCCTCTTCGCTGCGTTTCTTGCCTGGCTGGTGCGTGTCTGGCAGCGGTTCCGGCGGGCCCGGATCGATCCGGTGGTCGACGATATCGAAGAGGCTTCGGCCGAAGCGCGGGGCCGGTTGCGCGGGTTCTGGCGGCGGATGTCGGGCAAGTAGCCGCACGCTGCCAGAATGCGCGCCTGCGGCGCATTCCATTCCCTGTGAAAAGGGGGCTGTCTGCCCCCTCTGCCGCCCTTCGGGCGGCATTCACCCCCGAGGATATTTTCCGAAGCGAAGAAGGGGCGGCGCTATTCGCCGTAAGGGACCCAGATCGTCTTGACCTCGGTTGCTGCGGTCAGGAACGCGTCGGCATCGGTTCGGGCCCAATCCCGCGAGACGCCGTTATTGACCCATGTGCGCTTCAGCGTTCCCGCCCCCTCGCGTTCCACAGTGGCCGAAAGTTCGGTCGACGAGAATGTCCACACCGCGTCGACATCCATATGACCGGCCAGGTGCGGGGCAAGCTCGGCGTGGCTGCCTGCGAGGATGTTCACAACGCCCGGCGGAACGTCGGAGGTGTCGAGCACCTGGTAGAGGTCAGTGCCCGCAAGCGGGAAGGGTTCGGACGCCACCGCGACCAGCCGGTTGCCCATCGCCATGGACGGGCCGATCAGGGAGATCAGACCCAGCAGGGGGCTTGCATCATCGGCGAGTGCGCCGATCACGCCCACGGGTTCGTTCATTGCCAGGGCCACGCCCCGGATCGGCACGCCCTTGGCGCGCCCGTCATGCTTGTCGGCCCAGGCCGCCCAGGTAAACAGACGGTCGACAGACGCCGCGACTTCGGCCCTTGCCGCAGCGGCACTTGCCCCGGTCATGCCGCAGAGCCGATCTGTGAACTCCTCGCCCCGTGCCTCGAGGTTCTCGCCCATATAGTAGAGGATCTGCGCGCGCAGATGCCCGGTCGCCCTGGCCCAGCCCTTAGCCTCCTGCGCCGCCTCGACCGCGTTCCGGATGTCCTTGCGGTTGGCCAGCGGCGCATGCCCGCAAAGCGTGCCCTTGGGCCCCCAGACCGCGCGGGAGTACCCGCCATCGGGCCGCGCCTGCTTGCCGCCGATATAAAGCTTGGCCGTCCGGTCGAGCGCTGAAACCTGGGCCGATTTCGGTGCGGCAAAGGCCTTGAGAGGTTTCAGGGCCTGTGCCCTGCCTGCGGGTTTCGTATAGGCCTTAAGCCCCTCCCATCCGCCTTCGCGCCCGAACCCGCTTTCGCGGACGCCGCCAAAGCCCGCAGCCGCATCAAAAAGGTTCGTGGCGTTGACCCAGACCACGCCCGCGACAAGCTTGGGCGCAATATCGAGCGCAAGGTTTACGTTTTCGGTCCAGAGTGTCGCGGCCAGCCCGTAGCGGGTGTTGTTGGCCAGGCTCACGGCTTCGTCCGGCGTCCGGAACGTGGTGCCCACAAGGACCGGGCCGAAGATTTCTTCCTGCATCAGCCGGTCGGATTGCGACAACCCAGTGATCAGCGTGGGCGGGTAGAAGCAACCCGCGTCCGGCAGCGGCACTTGCGCGTGGTAGACCTCGCCGGGGCTGGCGCTGACCAGGCTGGTGATCGTTTCAAGCTGCACCGGGTCGACCACGGCACCCACGTCGATGGCCTTGTCCAGGGGATCGCCCAGCCGCAGCTTGTCCATCCGGGCACGGAGCTTGGCGTAGAATCCAGCCGCGATGCCTTCCTGCACCAGCAGCCGCGAGCCCGCGCAGCAGACCTGGCCCTGGTTCAACCAGATCGCGTCCACGAGCCCCTCGATAGCGCTGTCCAGATCGGCGTCATCGAAAACGATGTAAGGCGACTTGCCCCCCAACTCGAGCGTCAGCGCCTTGCCCTGGCCCGCCGTGGCCTCGCGGATGCGGCGGCCGACGGCGGTGGAGCCGGTGAAGGCCACCTTGTCGACGCCCGGATGCTCGGTCAGGGCCGCACCGGTGCGCCCGTCGCCGGTGACGATGTTGATGACGCCTTTCGGAACGCCCGCCTCGCGCGCGAGATCGGCAAAGAGAAGGGCTGTAAGCGAGGTGTATTCGGCGGGTTTCAGCACCACCGTGTTGCCCATCGCGATCGCAGGCGCGATCTTCCAGGCCAGCATCAGAAGCGGGAAGTTCCAGGGGATCACCTGCGCGCAGACGCCAAGGGGCGCGCGGTCCGGCAGTTCTTCGTCCTGAAGCTGGGCCATCCCGGCGTGGTAGTAGAAATGGCGGGCAACAAGCGGGATATCGATGTCGCGGCTTTCGCGGATCGGCTTGCCGTTGTCGAGAGTCTCGAGCACCGCGAAGAGGCGGGACTGCTTCTGGATCAGGCGCGCGAGTGCGTAAAGAACGCGGGCGCGGGCGTGGCCCGATTTCTTTGACCAGGCGGGAAACGCCTTGCGTGCCGCGGCGACGGCGGCGTCGACGTCCGTCACGGTGCCCTGGCTGATTTCGGCCAGCAATTCGCCCGTCGCCGGGTTTCGCGTCTCGAACACCTCACTGGCGGCGGTCCAAACGCCGCCGATCCAGTGCCCGAAGCGTCGGCCATGCTCCTCAAGCCAGGCCTGCGCTTCAGCCGCGCTTTCGGGGGCGGGGCCGTAGTCGAGCGTCTCGAAAATCTCAGGCACGTTCATCGCGTGATTGCCTCTTCATTCTGGCAACAATACTCAAGCCCTGGCTTCAGCCCATCGCATGACGCCAGCTGGCCGAGTACCGGCCGGTCACATGGTGTTCCAGCTGCCGTTCGATATCGCCAAGAAGGCTGGACGCGCCGAAGCGGAACAGATCGGGCCGGACCCAGCGGTCGCCAAGCTCATCCTTCATCAGCGCCATGTAGACCAGCGCGTCCTTGGCTTTCGATATTCCGCCGGCGGGCTTGTAGCCGACCTTGAAGCCGGTACGTTCGGCATAGTCGCGGATCGCGCGGATCATCACCAGGCTGACGGGCAGAGTGGCGTTCACGCCTTCCTTGCCGGTCGACGTCTTGATGAAATCCGCGCCTGCCATCATGCAGATCAGGCTGGCGCGGGCGACATTGCGCAGCGTGCCCAACTCGCCCGTGGCCAAGATCGCCTTCACATGCGCTTCGCCGCAGGCGGCGCGGAACTCGGCCATCTCGTCGTACAGCGCCTGCCAATTGCCGGTCAGCACGTGGCGGCGCGAGATCACGATGTCGATCTCCTTCGCACCCGCGGCCACGCTTTCGCGGATTTCCTGAACGCGCAGCGGGAAGGGAGAAAGGCCCGCGGGAAAACCAGTCGATACGGCGGCGACCGGGATGCCCGTGCCGTCGAGCGCGCGGACGGCCGCCGGCACCATGTCGTGATAGACGCAAACCGCCCCGGTGGTGATCGGCCCCATCCCAAGCGCGTCCAGAAGATCGGGGCGCACCGGGTTTGCCGCCTTGGCGCAAAGCCGCCGAACCCGGCCCTCGGTATCGTCGCCGGCAAGCGTGGTCAGGTCGATCAGGGTGATGGCGCGCAGAAGCCAGGCGGCCTGGTGGTCCTTCTTCACCGACCGCCGCGTGCCGATCGTCGCCGCGCGCCGTTCGATCGCGGAGGTATTGGCCTGAACGCCGCGTACCCAGTCCATGTCCAGCGCCATGCCGGGGTTGCGCGCCTCATGCAGCTGCGGCAGTTGCGCCGCGGATGTGGCCGCGGCGGCGGAAGTGGTCAGGGCGGGATGGTCCAAGGATCGGGCTCGTTTTCGCGGGGGCAAGCAGCGGGCGCAATGTGGCACGGGACGCGACTGAATTCAAGATTGACCATTTGGTCAAATTTTCAGGTCGAAACCCGCCCGGACCTGATCCGGAGCCTTCGCTGTCCGGAACGGCGCTCGACGGGAGAGAGCTCTGCTGGCACGCTCCGCCCATGAGCATTGCCTTCAGAATTCTCGTCCCGGCATTTCTGTGCCTTCTGTCGCTCGTGGTCCTGCCTTTCGCGCAGCACGCCCTGTCGCTGGGCTGGCAGGGTCTGACGGGCGATCTTTCAGGGAAGAGCCGGCTTTATTCGGAAGGTCTCGCGAACCCGGCCATCTTCGGCCACATGATCGCGGGCGGGCTGATCACTGTGCTCGCTCCGCTGCAACTGATTCCTGATATCCGGCACCGTCGGCCCGCCCTTCATCGTGCCTCGGGGTATATCCTCGCGACGGCGGCCGGGCTGACGGCGGTCGCGGGGCTTGCCTACATTGCGCTCCGCGGCACGATCGGCGGGCCGGTGATGAGCTTTGCGTTCGCCCTTTACGGCGCGCTGATGCTGATCGCGGTGGTCCAGACGGTGCGCCATGCGCGGGCCCGGCGGATCGGACAACACCAGCGATGGGCTCTGAGGCTCTTCGTGCTGGCCATCGGCTCCTGGCTATATCGGGTGCACTACGGCGTCTGGTTTGCTGCGACGGGCGGGCTGGCCTCGACGCCCGAGTTTACGGGGCTCTTCGACAAGGTGACGGTCTTTGCCTTTTATCTGCCCTATCTTGTTGCGCTGGAATGCATCTTCCGGCTCAGACCCGCGACAGGACCAGTCCCGCACCGACCAGGAGGACAGCCAGAATCCGGGTCAGGCTGATCTCGCGCACCTGAAGCCCGAAGGCCCCAACGGCATCAAGCACCAGCGCGGCCGCAAGCTGGCCAAAGATAAGCGCGGCCACCATCGTCACCACGCCGAGCGTTCCAACGCTCCAGACCGCGGCCCAGACATAGATCGCGCCAAGCGCTCCCCCAATCCAGGCCCACCAGGGGGCATTCGCCATCGTCTCGATCCCCGGCACCGCGCCGCGCAGGATGGTGGCGGCACCAAGTACCAGAAATCCCACCAGAAACGAAATCGCCGCAGTCGCCACCGGATCGCCCACATGGGTCGACAGCCGCGCATTGATCGGCGCCTGAATCGCGATTGCCGCGCCGCCGATGGCGATCGCCGCCAGTGCTGTCCAGACCAAACCGCTCATGCCCGTGCCCCCGCATCCATGCTTCGGGCCAACCTGTCTGGCGCGCGCCCGCGTGACAAGCCCCGCGCCGGACGCTAGAGGGGCAGAAATTGAAAGGGGATGCCATGCCGTTCGACAGGTCCGTCAAGATCGCGCCGTCCATTCTGTCCGCCGATTTCGCCAACCTCGGGGCCGAGATCCGTGCGGTCGAGGCCGAGGGCGCCGACTGGATACACGTCGATCCGATGGACGGGCATTTCGTGCCGAACCTGACGATGGGGCCGAACGTGGTCGCCGCGATCCGGCCCCATGTGACGACCTTCATGGATGTCCACCTGATGATATCGCCGGCCGATCCCTATATCGGCGATTTTGCCAAGGCCGGGGCTGACTTGATTACGGTTCATGCCGAGGCCGGGCCACACTTGCACCGCTCGCTCCAATCGGTGCGGGCCGAGGGCAAGAAGGCCGGGGTCGCGCTGAACATGACGACACCGGTTTCGGTGATCGAACATATCCTGGACGACATCGACCTGATCCTTGTCCTGACGATCAACCCTGGCTTCGGCGGGCAGAAGTTCCAAACGGCGATGCTGCCCAAGATCGCGCAGGCCCGCGCGCTGGTGGGCGACCGTCCGATCCATATCGAGGTTGACGGCGGCATCGATCCGGCCACTGCGCCGGACGCCGTCAGGGCGGGCGCCGATGTGCTGGTCGCAGGCTCCGCGGTGTTCCGCGGCGGTTCGGTCGATAGCCCTGATGTCTACGGAGCCAACATGCGCGCGATCCGCGAGTCGGCTTCGCAGGCGGCACCGGTGCTGTCTTAGGGGCAATTTGTCAGCCCGCTTGCACTTCGCCGCGCCCGCCCGATAAGGTTGCGGCAGTCAAAAAAAGTAAGATCAGGGAGACTTCCATGAAACTTCGTCACATTCTGTTGGCGACGTCCGTTGCCGCGCTGACAGCCGGTGCGGTCAGCGCCGAGACGATCCGCTGGGCAAGGGCCGGCGATTCGCTGACGCTGGACCCCCATGCCCAGAACGAAGGCCCGACCCACACGGTCGCGCACCAGATTTACGAGCCGCTCATCATTCGCGACATGACGGGTGCGTTTGAAGCAGCACTCGCCACCGACTGGGCCCCGTCGGCGGACGACCCGAATGTCTGGGTCTTCAACCTGCGCCAGGGCGTGAAATTCCACGATGGCGCGGATTTCACCGCCGAAGACGTGGTCTTCAGCTTCGAGCGCGCGAAATCCGAAAACTCGGCGATGAAAGAGCTGATCAACTCGGTTGTCGAGATCCGCGCGGTGGACGATCACACGATCGAATTTGTCACTGACGGCCCGAACCCGATCCTGCCGTCGAACCTGACCAACCTGTTCATCATGGACAAGGGCTGGACCGAGGCGAACGATACGGTCGCGGTGCAGCAGATCGAGGCGGGCGAGACGAACTTTGCCACTACGAACACCAACGGCACCGGACCTTACGTTCTGGAAAGCCGCGAGCAGGACGTGCGCACGGTTCTGAAGCAGAACGCCGAGTACTGGGGCGCCGGCCAATTCCCCATGGAAGTGACCGAGATTATCTACACGCCGATCCAGAACGCCGCGACCCGCGTGGCGGCACTTCTGTCGGGGGAGGTCGATTTCATCCAGGACGTGCCCGTGCAGGACCTTGGCCGGGTGGCCGATGCAGACGGGCTTGTGGTGAAAACCGCGCCGCAGAACCGCGTGATCTTCTTCGGCATGAACCAGGGCGCCGATGACATCGCCAATGACAGCGTCGAAGGTGCGAACCCGCTGGCCGACGTCAACGTTCGCCGTGCGATGTCGATGGCGATCAACCGCGATGCGATCCGCCAGGTCGTGATGCGCAGCCAGTCGCAGCCCGCCGGCATGATCGCGCCGCCCTTCGTCAATGGCTGGACGCAAGCGATGGACGGCGAAAGCTCGACCGACGTCGAAGCCGCCAAGGCACTGATGGCCGAAGCGGGTTATGGCGACGGCTTCTCG
>JAAUYD010150204.1_pt1 | contig 10028 bp, 7 predicted proteins | sample 7278101 | NCBI WGS metagenome assembly JAAUYD01 (sample SAMN14350128, study PRJNA611818) | marine sediment metagenome | isolation source: surface marine sediment (0.6m) | place: French Polynesia: Moorea | collected 2018-08
CTTTTAGTGGAGCATTCAGCTCGTCGACAGCACCGTTGAACATTGGCTACTATGCAGGTAGCGACCATTTTGACGGGTTGATCGACGAAGTGGCCATCTACGATCGGGCTCTTGGACTTACCGAGGTTCAGAACAACTATAGTGCTGGTATGCCCGCGACTGATATCTGTGATGGTGCCGCTTATAACATTGATCCGTATCCGCCCGACACGATTTCATTGTGGCCGTTGGATGAAGCCGGTGGTTCGGACTATGTGGACATGTTCGGTAACAACGACGGGACTGGCAACGCCGACCCCAGCCCAGCTACCGGAACAGTCAACGGGGCCCAGGAGTTCGACGGATCGACCACGGGTATAGATGTCGCCGCGAGCCACACCTTCAACTGGCTGAACACTGCGAGCTTTTCCATTGAGGCCTGGGTGCAGACAGACGGCTCGGTACCTGGCGGTATTCAGGTTATTGTCGGTAGAAGAGATGCTGGCACAAACATGCAGGTTTGGGTCGGTATGACTGCAGCCGGTACGCCGGCCTACGTCTTGAGGGATACAGCGACAAACATAGACAACCAATCCGCCGGAATTGGAGCGATTAATCTTTCCGACGGTGCCTGGCATCACATTGTGCTGACCAGAAACGGGACTACCGGTGAAAATTCGCTATACGTGGACGGCGCCTTGCAAGGTACCGACGATACGGTAGCTTTTACTGGTACATTCAGCTCGTCCTCAGCGCCGTTAACCATTGGTTACTTTGGCACTGGCTCCCGTCTTGATGGGTTGATCGACGAAGTCGCCATCTACGACCAAGCCATGCCCCTGTCTGAAATTCAGGACCACTACAACGCTGGTTTGGCAGGGAACAGCGTCACATCGCTAAGAGTCACGACTCCCCCCGCTCCCACTCCAGGCCCAACGCCTACTCCTACCGGTGGCGGTGGCGGTGGTGGGGGTTGTTTCATTAGCAGCCTGTTTTAAAAAAGAGCAAATAATTAAAAGTATATTAAATTAGTTAAACAGGGATTTTAATTGACGGACGGAGATAGCATCTCCGTCCGTCTTATCTTTGGTGAAGCTGCTCTTTAACACTCTTTCGCGATAGCGAATTTCACTCAATTCGCCACGATTTTTTTCCCAATTGCGGAAGCTGTGACAATTATTTCCCTTTCTAAGCCGAACGGTTATCCTTCAGGAGCGGATTTGGGGTCATTAATGCGAAAACAGTTTGAAATTACATTGTAAATAAATAAGGTATGCTTTGCATGATTATTGCTTCTTCTAATCTATTCGCTGGAAACTGCAGATTGGACCGGTTGCCAACTCATGCATTCTTCACTTCTGCCGATATCAATTGTGAATCCACCGAATGTTAATGAAAACGAATAGCTAACATAATAAAAACATTGATTATTGACCCATAGTGATTCTATATTGTTGCCCTAATCAATGTTGCAAGGCATTGACAACGCATTATAAACGCTTGCAAGCGGTGAATCACAAAGAAAATAGCTCAGTCCACCATGTAATTGAGCAGGCGGAGCTATGTGGTTTCTCAATCATTTAAAGGTAGATTATGAAAACAGTCATCTTAGCAGGCGGTTTCGGCACGCGGTTATCCGAGGAGACCGATTTAAAACCAAAGCCCATGATTGAAATCGGGGGTATGCCGATATTGTGGCATATCATGAAAATTTATTCAGCCCATGGCCTCAACGACTTCATTATCTGTTGTGGCTATAAAAGCTATGTGATCAAGGAATTCTTTGCCAACTATTACTTGCACAGATCCGATATCACATTCGATATGGCCAGCAACGACACGGTCATTCATCACAACAACACCGAACCCTGGCGGGTGACCTTGGTCGATACTGGGCTGAAATCCGGAACTGGCGGTCGGCTGCGACGCATCAAACATCACCTGGATAATGAAGATTTTTGTTTTACCTACGGTGACGGGGTTAGCGACGTCAACATCAAAGCGCTTATCGAGTTTCACCTGGCCAAGAAAAAGTTGGCTACGGTTACCGCCATCTTGCCGATCTCCAAATACGGGGTATTAAAATTTACCAACGGCAACATCCGTGCCTTCGATGAGAAACCCGAACAAGGCTGGATTAACGGTGGTTTTTTTGTCCTATCGCCCAAGGTCATCGATTACATCGATTCGGATGAGACCATGTGGGAGCATGCACCCATGAAACGACTGGTCAAGGACAAGCAAATGGCTGCGTTTCCCCACAAAGGCTTTTGGCATTGCATGGACACCTTGAGGGACAAAAACAACCTGGTCAGTCTCTGGGAATCCGGCCAGGCACCCTGGAAAGTGTGGTCGTGATGGATGCTGCTTTTTGGGCCGGAAAGCGGGTGCTAATCACCGGTCACACCGGGTTTAAAGGTGGATGGCTGGCACTTTGGTTGACTTTAAAAGGTGCCCATGTGATCGGGTATGCCCTGGAGCCGCCCACCGAGCCCAATTTATTCACTGCCTGCCACCTGGATCGCCACCTGAAGTCGGTGATCGGCGATATCCGGGATCTGGATACAATCAAGTCGATGGTCAACGAATACCAGCCCGAATTGGTGGTCCACATGGCCGCCCAGGCTCTGGTAAGGCAGTCTTACGGCGATCCTGTTGACACCTATGCCACCAATGTCATGGGTACGGTCAATGTCCTCGAATCGGTCCGCCAATGCAACAGCGTGAAAACGGTACTCATCGTCACCAGTGACAAATGCTATGAAAACCGCGAATGGTATTGGGGATACCGCGAAATTGATCCCATGGGGGGGTATGACCCCTACGCGAGCAGCAAAGGCTGCGTCGAACTGATTACCAGCTCCTACCGCCGATCGTTTTTCCCGATTTCAGATTATGAAACCCACGGCGTCGGTGTGGCCAGTGTCCGCGCGGGAAATGTCATCGGCGGTGGCGACTGGGCCCAGGACCGGCTGATTCCGGATATTTTCAAGGCTGTTGCCGCCGGCACAACCCTGCAAATTCGCTATCCCGAGGCCATTCGCCCCTGGCAGCATGTGTTGGATCCCTTGCACGGTTATGTGTGCCTGATGGAACGACTGCACCAAGACGGCGCCGACTTTGCCCAGGGGTGGAACTTTGGCCCCAAAAATGAGAATTGTCAGCCAGTGGCCACCATTTTAGCCATGTTGAAGAATTTGTTGGGGGATCGATTCAACTGGTCCAGCGTTGACGGGCATCGCCTTCACGAGGCGACCTATCTCAAACTGGATTGCAGCAAAGCCCATTTGCGCTTGGGGTGGCGCCCGAAGCTCGACCTCCCCACTACTCTTGATTGGACCGCCGCCTGGTACCAGGCGTTTGAGTCCGGCGAAGACATGGCCCAGCTTTCCGAAAACCAGATCAAACGTTACGAGGAATTGAACCCTTGACCCACACCACGTGCCGCTTTTGTGATACTCCGTTAGAGCATACGTTTTTGGATTTGGGGATGTCTCCGCTGTCCAATGCCTACCTTTCAGCAGACCAACTGCTCCATATGGAACCGTTCTATCCCTTGCGGGTCTTTGTCTGCCACAACTGTTTTCTGGTTCAGCTGCCGGCATTCACCTCCTCCGAGGCGATTTTTTCCGACTATGCCTATTTTTCATCCTATTCCGATTCCTGGCTCGAGCATTGTCGTGGCTACGTAAATGATGTCGTACAACGATATCAACTCGATACCCAATCTCAGGTGGTCGAAATTGCCAGCAATGATGGCTATCTCCTGCGGTATTTCCGGCCCTTGGGCGTCCCGGTGCTGGGCATCGAACCGGCACAAAACGTTGCCCAGGTAGCCATCGAGGCAGGCATCGAGACCGTGGTCGACTTTTTCGGAAGGCAATTGGCAACGCTATTGAAGGATCAGAACCGACAGGCAGACCTGCTGATCGGCAACAACGTCCTGGCCCATGTGCCGAATTTAAATGACTTTGTGGCTGGCCTCAGCATCCTGTTGGCGCCCAACGGGGTCATCACCATGGAATTTCCCCACCTCATGCAGCTGATGGCGGAAAACCAGTATGACACCATTTACCACGAGCATTTCTCATATTATTCTCTGCTGACCGTTCAGCGGGTATTCCAAGCCCACGGGCTGACCATCTTTGACGTGGAAAAACTTCAGACCCACGGAGGGTCGTTGCGCATCCATGCCTGTCACCAGGATTGCGGACAATTTCCTCCAACCAACCGGTGCAGTGACCTGCTGCAAGCCGAGCGTGACTTCGGGTTGGGATCGATAGAAGGATATCGAGACTTTGCCGAAAAGGTTCACTCATCCAAACGGCAGTTGTTGGAATTCTTGATCAATTGCCGAAGGCGGGGGGAGAAAGTTGTCGGGTACGGCGCACCCGCCAAGGGCAACACGCTATTGAACTACTGTGGTGTCCGGGAGGACTTGTTGCCCTTCACGGTAGATCGCAGCCCGCACAAGCAGGGCCGCTATCTGCCCGGGACCCACATTCCCATATATCCTGTGGAACAGATTGAACAGACACGTCCGGACTATGTGCTGATACTACCCTGGAATCTGAAGACTGAGATTATGCAGCAGATGGCCGGTATTCGTCGTTGGGGTGGTCGGTTCGTTACACCCATCCCTGAGGTGACCATAATTCCAGCCAAAACCGGTGATCTATCGACAGGGCGAGCCTAACACGATGAAACGCGCATTGATTACCGGTGCAGACGGCTTCATTGGCAGCCATTGCATAATGCCCTTGCTGACTTTAGCTGATGAAGTGCATGCCACCACAATCAATCCGGATGTCCAATCCGAGAACAGCGATGTCTGTTGGCACCAGATCGATCTTTTAAACCGGGCCCAGCTGTCAGACTTGTTCAAAACGCTTCGGCCCACCCACCTGCTTCATTTAGCCTGGCATATGCAGACAGGCATGCAATTGAATGCCGCCGATAATTTCAAATGGGTTCAAAGCGGTATTGATCTTTTGGACTTGTTTCACCAGAACGGCGGACAGCGCATCGTTGTCTCCGGGAGTTGTGCCGAATACGATTGGCGGCATCCATTTCTATCAGAGTGGGGAACACCGCTTATACCTGCGGGAACATATGGCAGTACCAAACACGCACTGCAAACGTTGACTCATGCCTATTGTCAGATACACGAATTAAGTTATGCCTGGGCCCGAATTTTCTTTACCTTCGGACCTAACGAGAATCACAATCGATTGGTACCTGCGGTTATTTGTGCGCTGCTGCAGCAACATGAAGTGTCCTGCACCCACGGTGAACAAATCCGGGATTACTTATATGTCAAGGACGTTGCCCACGCGTTGGTGCGTCTTTTGGGCAGTTCGGTTGAGGGCCCGATCAATATCGGATCCGGAGAACCCATCAAAATCAAAACATTAACCTGGCAAATCGCCGATCAGATAGACGATCGGCATGATTTGATTCGTCTGGGCGCGCTTTCCAGTCCGGAAAACGATCCGCCAGTGATAATCGCAGATGTTAATCGTTTGACCAACGAACTCAAGTGGCGGCCTGAATACGATCTGAAGGCAGCGATTGCCGAAACCATCGACTGGTGGCGTAGCCGTCAAGATAGCATAGGAACCTGATAATGCCTCAATTTGCCATCATTGGGGCCGGTATGGCCGGCCTAGGTGCGGCGCACCGATTCTACCAGGAAGGCTTTGAAGCGACCATCTATGAAAAAAATAGCCACCCCGGTGGTCATGCCGCCACTTTCGTCAAAGACGGTTTCACTTTCGATGACGGGCCGCACATCTCATTTACCAAAAACAAGCGTCTGCAATCCCTCTTTGCCCAGAGCGTGGGATACGCCTACGAACGCGTCAAGGCCAGCACCAACAATTATTGGCGCGGCTATTGGATCAAACACCCTGCCCAGTGCAACCTCTACGGATTACCTACCGATTTAGTAGTTGAGATTCTCACCGATTTTATCCAACGAGACGGCAACGCTAAGATAAGCAATTATCAGGATTGGTTGCATGCCAGTTTCGGAAAAACGTTTGCCGATACCTTTCCCATGCAATACACGCGTAAATTTCACACCACAGAGGCCGCCAAGATGGACATCAATTGGTTGGGGCCTCGATTGTATCAGCCCGACCTCCAGGAGATCCTCAGGGGGGCCCTCTCGCCGTCAACACCAGACGTTCATTATGTCGACCATTTTCGATATCCAAGCCAAGGCGGTTTTATCGCTTTTTTAAAGCTTTTTTTGGAAGACGCACGCATTGAATTAGATCGAGAGATTACCCAGATTGATTTACGTCAAAAATCAATGACCTTTGCCAACGGGAAACAAACGCACTTTGATCATCTGATATCCAGTGCACCGCTGCCCGAGTTAATATCCTTGATAAAAGATCCGCCGGCCGCGGTTCAGCAAGCTGCCGCCCGGCTGGCCTGCTCGAGCTGTGTGTTGGTAAATGTCGGCATTGATCGAAGCGACATATCCAATGCCCAGTGGACCTATTTTTATGACGACGACTATATATTTACACGTCTCTCCTTCCCGCATATGTTGTCACCCCACAATGTACCTCAAGGTGCCGGAAGCATTCAGGCGGAAATATACTACTCCAAGAAATACAAACCCATGGACCGCAGGCCGGATAACTGCATTCCAATCACCATCCAAGACTTGAAACGCTGCGGCCTGGTGAAAGAGAGTGACCGGTTGCTTTACAGCGAATCAAGGCTGGTGCCCTACGCCAACGTTATCTTCGATTTGGAGCGTGCAGCATCCCTGAAAATTGTTCACGGCTATCTGGATGAGATCGGTATCCACTATGCCGGCCGTTATGGACAATGGGGGTACCACTGGACGGATGAATCGTTTTTGAGCGGTGAAGCAGCTGCCAAAGACATTCTAAGTCGGCTCCTATAATAGTACTGAGTAATTACACCTTAATGTATGTGGCGAGAACACAATCGGAAATATGAAGGAGTTGGCCACGATGCAAATCGTGCCAAATCGCAACCTGGGGAGATCAAGCTTGTCAGAAGAAATTATAACCACGATTAAACCGAAACAAGGATGGCAGTTATTAAACCTTAAAGAACTTCGTGAGTATAAAGACCTTTTATATTTCTTGGTATGGAAAGAAATCAAGGTCTTATACGCGCAAACCATTTTGGGATTTTCATGGGCGATTTTACAGCCATTGATCCAAATAATCCTTTTCACAATCGTCTTTGGTAAGGTTGCAAAAGTTGGTACGGATGGTATCCCTTATTTTCTATTCTCTACCGTGGCCATTGTTCCCTGGACGTTTATGTCTCAGGCGATGACTCAATCCAGTCAGAGTTTGGTCACTAGCCAACATGTCTTAGGTAAAGTCTATTTCCCCCGGTTGATTTTTCCGTTGACCGCTGTTTTTGCACGGTTAGTCGATTTTATGATCGCTCTGGCTATCATATTGGTCGCTCTGATTTACTACAAGGTGATGCCCACATGGAACTTACTGCTCCTGCCTTTATTTATCTTACATATGATGTGCATCGCAGCCGGCGTGGGCATGTGGCTGTCGGCCATGGCGATTCGATATCGAGATGTAAAATATGCGATGAACTTTTTTACCAGGATTCTGATGTACACAGCACCTATTGTGTACTCGGCATCATCCATCCCTTCTAAATGGCGCATGGTTTACTCTTTAAATCCGATAGTAGGATCGATTGAAGGTTTTCGGGCATGTATGCTGGGTACATCTATACCCTGGATTTACATATGGCCAGGCATAATCACAGCGTTTATATTGCTTGTCACCGGAGCCCTGTATTTCAAACACATGGAAAAAGTATTCGTTGACGTAATATAACATTTAGCGTCGAGCGTTATCGTAAGTCTTCGATGTTAAACCTGATGAATCTCTGCTGAGGATAAATATGTTCGAGAACAACTTGGCGATAAAAGTTGAAAATATAAGCAAGGTCTATCGTATCGGGGTCAAAGATGAAATTCACGATAGCTTCGCTCGAAGTGTTGTTGGTTTTTTAAAAAGCCCATTGAAGAATTATCGAAAGTACCGTTCTTTATATAAATTCGATGACGTCTTAGATGAAAAAGAAGATCGTATTGATGCGAACTCGTTAAATACAATATGGGCCGTCAATGATGTATCCTTCGATGTGAAGAAGGGAGAGGTGCTGGGGATCATCGGGAAAAATGGAGCAGGTAAATCAACATTGCTTAAAATTCTCTGCCGTATTACCGATCCGACCCGAGGCTGCGCTAAAGTTCGAGGCCGTGTCTCGAGTCTGTTAGAGGTTGGTACTGGCTTTCATCAGGAGTTGACCGGTAGAGAAAATGTGTATCTCAATGGTACGATTTTAGGTATGACCAGAGCGGAAGTAAAACGGAAATTTGATAATATCGTTAGCTTTTCAGGCGTGGAAGCTTTCATCGATACGCCGGTAAAGCGCTACTCGAGTGGCATGAAGGTTCGACTAGCCTTTTCGGTGGCCGCCCATTTAGAGCCAGATATTTTGATTATCGACGAAGTGTTGGCCGTGGGGGACGCTGAGTTTCAACGAAAATGCCTTAATAAGATGGAAGATGTCGGAAACCAGGGACGAACCGTTTTGTTTGTTTCTCACAACATGTCAGCCATTACCCGGTTGTGCGATAGAGCCGTCTTGTTGGAGTCCGGTAAGATCATGTCTGATGGGAAGCCTGCAGAGACAGTGCGTGATTATTTAAGGTCTGGAAAGGAAAACCCCGGAGAAGTAAAATTCGATTCAGATGAAGCCGCACCAGGAAATGAAATTGCTAAACTTAAAGCCGTCAGAGTTAAACAGGATAATGGTGATGTATCTTCAGTTATAGACATTGAACGACCCTTTTCCATAGAAATGGAGTATCGAATATTCAAATCGAATTTTTCTTTCCTGCCTCATTTTGTATTACACGACGGAGGAGGAAATATAATTTTTGTCGCAATCGATCAAGATAAAAAGTGGCAGAATCGTGAGCGTCCCCCTGGTTTCTACTCCAGTAGAGTTATGATTCCCGGGAACTTTTTAAATGAAGGGAATATTTTTGTTAACGCTGCAATGCGGACAATTTATCCTGATCTGCAGCAGTTTGTAGAAAGAAATGCAATTTCATTTGAAGTTGTAGAAATGACAAAAAATAATCCAACCCGGGCCGGTTATGTTAGAAATATACCCGGTTTAATTCGGCCAGCTTTCGAATGGCACACAGACTTCAGTTCTTGTTAAGTGACGTTAGATGGACATTTTGACGAGTTCAACGTTCTAGCTGTATCTATCAACCTGAAATATCGTAGAATAGGTCCTGGGGGAAACTTTCTGACCACAGAATCACCTTAAGGATTTTTTTGTTATATAATTCTAACTTGTTCGATTCAAGTAAAAACTTATTAGAAGATTTTGGAAATGAAATAAAATTCAATCTTCCAAATCATAAGGCATATTTAGTCAAAAAATTGTTAGATCAAACATGTATCCCAGATAGGAGATATGGTTCGTCTGTTATATCGAGTATTTACTTCGATACAAAAGAATGGCACTTTTTAAAAGAGAAGCTAAACAGTGACTTTCTAAAAGTCAAAGTCAGAATTCGTTGGTATATGGATATAAATGCCCATAAATGTATTGGTTCTTCTTTTACAGAAGTAAAATATAAAGTTGGCTATAAAAGAAAAAAGATGAGATTTCAATCAGAATATAGTTCTAACTGGTTGGCTAATGCTTCGCTTGAAAACAAAGTATTAATGAATACAAATCTGTTTTTGAAATCAAAAGGAATATTTATAGATTACACAGTATACCCTGTCTTTTTAATAAGATATAAAAGATATCGATACATCGAACCAATGACTGGTTCTAGAGTATGTCTTGATTATGATATATCCGTTCCTAAGGCTAATAGTATGATGTTGTTTAACTCTGTTGCAAACGTGGACTTAAATGCTGTATTTGAGTTAAAAGGAGAAGTAGATGCCTTACCAGATAGTTTACGTCTATTAACTAAAATAGGTTGTAAA
>JAAUYD010147650.1_pt1 | contig 10023 bp, 4 predicted proteins | sample 7278101 | NCBI WGS metagenome assembly JAAUYD01 (sample SAMN14350128, study PRJNA611818) | marine sediment metagenome | isolation source: surface marine sediment (0.6m) | place: French Polynesia: Moorea | collected 2018-08
ATTAAAAACCTCTCTTATCCAATAAGGGTTTTGAGACTTGCCCAACATCATGGTTTTGGAATTATCAACGTAATTACAATGGTTTCAGCACTTAATTCACATTAAACGTAAGTAATAAATATTTTGGCTCTCCCACCCATTTTTTCGTTCACCTGGTTTCACGAGCTTCAACCCAATTACCGAATAAGCGCGAAGCGTTTCCCAGTTGCGTTAACTTTTTGTAGCGAACCTCGAAGTCAGCGCAAGCTATCCCTTGACAATTAAGACAGTCGCTACATTTATTTTGCTAAGCCAGCGATATTATTTGTTGGCACATTTTTTATGGCTAATAACGGGACTTATTACTCTAGGGCGTGTTTTCAAACCCCTAAACCGGCAGTCGCTACAACAGGGGGAACCCCCGCAAAGCACTGCCTCGGCTACACAAGCATTAGACACAACCACAGCTTGGAGCAGAGTAGCCCACGATTAGGTGGGCTAAAACCTTGATTTTTCTTATTCCGCGCAGGCGGTGAGTCCAGTGCTGCGGGAGGGTTTCCCGAACCAGGCAACTGGCGTATAGCCCTAGCCTGCGGCAAGCCGCTGAGTCGCTTTCGCGACACGCTGCGCGGTAAGCGTTCGCGTCAGCGTGTCCGCTAGGACTCAGCTATGCCGTAGGCTTTACGCGTCTACGGGCATTCAAGAAAGGCGTAGTCTCTCCGGAGGAGATACCCGAAGGGACTTGGTACGTATAGCCGCAACCTTCTAAGGTGGACAGCAACTTTGAAAACACTCCCTAGTCTCTCATGGGAAAATTCCACAACCAAGTCATGAAAATAATTCCCTCACTCCTTCACTCCCTATTATTAAGCTAGGAGCCAATACGGAAACCCAACAAAGGTTTGATAATGTTGGGTTGCGTTCCTTAACTCAACTGTATTGCCTTAGATTTATCAGCGTAAAAATTCCGTAGCACTTAAACGAGCATTAGTCTGATTCGATTTAATTACCGGGATTAGATTGGCTCCAGAAGCCATAGTTTGGGGTTGGATTTGGTATCTATTACCCCAACCTCCATTGATATCTTCCCATCGCCGAGGAGGAGGTGTTGTTTTCCCGTCGGGTAAGGGTATTAATAGGGTCTGACTAGCTTGTACGTACTTTTCACCTTCATTAGTAAAACGAAGTAAAGGACCTTCTAATTCTTGGATTGTGGCTTGTTTAGTCACTGATGCTGATTCTTGTACACCTTGCACTCGACTGGAAGGATCGAAGATTGCGATAAATGTGACTCCACTGTCTGCAAGTAGTTGAGTATGCCCTTGATTGGCTTGCCAAACTTCTTGAAAGCTACCATCAGAGGCAACTTGTACCAGATTGAGTTGTGCTTCCCACTTTCCTTGTTTGACCTTTACATTTTGGCGAGCTAGGATCGATCTCTTTCTACCCTCCGGAGACTGTAAGGATTGATCCTGATCTATGGTATTTGGACGCAAATACCTGACTGCCGCGATTGTAATTTGACTGGATTCAGGTAAATTCGTACTACCAGAAATATTGTATACGTTGTTACTAGATACTGGCTGTACGGCTTGAATTTCTAGTTTGACATCTTGAGAATTATTTTTTACACAGCCAGAACTGCCTGCTAAGAGAATCAAAAAAATGATAGTTAAATAATTTTTCCATAAATTTTTAAGTAATTTCGACATTCTCAAAGGGTATAAAGAAAAAAACATGAGGAAAATACCTATTTAATTCAGCTTAAATCTATATAAACTATATTTTTACCTATTAATTCTAAAAATGGTGATATTCAACTAAATATTTATTTGTTTTTCATAACTTAATTGAGAATTTACCAGATTTGAAGATTAGTCGAATATACTTGATTTATTTGCTAAGGTTGCGACATAAAAGTAAACCCATACTTAAGTTAATTATTTAGAGAGGCTCATGAGCCACACAGTATCAGATTGTCATAAATTTACTCATCCATATAAGTTTCACAAGTTGTATTTGTGGCTTTGTGTTGCTTCACTTTCCTGTTTTTGGATAATGGCAACTGCCAAAGCAGCTTCTGCTCAAACAAGAACATCTGGCCAACCTGCTAATAGTTTTCGGATTGGCTTGGGTAGTATGTTACCCGTACCCAAATCACCCGCACCTAGCAGCAAAAAGAAACTTGATTGGCAACAAGTACCGCCACCACCGGGTGTAGAAGATGCAAATATTGCGGTGGCACCTGCAAACACTCCACTATCCAACGCTGGCAAGCAAATACCTGCTGCCGATTTTAACCAGCAAGAAAACTCTTTTATTCAGGAGCAATTAACTGGAAAAAAACAAAGACTAGCCACCGAACAACCCAGCAATAATCCCTTAATCGCTGCGGGGAACAATAATTCTGACTCGGGTTTAGGATTGTTTGGTCAGGCGAATAATCAACAGAATTCTGCTCCGGGAGTACCCACCTTTAATCAACTATTAAATTCCCCAGGACAAAGAAGAGTCAATAATCCAAGGAATACGGGGACACCTACTTTCAATCAAATGTTCAATGCTCAAGCACCTGGATTACCGCCCTTACCTGGTGCAAATCGAGTAAATACAGGTACAACTACGGGTACACCTACTTTTAATCAAATACTCAATAACCAAACAGCTCCAAATTCCTTTAACAATACCCAAGTCCAAGAGTTTGCAGCGCCCACATTCAATCAATCCCAAGTCGCACCACTACCACAATTGCCCAATAATAATGGTACGCAGTCCATAAATGGGAATTCTCCAACTGCGGTTCCAAACCCTAGGGTGCCAAAAGCAATTGATAGAAAAGGTTCCTTAATTTCTAGTAGCTCTTTGCGGGAACCTTATTTAAGGGTAGAGGGTGTGTATTTAACTCAAGGAGGTGATACCTCCGCACGGGCAAGACTTACAGGGGTATATCCTATTACTCCCCAAGTCTTATTTGGAGCAACGGTAGATGTTACCAGTGAAGATAACTCCTTTGATGATTCTCAGGGAGAAGGGATAAATATCAACGAACTATATTTTGCTACCTCCTTAACAGGACTACCTAATTTACGCTTTGTAGTTGGTCAGTTAGATTTAACATCTTATTTTGACCGCAACAGCTTTGCCAAAGATGGAGCCAGCCAATTTTTTAATCCTGTTTTTCAAACAAATCCGGCACTTTCATCTACAGGTATTGCGTCTCGTACTGGTCTTCTGGTTAACTGGAGTGTTACTGATAACATTGAAGCCAAAGGTGCAATATTTTCATCGTCGGATAAAATTAGTGACTTTTCCCTAGATGGATTTGCAGGAGAAATTGCTGTCCGTTACGGTAATGCGATTATTCGCGGTACTTATGCTTCCAATCGTGATTCTGGTAATAATGATAGTTTCCGGGAAAGTTTTAGTATTGCTCGGGGAGATAGTCAGTTTGGTACCTTAGAGGATGATCGAGAAGAAGCATATGGGATCAACGCTGAAGTGTTTATTCCCAACCTCAAATTAGGGCTTTTTGGACGTTATGGACGTTATGAGAACCGCGATTTGGGTAAGGGTGCCGATACTTATGTAATTGGAGCTAGTCTTTTGGATGTGTTTACACCTGACGATCGCTTAGGGTTAGCTTACGGCAGAGAATTATCCAACGAAAGTCTTAGTAGTGGAAAAAGCCCAGATGTGATGGAATTGTACTATGATTTTCAATTCCTCCCCAATTTGCGACTGGGTTTTACTGTCCAAGGACGGGATGAGTTTGAAGAAACAGTTGTCGGTATTAGGGTGAAATCAGAGTTTGATGTGACTCCAAGGGGGAGAAATTCTCGATGAGGCAAAGGCAAAAAGGCAAACAAAGTATTCGCTGTCCTCAGAGGGGAACGAAGCAAAAAAGTAGAAAGATAAAAAATATTTCTCTGTTTACTTTTTCATTTGTCCTTTTGACTTACCCAATTAATGTGCCAGCTTTGGGTCGCAATATTGCTACCGCCCAGGCACAGAAGTTACCTGGGGCAGTAAAAAAAGGTTTTGACTTATTAAAAAAAGGGCTAGTGAATGATGCGATCTCAGCCTTTAAAAAAGCTCTCAAAAATACACCCAGGTCTTTACAAGCTAGATTGGGTTTAGCTATTGCCTATCGACGGGCTGGTCGTCTGCCAGAAGCTTGGAGTGCCTATCAACGGGTGTTAGAGGTGGATGGCACTAACCAACTAGCCTTAAAATCCATTGGTTTGTTGGGTACTTATCGCCCTGAGTGGAATCTGAAGGGAATTGAGGCACTAACCACTTTGTTAAGGTTCAATCCTAGTGATGGAGAAGCTCGCGGTTTGCGGGCAACACTCTACTCCTACCAAGGTAAATTTGCAGAAGCGATCGCTGATTATCAAGTTGCCCTAAATAATAATCCCACCCCAGATACCATTGTGGGGGCAGCTCAAACCTACAGTTACACTGGTGATTTCCCTAAAGCTTTGGAATTGTTTAATCGTTACAAAGCTAGCGGTCAAAATATTCAGGGGTTTGCAGCTGTTGCCTATGGTCGTACTTTAAGGGAGACGGGTAATCCCGCCGCCGCCGTCCAGGTATTAGAGGCACAGTTGCAACGTTCTTCTGGTTTAAATGCAGTAGCAATTGAAACCCGTAAAGAATTAGCGATCGCCTACTTAGGAACTCAGCAACAGGCAAAAGCATTAGCAATTTTAGATCCCCTCAGAGGTCGTTCGGATACCCGATTACCCCTAGCTAGGGCACTCAATGAAATCCGTAAAAGCACTAATAACCCCCAGTTAACCCAAGAAGTCGGCAACCTTTACCGTCAGGCATTAGCAAATAACCCCAACCCTTCTTCCCAACTCCTAAAAGAAGCTGGGGATGTCTTTACTGGCTTACCTGGAGGAAAACAAACCGCACTGCAACTGTATCAACAGGCAGTGGCAAAATCACCCAATGACAAGGGTTTGTTGATTAAGCAGCTAGCTTTATCAAATAAACTGGGTTTGTTAACTAAAAATGCCCTCAAGCAGCGTTTATTCCCAATTTTCCAGAACTTACCCAATAACCCCGCCCAGTTGCAACCACTGGCATTAGGATTGGCAGACATTGACGATCCCGATCCAGAGTTGCTGCCTATTTATCAAAGTTTCTTACAAGCTAAAGTCAATTCTCCAGGGGTGAATGTGCCATTTCTGTATTTCCGAGTGGCACAAATTTATCTACGACTCAACGACATGACCAGTGCTAGACAAGCTCTGGCAGCTTATACAACTACTAGTCAAGGTAAAAAAGACCTTGCCCCCCAATTATTGGCAGCAGACATTGAACGTCGGGAAGGTAATTTCCAGGCAAGTGCCCAACGCTACCAAGCTTTACTGGGAACCAATCCGAGTAATGATATTGTCAATGCAGCTTGGCAAGGATTAGCAGGGGTACGCTTACAACAAAAGCGGTATCAAGAAGCATTAGCTGCTTACGACCAACTCCTGGCGCGCAATCCCCAAAATCAGAATATTCTATTGGGGCGTACTAGTATTGCTTATCAAGCCAAACTAATTTCCCAAGCACAAGCAGAAGCGGTGCTGAATAACTGGCTGGCAACCCAACCAGCAACTAATACCCCCCCGGAATTATTTAGCTTGGTAACAGCACTGCCAACTACACCCCAACGAGAGCCTCTGTATAATTACTTGGTTCAAGTTGACTCCAGTAATATTAGACTCCAACTACGCTTAGTACAGGCGATTTCCGAACGTAGCCCCGCACGAGCACGGGCCAAGGTGAAACGGTTGCTGGCTAATTTACCCAGAAATTCCAACACTGTCCAGTTGCAGGCTGAATTAGCTAGAGCAATTGGAGATTTTGACCGGGCTGGTCAAGCTTACGAGCGGATTTTAGCAACAGAACCAGATAATACAGATGCCTTAGCAGCTTTAGGGGGAATTCGCTTTGAACAGCGTCAATTTGAATCGGCACAGCAGGCATATACGGAAGTCGTGGAACTCAATCCCGATAATAAAGAAGCACGTCGAGCTTTAGCTGGTTTGAATGCGGTTATGGATAAACCTTTAGCAGCATTGGCACAGCTAGAACAACTACAACTGGAGCAGATGTCTCAAGGAACCACAGATGTGGAAATATCTCGGCAAATGCAACAGCTAAGAGAAGATTTTCTACTGCGCCGGGGTTTTCAACCCCCCTGGGAAAGCTATGAGCGGCGGGGAAAGGATTCAAAGTGAATTCCTAGATTACTAAGTAATAAGTAAGACATTTCAACTTCCTACCCCTTTCAGGGCAGCCGCGCTAACGGGAGAGAATTTAAGGGCGGGCAACAAGGCTTGATCTACTTCTGCCCTCTGCTTCCTGCCTCCTGCCTCTAGTTCTTAGAAAAATTTAGTTAACTGAAGTTAATAATCAAGAGCACTTTGGGAATAATAAATACGGAGATACTAATGTAGTTTTTATCAGTATTCTCTGATACCGTCTGCAAACAAGTTCATTCACCATGCGACACCTGGCAATCTTGGCAGCAATTGTTAGCGTTAGCCCAATTAGCCTATATGCCTGTGATGCAAATATTCCTATCTTTAACTCCCAATCCCCAAGTACTCCTACTCCCCTAGCTACGGCTACTCCATTAATAGATGGCAAAAATACATCAGTATTTTTAGCTAAATTACCTCCATCTATTCCCAACCGGGAGTTGCTTGCTGCTAGTTGGGAAAGTTACCGCCAACGCTTTATCCAAAGTGATGGGCGAGTAATTGATTATGAAGCTAGCGATCGCTCTACGAGTGAGGGGCAAGCTTATGCCATGCTTAGAGCTGTAATCATAGACGATCCTGTCACCTTTGACTTGACCTTAAACTGGGCAGAAAACAATCTCCTCCGACAAGAAAAAGGCAAACAAACAGATCGCTTGTGGGCTTGGAAATGGGGTCAGGATGTAGATGGAAAATGGGGCCCAATTGATAACAACTTTGCGAGTGATGGTGATATTGATGCGATCTTTGCCCTGATTTTGGCATCACGGCGTTGGAATCGGGTCAAATACTTGGAACTTGCTAAAACTAAACTGCAAGATTTGTGGAATTTATCCACAGCTCCAGGACCAGAAGGTAAACCATATTTACTACCAGGTCCCAAAGCCGCATTTATGCCCAATGCATCAACTTTACACCTCAATCCTTCTTATCTTGCTCCCTATGCTTTCCGGATATTTGCTCAGGTAGATCCAGAACGAGACTGGTTAAAGTTAGTAGACACTAGCTACCAAATCCTAGAAAAATCTTCCCAACTTTCCCAAGTTGGATTACCTAGTGACTGGGTAGCTTTAAATACTCAAACTGGAAAGTACCAAGTTCTATCACCCAATAGTAAAATTCAAACTCTGTATAGCTTTGATGCCTATCGGGTTTGGTGGCGGTTAGCTCTAGATGTTGCATGGTTCAATGCCAAACCAGCGCGGAGCTATCTCCAAACAGCCAGCCAACACTTGCAAAAACAATGGCAAGAACAGTCACAATTATCAGCTCGGATTGACCTCACGGGGAAAGCTTTAGTGGATTATGAAGCGACATCTCAGTATGCCATGATCTATGCTGCTTGGGTTTCCTTCAAACCACAGTTGGCACAGGAAATATTAGAGCAAAAAATATTACCTAAATACAATCAAGGAATTTGGGATGATAAGTCGGCTTATTATACTCAAAATCTAGCTTGGCTAGGTTTAATATCACCAAAAGTTGTAAACCGTAAATTATTGGATAAAAATTAGAATTAAATTCTTATTTTGTGTTTTTTGCATCAAATTTACATAATTATGTTTATTTATGAGTTATAAAAAAACATATTTGTTCCCAGTATTTTTGACCGTAAGTAAATAATAAAATTTACACTTCTGCTTTAAAACAATCTCTAAATTAACTATCTGTCCCATGAAGCTGTTGTTTCAACTTTCCCAACTTAATCGAAAAGCAGTTGCGATCGCTTTTTGCTTTCTATTGCTACCTAATCCCCTATCGAATGCGCGAGCAGAAGGTAAGCAAGATGAGCAAAATCAAGTAACTTTGTTGGCTCAAGCAACTGCAACAAATCGGAAAAATCAACAAAAAAGTGCTAAACAGCCAAAATTATTTACCCATAATCTAGAATTTAATCGCAGTCCCATTGTAGGTAATCGTTTGCGATTGCGGGGAGCTTATGCGGAAACCCGCCTAGGCTTTACCCGTCCCCGCAGTTGGAATGTGAAAACCTTAAAAGCCTTAATTCGTTTCCAACATTCCCCAGCCCTCTATGCTAACCGTTCTAGTCTGACAGTATTGGTGAACGACACTAGTATAGGCAGCATACCCCTCAATCGCAGAGAGTCGAAAGTAGGGCAAGTACTGTTAAATATTCCTGCCAAGCTAATCCAGGATTACAACGAAGTTAAAATCGTCGCCCAGCAAAATAACTCATCAGAAGGATGTAGTGACCCTGGTAGTCCGGAGCTGTGGACAGAGATTTTGCCTGATTCCAAGTTAATTTTCCAGTTTCAGCCCCGACCAATTGCTCTCAATTTTAGTCAGTATCCCTATCCTTTTCTTGACAAGCTGACCTTAGAACCGAACCGCATTGCCTACTTACAACCCAATCAAGTTAGTCCATCTTGGCTTACTGCTACTAGTCGTTTACAAACATCCTTTGGCAGATTGGCAGAATTCCGCCCCATTCAGACTAATTTAGTTTCCAACATTACTGATGTTAAAGATAATGATCGCCTGGTGATTGTTGGTACTCCCAGCGAACAACCATTTTTAGCGGATTTAAAATTACCAGTCAAAATAGTAGGCTCTCAAGTTCTCGACACCAATCAAAATCCCATACCAAGTGATCGCGGTATATTACTGATGACCACTACTAAAAATGGCGTACCAGTACTAGTGGTGACGGGAAATGGAGCTAAGGGTGTAGAAAAGGCTGCCCAATTTTTAAGTCAGCCCCAAGCTCAAAAAATGAGTACTGGTAAGGTGGTATTTATAGATCGAGTGCAAGAAGTATTTACCCCATCAGCCCGTAAATGGCCCCGTTATTTACCATCAGCAAATAGCTTTCAATTGAGGGATATCAAAACCCAGGTAAATGGAGAACCATTCTCTGATGTGACTGTCAGAGGTTCGGGAGCACCACCTATAGAAATTGATTTTCGAGCTTTACCTGATGACAGGTTTTTACGGGGTAGTTCCATGAACTTGGTGTATAGTTATGGACCCCAAGTCAATCCTAGAACTTCTGCTGTTGAAGTTCTTTTAGATGGAGTATTTATTGGTGGGGCGCGTCTGACATCAGAATCGGGAGAAACTCGGAAAAATCTCAAAGTAGATTTACCTGCTAATTTGATTAAGCCAAATTCCAAGTTGCAAGTGTTTTTCCGGATGAATTCTCGGGAGCCATTTGACAGACAAAATTGTACGGCTCCACCAGTGGAGCAATTAACAGGGACAGTACACGCTGACACCAACTTTGACTTAAAACGAGAAACTTCGGTACAACTCCCTGATCTGAAATTAATGCAATTTGGATTTCCTTTTGCCGCACCCCAGGATTTATCTAAAACCGCAGTGGTTTTACCATCAACTCCCACGGATACCGATATCTTGACCTTGTTTGCGTTGAGCGAACGTTTAGGAAGACTCAGTAAAGCTGATGCCGTAAAACTGGATGTTTATACTCCCGATTCTTTACCTAGTAATGTCAAGAACAGTGAACACTTAGTTGGCATTGGCACCTTAGACCAATTTCCCTTTCCAGAAGTATTTAATAAACCCCAGGGTTTTAAATTGAGTCAGGGATTTATCCGTTCCGCCACAGCAGCAGCAATTCAAACACCCCAAGACAAGCAAGGTGCAATCAAACAGGTGATTTCTCCGTGGAATAGCGATCGCGTCATCCTAGCTTTGACAGCCCAAACACCCACAGGTTTAGAAAGAGTCCGACAGGTTCTTAATCAAGACTCATGGTTTTTCCAACTTAAGAAAAATACTGTTTTGATTGATAGCA
>JAAUYD010064090.1_pt1 | contig 10021 bp, 7 predicted proteins | sample 7278101 | NCBI WGS metagenome assembly JAAUYD01 (sample SAMN14350128, study PRJNA611818) | marine sediment metagenome | isolation source: surface marine sediment (0.6m) | place: French Polynesia: Moorea | collected 2018-08
CACATCGTCGATCTCCCGGTCGCCGCCATCGCCCGCGGCACGATCGACGTCGGTCTGAACGCCGTGGTCATCACGTCTGCCGGTGTTCTGCTGCTGATCTACATGTTCGGGACCTTGTTTGGTGTCGGCATGGACAACACCTGGGTCGACGCGCTGCTCTACAAGAACATCTTCTGGTGGGGACTCGACCTGATCGCTGACGGTCTCGTCCTGATCTTCGTTGCCGGTACCTGGTACATCCTGGCGATGATGATCACGGGCAAAGACCTTTTCATGAAACACGTGGCACGCGCCGCGCTGTTCGTCGAGATGGTCGTTTCCTGGACCGTGTGGTCGCATCACCTGATGTCCGACCAGGGACAGTCGAACCTGCTGAAAGTCATGTCCGGCGAAATGGTCACGGCCCTCGAGCTTGTTACGCAGGGACTTGCTGTCTACATCACGCTGGTTACGCTGGCCAAAGCCAGACCCCTCAAGATGACGAACGAGCTGAAGTTCCTGCTCGGCGGACTGCTCGGCTTTATGCTGGCGGTACCCGCAGGCATCATCCAGGCCGACCTCGGCATGAACCGGATCCTGCACAACACGCAGTGGATTATCGGATCGCACGTGCACGTTGCCGTCCTCATCGGACTGACGATGACGCTTTATGCTGCTGTCTATCTCCTGCTGCCCATTCTTACGAACGGTGCGAAGCTCTGGAGCCAGAAGCTTGCAACCGCCCACTTCTGGTTGCACCTGGTCGGTGGCATCGGAATGGGTTCCTTCATGGGCATGGCGGGCATCGACGGCATGCTTCGACGGTCGATCTATGTCGACGGCGAGTATCAGACTTACATGTTGCTCGCCGGTATCTGCGGCGCCATGTTGCTGCTGGCGTTCGCGCTGTTCCTTTTCAACATCGTCATGACATTTGGCGTCAAGGGGCTAATCGGAATCTACTCGCCCGCCAAATCGGATACGAGCGACTGTGTGCCCGCTCCACAGGAGGCCTAGATGCAATACTTCCTGATCATTCTCGTATTGGTGTTGGCCGGAGTTGGAGCGCTGTTCCTCCTCGGAAAGAGTGACCTGCTCCTGGCGATTACGTTTATCGTCGTCATCGTAGGCTTCTTTTTCGGCGTCAGTCGAATCGCCAAGGAGAAGTAGGTATTGCGGGGCGCGCCTGGGTAAGAGCAACCCGCTCAGGCCGCGCCCCGTGCGATGTAGTCGTTGATCAGGTTCTCGTAGAGTTCCTGCTTGCCGCTTTTCTTCTCGGGTTCGCCGTTTTCAATCGCCAGGTCGCGCAGGTCGGACAGTGAGAGCTCGCCGTTCTCAAACCGCTTGCCGTTGCCGGAATCGAAGCTCACATAGCGTCCGTCTCGAAGCTCGCTCGAGCGGCGGTCGGCAAGGATGCGATCGGCGATGATGAGGCCTCGCGCGAAACAATCCATGCCGCCGATGTGGGCGATGAACATGTCGCTGAGATCGGTCGATTCGCGACGCACCTTGGCATCGAAATTGAGTCCACCACCACCAAGGCCGCCCATTCTCAGAACGACCATCATCGCATGAGCGGTATCGTAGATATCGGACGGAAACTGATCGGTGTCCCAGCCGTTCTGCGGATTACCCATGTTTGCGTCAATCGAGCCCAGTAGCCCGGCGTCCGCGGCCATCTGCAGGTCATGCGCGAATGTATGCCCTGCCAGCGTCGCATGGTTCGCCTCGACGTTCAGTTTGAAGTCGCCGTCCAGGCCGTGATGGCGAAGAAAACCGATAACTGTCTGCGCGTCAAAGTCGTATTGATGGTACATCGGTTCCATCGGCTTCGGCTCGATCAGGAAAGTTCCGTTGAAACCAATCGACCGGCCATACTCCCGAGCCTTGTCAAGGAACATCGCAAGATGCTCCAGCTCACGTTTCGTGTTCGTGTTCTGTAGGTACGCGTAACCCTCTCGACCACCCCAGAACACGTAGTTCTGACCGCCAAGCTCGACTGTTGCATCCAGAGCGGCTTTGACCTGCGATGCTGCGTAGGCGACGACGTTGAAATCGGGATTTGTGGACGCACCGTTCATGTAGCGCGGATTGGAGAAGAGATTCGCCGTTCCCCACAGCAACTGCATGCCCGTTTCCTCCTGGCGCACCTTCGCACTATCGACCATTGCCTGAATGTTCTGGTCCGACTCTGCGATAGACGCTCCCTCCCACGCCATATCGAAGTCGTGAAAACACCAGAACGGGACGTTCAGCTTCGTGAAAAACTCGAACGCCGCGTCCATTCGGTCTTGCGCCGTCCGAGCCTTGTCGGAATGCTGAGCCCACTCGGGCTCCCTGGTACCGGGTCCGAACGGGTCCGCACCAGTCGCACAAAAATTGTGCCAGTAACAAACCGCGAAGCGAAGATGCTCTTCCATCGTTTTGCCGCCGACCATTCGCTCACGATCGTATGCCTTGAAGGCCATCGGATTGTCGGACTCCGGTCCTTCGTATTGAATCTGATCAATGCCGGTGAAGTAGACCGTGTCACCTGTAAAGACTGTTCGGCTCATTCTTATTGCCTCTCTTGTTCAACTGTACAGGGCGGCGACTTTGTCCACTGCCCGCTGATATTCGTTGTATGTGTCGTTGTAGAAGTTGACGGCGGACGGACGAGGCTCGACGCAACGCTCGTCATCTCTGATCATATGCTCCCCAACCAGGGCGGGAAGTCCAACTACGTCGCCTTCGAGCATGGCCAAAGCCTGCAATGCAGCGCCAAATGCCGCACCTTCGTTGTTCTTCAGGACCGTGACCGGTGCGTCGAATACGTCTGCCACGACCTGCCGCCACGTATCGCTGTTGGTGCCCCCGCCAGTCAATACAATCTCAGATGCCGACACGCCCAGGGCTTTCATCTCGTCGAAGCCGAAGCGCAATGCATAGGTTGCGCCCTCGATAGCCGAACGAAACAGATTCGGCTGGGTCGTGTTGCGCCCATCAAGCCCCAGGACCACGCCCCGCGCATTCGGCAGGTTCGGCGTACGTTCGCCATTGAAAAACGGAACAGTCATCACGCCATTGGAGCCGCGCGGGGCCGCTTCAACCTGTGCCTCGAAGCTCGCAATATCGACGCCGACCATATTACGCATTAGTTCTGTGCTGACAGTACAGTTCATCGTGCACAGGAGTGGCAACCAGCCTCCAGTCGACGAACAGAAAGCGGCAATATTGCCCTTGGCGTCAATGATCGGTTCTTCTGCGAAGGCATAGACTGTACCTGAAGTCCCCAGGCTCACCGTGACAACGCCCGGCGTAACGTTGCCCGTGCCGATTGCACCCATCATGTTGTCGCCGCCGCCGATCGAGACAGGGACTCCAGGGGGAAGGCCCAGCTCATCTGCGATCGGCGGCAGCAACGTTCCAACTGTCTGGTTGTCTGTTGAGATATCGGGCAGGCAGTCCCGCAGGTCACGGTCCGGGTCGATCGCGCGAAGCATTTTTGTTGACCACTCGCGCTTGCGGACGTCCATGCATCCGGTTCCCGACGCGTCTCCGGCTTCCATGCGGCGCTCACCGGTGAGGTAGAAGTTGAGGTAATCGTGTGGGAGAAGGATGCAGTCCATTTGCGCGTAGCGACCGGGGTGAGCATCGCGAAACCAGCGGATCTTCGATGCCGTGTAGCCGGGCAGGATCGCGTTGCCAACTTCCGTTATGCATGCGTCGACACCCCCGAACGAATGCATGATCGTGTCGCATTCCGCGGCGGTCGACGTATCGCACCACAGCTTCACAGCGGCCAATACTTCGCCAGATTTATCAACGGGAACAAAACCGTGTTGTTGGCCCGACACGCCGATAGCCACCGCAGACTCGCGTACGCCCTTGCCGACCTGTTGCAGTGCCTGCTTTAGCGCATGCACCCACCAGTGTGCCTGCTGCTCAGCAACTCCGTCGTCGGTCTGGTAAAGATCGAGTGGGGCCGTTTCAACGGCCACGGACTGGCGGGCCTCAAAGTCGTAGAAGAGGACTTTGACGCTTTGCGTGCCCAAGTCTATTCCAAGGACTGTTGACATCGGGTGTTGAGCTCAGCAGCAAGTAGTGTAAACGTTTACATTCTAGGCCAAATCGATACCCAATGACAATTGCCATCTCCGGACGGCGTCGAAGATTACTAGAAATCAACTGGTTAGGGCGCTGAACTTGTAGGCTGTCAGCTGCCGATAACTGTCTCCCGCGGCCAGATGCGCGGAGGGAAAGCTTGGTTGGTTGGGTGCGTCGGGAAATCCCTGGGCTTCCAGACACAGTCCCTCGCGGCTTGCGAACGGTGTTGCCAGGTCGTCGCCCGTGTACACCTGCAGTCCGGGCTGTGTCGTATACAGGTCGAGCTGAAGATTGTTCAGGGGGTTTCGCAGCGTTGCCGCTCGCTGCAATTCGTCGCCGCGCCTGTTCAACGCGAAATTGTGATCGAAGACCCTGTCGCCTATGCGAGTCGGCGTACGGAGGTCGAACGAGCTCCCGGCTACACGCCGCGCCTCGCCGGTCGGCAGATTGCTTTCATCTACCGGCGTATAGGTATCGGAATTGACTTTGATTTCGAGCTCACCGACGCGCCCCCCGAGATTGAAATAGGCGTGGTTTGCCAGGCTGATGACTGTGTTTCTGTCGGTAATCGCTTGGAAACCGATAGCCAGGCAAAGGTCATTAACTAACTTATATGTAACGATAATCTCGCGGCGTCCGGGAAACCCGCCGACCCCGTCCGGAAGCACCGTTCGGCAAGTTACTCGCGCATCATCTCTTTCGTAATGCATGTCGAAGTACTGCCGGTGAAGACCGCTTTCACCACTGTGCAGACAGTGCCCGGTCGAGGTTTCATTTCTTTGCAGCGAATACTCACGCCCCCCCAATGCAAAGCGCCCGTTGCCGATGCGGTTGGCGTACGGGCCCACTGTTGAGCCGAGGAAGTACCGATCATCGAGGTAGTCCCGAACGTTGGGATAGGAAAGTATCGCGTCAACCGGACCACTCTGTGTCGGCACCTTGATGGACGCGATGGCGGCGCCGAGGCTGAGGATTGCGACACTCAGTCCGTCCGGAGCCTCTATCGTGGCGGATTTCAGATCTTCGGTTTTCTGAATGAGCTCCATACCAATCAAGTTTGTTCGAGGTCGATTGATCGCTCGATTGTAAACGTTTACAATTCAGCTTTCATCCCGGATGCGAGCTACCGTTGACTGACGTTCTCAACCATACTGTTTCTCAGCAAGAAGCTGACCAAGCAGAGGACATGCCGAACGTATCCATTAAGGAGGTCGCGCGACTCGCCAATGTATCGATCGCGACGGTTTCCAGAAGCATCAACAACCCGGAGAAGGTCACCGAAAAGACGCGGCTCAAGGTCCAGGATGCGATTGCAAAGACCGGGTACTCACCGAACAAGCTGGCTCAGAGCTTCCGTCGGGGTCGTACGAACATGGTTATGGTCGTGCTCCCTTCGGTCGGCGACCCGTTCTTCACGGCGGTGATGAAGGGCATCCGCGCTGCCGCCAGGAACAAGGGATACTCGGTCGTCATCGAAGAAACACAACTCAATACGCTGACTGCCGACGAGATCGGCGCGATACTCGTTTCGAACCAGACTGATGGCATTATCCTGTTGGCCAGCGTGTCGCCGTTCGGCACGGAGATTTCTTCCGCCAAGAGCCACCGCCAATTGCCGATCGTCATTGGCTGCGAGACCATTTCGCCCGAGTTGGCCGATTTCCCAAGCGTACACATTGACAATATCGCTGCGGCCAAGGAGGCAACCAACTACCTCATATCGCAAGGTCACAAACGCATCGCAATGATATATGGCCAGGAATCGTCGCTACTTACGAAAGACCGCGAACTTGGCTACCGTGCCGCGATGAAGCAGGCGAAACTCCCGATAAAAGACGGGTGGGTCGTCGAAGGCGAACTCACAATATCCGGCGCGCGCAAAGCCACCCGCAACCTCATGAATCACAGCAATCGCCCGACGGCTATATTCTGCGCTAATGACGAGATGGCTATCGGCTGCCTGCATGAGGTAAAGTCCGCGGGCTTGAGCGTGCCCGAAGACATATCGGTCATCGGCTTTGATGATATTCGTTATGCCGAAGTTACCGATCCCCCTCTGACGACAATCAGCCAGCCCGCAGAGGAAATAGGCGAACGTGTGATGTATCGGCTTTGCCGACGCATCGATGCAGGCAATGGCACCAGCAGCGCGCCCGAGATCGTGCCCCACAAACTCGTGATCAGACAGTCGGTCGCGAAACCGGCGAACTAGTAACCGTCTCTGCCTTCGTACCTGAAGAAATCAAAGTCAGCGTGCTTGCGCCGGCCCGTCACGTCATTGCAACTCATGCCGACGAAGGCGCCCGTAAATTGCTCGCCGCCTTCGATGCCGGCCTCGTCTGACAGCAAGCTTTGATCGAGCGTGACAGGGATTTCCTTCCATTCCTCACCATCATTGGACCATGCGAACACGAGCCGGTCATGATCCACTGATGCACGTAGCCATATCAATTGACCCTCAGGAAGACGAATTCTCCTGTCCTGAATCGGAAACGTTACAGCCGAAGTCAAATCCGCCTCACAGCTCATGATGCCGATGTGCTTACCGATCTCGTCGTCCGTTGAAATGTAGAGATAGTGAAACTTGCAGGAATTGTAGTAACAGATCAGTCCTGCCATTTGCTGAAAACTGTCCGGTTCGAAGTCAACGGCAGTACTCGCCTCGAAGACGAAGTCCGTCTGTCGCCTGGCGATCAGCGCCTGATGGTAAAGGCTGCCGGGTGACTCCATCCCGTACAGGCGCAGCCTCCCCGGGGTGTCACGAAGACTAAGAAAACGCTCTGGATATGGCGTGCGTAACCATTGGTAAACGCTGTCGAGTTCATCCGACTCGAAGTCGTCATGCTGCGTCACAACCACGGGCTCGGCTGCCGGCAGCGAGGGTGCTTCGATCTCCGGTTCAGGCAGGTGCCCACCGTTTTGCAGACGGAACCAGCCGTCATCGGTTTTCTTCAGACGCTGAAGCGCGGTCTCGCGGCCCAGGGGACACCGGCGTGTACCGTCGAGCGGTCGACCGCAGAGGTGCACGAGGACAAACTCGCCGTCCGCGACCTCGACGAAGTCGGCATGCCCGTTACGTTGCAACGGCCAGTCAGGGTCATCTTTCGCAGTGACGACCGGACCCGAAGGGTCTGCCTCGTAAGGGCCTTCAACGGACCTCGAGCGTGCCACAGTCACCGCGTGGCCGTATCCTGTGCCACCTTCCGCAGTCATCAGGTAATAGTAGTCATCGTACTTGTAGAGATGCGGGCCTTCGGTGAAATCCAGCTCCGTTCCGGGGAAAATGTGTTTCGGCCTGCCCAGCAATTCGTGCGTCCTGGGGCATAGCTCCTGTAACACGATGCCGTAGAAAAAGGACCTGTCCGGGCGATGATCCCAGACCATGTTGGTGTACCACTTACGCCCGTCGTCATCATGAAACAACGAGGGATCGAAGCCGCTGGAATTGAGATAAGTCGGATCAGACCATTGTCCGTCAATCGTGGTACAGGTCGTGAAGTAGTTGTGCGTGTCCTTGAAGTTGCCGTCAAAACGTCGCACATCGGTATAGCAGAGCCAGAACAGACCGTCTGCGTGGCTGAGGCAAGGTGCCCAGATGCCGCACGAATCCGGCTCACCGCGCATATCCAGCATATTCGGTCTGTTCAGTGGGCGAGCGACCAGGCGCCAGTTCTCAAGGTCTGTAGAATGATAAATCTGGATGCCGGGGTACCACTCAAAGGTCGACACGGCGATGTAGTAATCTGAATCCACCCGACAGATTGACGGGTCCGGATTGAATCCGCGCAGAATAGGGTTCCTGATCTTACGGCGCGACATTGATTCGCTTCTCCCCGCCACCGGCTTTCAGTGTTGACCTTGCCGCATTCAATTCTGCATAAGCCTTGCCACTGTCCTTCATCGTGCGATCCTGGGTATCGAAGTCCATGTGTACGAGTCCGAAACGCTTCGAGTAGCCTTCATTCCATTCGAAATTATCCAGCAGCGTCCAGCAAATGTATCCGCGAACGTCGATGCCAGACTCGATCATCTCGGCAATAACCTGCAGATGACGTTGGATATATTCGACGCGCTCAGGATCGTGCACCGTATCGCCAACGCGCTTGTCTCTGAACGCGGCGCCATTTTCCGAAATGTACAGGGGTGGCAAATCATACTCGCGTTGCAGAATTGAGCAGACTTCTCGTAGCCCCTCAGGATAGATTTCCCATCCCATGTCCGTTGTCGGGAACTCACTACCAGCCAGGAATTCCGGAAAGCCATCCTCACCGTGCTTCACCAGGCTACGGGTGTAGTAGTTCCACCCGAGGTAGTCACTCGGCTCTGCGATAGTTTCCAGATCGCCTTGCTTTACATGTCCGGCGACCAGGGGCACAAATTCTCGCGGATATTCGCCGCTCAGTATCGGTCCCGCGAAGCGGTGAATCTGCTCTGACTCGAAAAGCTCTGCCGCCTTCACGTCGGATTTCGAGTCGGACACAGGATATGTGGGGCCGCCGTTCAGAACGATACCAAGATCTGCGTGGGGCGCGTGATCGCGCAAAGCTTGCATGGCGAGACCGTGCGCCAGCAACAGGTGATGCGTCGCGGCTATGGCGGCTGAGTTGTCGCGCAGGCCGGGCGCGTGAATACCTGAACGGTGGCCCAGGTAGGCGATGCACCACGGTTCATTTATCGTCGTGTAGAAGTCGACATTGGCCCCAAGTCCGATGGCAACCGCTTTCGCGAACTCCGCAAACCGATAAGCGGTCATGCGGTCTCGCCAGCCTCCTTTGTCCTCGAGGTACTGGGGTAGATCCCAGTGGTGCAAGGTTACCATCGGGCGAATCCCGTGACGGCGAAGCTCCTCGGCAAGTTGCCTGTAGAACGTCATCCCCTTCTCATTCACGACTCCGGAGTCGTCGGGAATGACGCGCGACCAGCTGATCGAAAAACGGTAGACGTCGACTCCCAGTTCGACGAGCAAAGCGACATCATCGGCCCAGCGATAATAGTGGTCGCACGCCACGTCACCGGACGAACGGTCGGCTATCGTCCCGGGCCTGCGGCAGAAAGTGTCCCAGACCGAATCCGTGCGTCCGTCGGCCAACGCAGCACCTTCAATCTGGTAAGCCGCAGTGCCAATACCGAGTACAAACTCGCGTGTCATGAGCGCTTGTAGCGCAGCTGGGTTAAACGACAGCGGTGGTTCCATTGATCGAATCCAGTGTTTCCGCGGAAATCGGCGGGATGACTTGAAGCGCATATTGTAAACGTTTACAGTAGAATATGAAACAAGAGTCAAGATTCAGCAAGTGCTTAATAATCAGAGAGATATGGTGAGATGAGTAATCGACCGGAATGGACCACTTTTTTGATCTCAGGGGCGTTCTTACTGGCCGCCGGATGTGGTCCGGATGGCGCCGCCGATACAGGTGTAACCACCGATGCCGATGAGCCGCAGCCGCCGGCCGAGAAGCTACTGATCATCGGGCAGGATCTAAGCGCAGTTCGCGGCTACATGAGTAGCGATTGCTGCCTGAAACCTGATGGGCTCACCGCATACCTCGACTTCTACGACATCTTGAAACCGGCCGACTTTGGTGGCCTGGGCATCGATAGCGCGGGCGAGCAGCTCGATTTCGAGCTTTCCTGGGGCGCTGGTCCCAATAGCGCGTTCCTTACAGCAACTGGTTTTGGCGTCAGTGACATTGCCATCGGACTGTCCATTACCGAAAACGAGCATCCCGGAGGCCTGCAGAGGATTATTGACGGCGAACACGATGACGAGATCAGGCAACTGGCGAAGTTCGCGACAATGGTCGAGGGTCGCGTCTATTTGCGCATCGGCTACGAGTTCGACGGCGCCTGGAATCACGGTTACTGGAACCCGGATGTCTACATCGGCGCATACAGACGCATAGTCGATGTACTGCGGGAAGAAGGCGCCGACAATGTCGAGTATGTCCTCCAGGCA
>JAAUYD010221142.1_pt1 | contig 10020 bp, 11 predicted proteins | sample 7278101 | NCBI WGS metagenome assembly JAAUYD01 (sample SAMN14350128, study PRJNA611818) | marine sediment metagenome | isolation source: surface marine sediment (0.6m) | place: French Polynesia: Moorea | collected 2018-08
AGAAGATCCAGAATTTGAAACCTTCTACACCAAAAACATCCTATTAAACGAAGGTCTCCGTGCTTGGATGGCACCTCAAGACCAACCCCACGAAAACTTAACATTCCCAGAGGAGGTACTACCACGTGGTAACGCTCTCTAATTCCCCCATTAGCGGCGGCAGAGATTTTGAATCAACAGGTTTTGCTTGGTGGTCAGGTAACGCCCGCTTAATCGAACTATCCGGTAAACTTCTAGGCGCGCACGTCGCTCACGCAGGTTTAATCGTATTCTGGGCAGGTGCAATGACTTTATTTGAAGTCGCTCACTATGTTCCAGAGAAGCCCATGTACGAGCAGGGAATGATTTTAATCCCTCACATGGCTACTTTAGGTTGGGGTGTCGGCCCTGGCGGTGAAGTAATCGATCTATTCCCATATTTTGTGGTTGGCGTACTTCACTTAATCTCTTCTGCAGTATTAGGTCTTGGTGGTATTTACCACGCAGTTAGAGGCCCTGAAACTCTAGAAGAATACTCTTCTTTCTTCGGTTACGACTGGAAAGACAAGAACCAAATGACCAACATCATTGGTTACCACCTAATTATCTTAGGATGTGGAGCTTTCTTGTTGGTATTCAAAGCAATGTTCTTCGGTGGCGTTTACGACACCTGGGCACCAGGCGGTGGTGACGTTCGCGTCATTACTAACCCCACCCTCAACCCTGTTGTTATCTTCGGTTATCTTTTAGGTTCTCCCTTCGGTGGAGAGGGCTGGATGATCGGCGTAAACAACATGGAAGATATTATCGGCGGTCACATTTGGGTCGGTATTCTTTGTATCGGTGGCGGTATCTGGCACATCTTCACTAAGCCTTTCGGTTGGGTACGTCGTGCTTTCGTATGGTCTGGCGAAGCTTACCTTTCCTACAGCTTAGGTGCTTTGTCCTTAATGGCTTTCATCGCTACTTGCTTCGTTTGGTTTAACAACACTGCTTATCCCAGCGAATTCTACGGCCCTACTAACGCTGAAGCTTCTCAAGCACAAGCTTTCACCTTCTTGGTTCGCGACCAACAATTAGGTGCTAACATTGCAACTTCTCAAGGCCCTACTGGTCTTGGTAAATACTTAATGCGCTCTCCTACTGGAGAAATCATCTTCGGTGGTGAAACTATGCGTTTCTGGGACTTCCGCGGCCCTTGGCTCGAACCCATGCGCGGCCCTAACGGTCTCGATTTAGACAAACTCAGAAATGACGTTCAGCCTTGGCAAATTCGTCGTGCTTCTGAGTACATGACTCACGCTCCTAACGGTTCTATCAACTCTGTTGGTGGTATCATTACCGAGCCTAACTCCTTCAACTTCGTTAACCTACGTCAGTGGTTAGCAGGTTCTCACTTCGTACTTTGCTTCTTCTTCCTAGTCGGTCACTTATGGCATGCAGGTCGTGCTAGAGCGGCTGCTGGTGGATTTGAAAAAGGTATCGATCGCGAGACAGAACCAGTATTAGCTATGCCAGACCTAGACTAATCTTGTGATTAGTTTCTAGACTGGAACGATCGAAATAGCTAAATGAAACGAAGGCTCTTGCTAAATTTAGCAAGAGCCTTTTAAAGATCGAATTTAATTAACTCAAAAAATGATTAGTATTAAAGAAAAAAAACTTTATGAATCAATCCAGCCTAGAATATATTTCCGCTCAATTAGAAAGTCCAAATTCAAAAGATCGTCTTTTAGCTCTGGTCGATCTTAGAGAAGTACCAGCTTCAGATGCCGTTCCCTTGATTAAAAAAGTTTTATACGATGAAGTTTTACCAGTGCGATCGATGGCTGTGTTTGCTTTAGGAGTGAAACAAACCGAAGAATGCTATCCAATTTTAGTAAAATTATTAGAAACCGATCCCGACTATGGTATTCGTGCTGATGCTGCTGGTGCTTTAGGTTATCTCGGCGATATTAGGGCTTTTGAGCCTTTAGTGAGAGCTTTTTACGAAGATACTCAATGGTTAGTTCGTTTTAGTGCTGCGGTTTCTTTAGGTAATTTACAAGATAGTCGGGCTAAAGAAGTATTGTTAAAAGCTCTAGAAAGTGAAGAAACTATCTTACAGCAAGCCGCGATCGCCGCTTTGGGGGAAATTAAAGCCGTCGATGCTGTCGATGAGATTCTTAAGTTTGCCGATCGCGATGACTGGTTAATTCGTCAAAGATTGGCGGAAGCTTTAGGAAATTTACAAACACCAAAAAGTATTGCCGCGCTAAAATTTCTAGCTAAAGATAGCCATTCTCAAGTATCTCAAGCTGCGGCTATTTCTTTAAAACGCTTAGAAGGTTAAACTTAGAGATCGAACAATTCAATTAAGATGAGTTTAATATTTGTTTATGGATATAAAAGAATTTCTCAAACAAAGTGCAGGTAAATGGTTTTCTCAACGCACTAGGTACGATTTAAATGGAGAAAAAGCTGAGAATAATAAATCAGATCTAGTTATTGAAATTCTTTCTGAAGGTAATCCAGAATTAGTTCAATTTTGTCAACAGAATCAGCTCGATCCTCAATTAATTATCTTAGGAAAAAAAATAAGTTGGGATAATTCTGTAGACTGGGGCAAAACTAAAGATCTCGGCTCGGCTATCGTCTTTTTTTTACTAGATTCTGCAGACTTAAATCGAGGGAAAATAATGCGATCGGACAATTCTCAACCACCGCAATTTATTCCCGGCCGCTACCTTTTTGGCGAGGACGAAGCTTTAACTTTAATAGTAGAAACAGAAACTTTTTCTTTTGAGGAAAGGATTTGGTTTGCTAGCCCTAATTTGCGCTTGCGAACTACTGTATTGAAAAATGATAATGAAGCGAGTAAGACTACTTTTTACTCTGAAATTCGTCGAGTTAGTTAATTTAAAATAATAGAGAACTATATTTGATTTTCTAAGTATTTTAATCGGTCAATTGCTTTTTGCAATTCTCGATATTCATTAATTTTGTCTTGTTGAAAGTCAAATTTTAAACTAGTTTTAAAATCCTCGATTACTTCTTCGATCGGCTTCTGCATTTTTAGGGCTAATAACAATTAATTTATTGTAATCTTCACCCCTTAAAACATCACGCCCCGATCGCGGCACTTTATGAAATAAAATAAAATATCTTAGTGTTTAAATTAATTCTAAACAAAATCCCCTCGAAAATAAGGGGACAATATTTTTTATTTAGTTGTCTTATTGCTTTAAGACTTCACAGCGCAAACGCCGTTAAAAGACCAACGCAATAAAATAGTTCCTATTACTAATTTAGTTACTTCTAAAATCCAGTAAACTCCGTGGAAAGAAACCATCGCATCTGGCATAATATAACTGGGTTCAAAAAGAGTAAATTGCATTCCCAAGGCACTCATTTGCGGGGTTAAAAAGTAGGTGTAAGTTAAAGCGATCGCCAATAACAAGCCAGATAAGATTAGCGAGAAAGATTCTGTTTTTAGTGGAGAATTTGAAATAAAATGATTGCGGCGAATTATTAAAAGACAAGTCAAAATCGAAGCAGCAGAAAATAATTCAATTCGGTTAAAAATGCCAAAAATTAAGTAACCAGCACTAGCAAAATCAGAGCTGTTCATCATACCAGCAGCAGATAAACTCGGTAAAACGATAAAATCGATCGTCATGCTGGCACTCAGCCAGAACCCTAAGACGTACATAACGATACTCGACCAGTTAATCGATCTTAAACTATTGTTTGAGACAACATTATTCATATCACTCTTTGATTTCTATCTAATAATTAGTTTAACTAATATTTTGTAGCGAAACTATCAAAAAATATAAATTTTTTTGTTTTGCCCGATCTACTGAAAATACAGTTAACTTTTATTAAAAAATGTATATATTCAATAATTTATTTAGATCGATTTGATGTTTTACAAGGGATTAATACTTAACTTGCTGATAGTAATTTTGAATTTCGGAAATAGAAAAAAGAGCTTTAAATTTAAGTCCTTTAGACTGATAAAAACTAGCTCCACCTTGTTCGCGATCGACTAAAGCAATAATTTCTTCGACTTGATAGCCTGCATCTTGCAAGCGTTCTACAGCTAACATCGCCGATCGCCCCGTAGTTACTACATCTTCAAGCACTACCACTTTAGCACCAGCAGTCAGTTCCGGCCCCTCAATATAAGCTCTCGTTCCGTGACCTTTAGCCTCTTTGCGAACAATTAAAGCTGGAATTGGGCGATTTTCATAAGCTGAAACCACACTAACAGCAGTGACGATCGGATCTGCTCCCAGAGTCAAGCCAGCCACAGCATCAGTCCCTTCAGGTAAAATAGCAAACAATAGACGACCCACGGCCAAAGCCCCGTTTGCATTTAATGTTACTTGTTTACCATTAATATAATAAGAACTGCGCTGTCCAGAAGAAAGAATAAAATCTCCTTCTTGATAAGCTAAATTAACAAATAAATCTAAAAGTAATTGAGATAGAGAATCGGAGTCGAGAGACTTAAGCGAATTGTTATTAAATTTATTATCTTTCATGGGTGAAGTGTAGTTGTGTTTACTTGACCGATAACGGTTATTAAGCAAATATGCAGTTAAAGATCGACCGAAAGAGTGCTTAGTTTGAATTATGTCAAATAAATTGACCGCTTTGATAAAGATTTTGGTTATCAGTGCTGCTGGTGTATTTGCTTTACAACCTTTGTCCGCAAATGCAGCAAAAATAAATTCTCAACCAACATTACTAAACAGTTCTCCTGAGACAGCAGCAATTAAAGATCGAGAGATTTTGCTCGCACAAAATCAACCTGATTATCAATTTCCCTTCTTCCTATCTTTACCAGAAGCTTCTCAAAGACTATTTTTCCATCATTCTGGAACTACGCTAGACAATTGGAAGTTTCTGCGCCAAGTCAATTTTATTTTAGGAATAGGCAGCTTTCCTGAAGGAACTTATCCAGAAAATCAAATTTATCGCGATGCCGATTTAGTTGATATTTTTTATCGCGATACTCTCGCTCAACAAACCTTAAGCGATCCTACCATCCGAACTCGCGATTTACCCAACCCTTTCAGCGATTCCTTATTTGAATATCCCGGTTGTGTCAGTTTTGGCCCTCCTATTTGTGGAGAAGTCAGACCCGGAAAACCAGTCGGTAAATAAAAGATAAATAGCTTATTTGTTTAATTTTTATCGCTAAAGTTCGCACTTTCGTGTGATTAAGTCAAAAAATTAGTAATTAAAAGTAGGTTAAATCTACTTTTAATTATTATTTGTTGATTTTTACCAGACGGTGATTTGGGATTGTAATCCAGGGTGCAGGAGTTGAACCTGCCTAGGGCGAATTATGAGTTCGCTGCCTCAACCGCTCGGCCAACCCTGGTCAAGAACAATGCTTTCATTATAAGCTTAAAAATTCCTTTGACGATCGCCAAAGCTGACAATTTAAAGGAAAATAACAGAAATATATCATCTCATCTCAATTTTGTTTAGAGTCACTACGTTTAGGTGAAGATAGGCAAGAGGCAACAGGGAATAGGCAAGAGGGGCAAAAGAGGAGAATCGAACTGTAGGATTATTTTGGGGAATTGGTATTATTTTAAAGCGATTGTTATATTTTTAAGTCAAAAGCAAAATACTTTGATAATCAAAATCCCTGTTGCTGAGTAAAATAAGGCAATAGGATCGCAAAGCTAAAACAACTGCAAAAAGAGCCAAAGATTGATGAAGTTTAATTTGACGATAGTGTTAACTTTAATGTTGCTAGGAAGCGTTTTAGGCGCAAGTAGTGCCACTGCATGGTGGGCATTCACTCTCGGTTACAAAGCTCTCCAAGGAGTTACTCAGCCCGATTTAACTCCAGCAAATTTCCTAGCGCAAAGCAAACAAGTCGGACAAAAAGAAAGCAGCAGAAAAATTATTCCCGAAAGAGAAATTATAGTCAAAGTTTACGATTACATTCACAAACAAGGTGGAAATGTTGGAGGATTAGGACAAAAGCAAAGCAGACAAGATCGCAACTATCAAAATGCATTGCTCCAGAAAGAAACAAAATCTTTTCCTATCGTCGCAGCAGATAGCAAAGTCAAAATGGCAATAATCAATGCTGTTTTAGAATCTGGTTCTTTAGTGCTGAACGTTACTCTAGAAAACGAAGGAAAATCGCCAGTTAATTTTCTTTACAGCTTTTTAGATATTGTTGACGATCGTGGTAGAGCTATTGGAGCAATTACTGAAGGTTTACCCGGAAAATTACCAGCTAACGGAGAAAAATATTCAGGAAGAATTACAATACCAAAAACTTTATTGTACAATTCAAAAACAATTAACTTAATTTTGACAGATTATCCCGATCAAAAACTAAAATTGAAAATTTCACAAATTCCAGTATTTTTAGGGCAAATTAACGGTGAAGTAAGATGAATTAGCCCCTACCTCACCAATCTGATTAGTAAAGCTAGCAAAACAGTTGCCAAGTAAATCGATTTTAAATCGAGAAGTTTTAAAAGTTAAGTTTATTGTGCTACATATAAATTCGCTCAAATCCTGCCCGAAGCCAAAAATTCACATCAAGACAGAGAATAGATTGAGAAGAAAACTATTAAATTTATCTTTTTATTCTCGTCAGACAAGCTACGATTTGAAGTTTGTAAAAATTTGTTTGACAAAAGATCTATTGAGTGTTGAAACCTCTCTCATTTTATGACTGGTCGAGATATACTGTTGCGCTTGCTATCGGTGCTGTTGCTGATCGGACTGAATGCTTTTTTTGTTGCGGCTGAATTTTCAATCGTTTCAGTAAGAAGATCCCGGATCGCTCAGTTAGTAGAAGCAGGAGACGTACAGGCACAAACAGTACAATCATTACAACAGAGTATAGAAAGATTATTATCTACTACCCAGCTCGGAATAACCTTATCTAGCTTGGCTTTAGGCTGGATTGGAGAAAGTGCTTTAGCAACAAGGATTGCAAAATTAATCGCCAACTTGGATTTATCCATTGATATTAATCTCGCGATCGCCCACTTAATTTCCATTCCGATCGCTTTTTTCTGTCTGGCCTATTTGCAAATAGTTTTAGGGGAACTTTGTCCGAAATCGATCGCCCTATTACACTCAGAACAAGTAGCTCGATTTTTGGGAAGACCGATCGCCGCTAGCAGTCGTATATTTGCACCGATCGAATGGGTCTTAAACCGCTCTACTCGTTTAATTTTAAACATTTTTGGCATTAAGTATAGTCCTGGAGGTTGGTACAATCGAGTCACTCCAGAAGAATTACAACTAATCGTCACAACCGAACGCGAAAGCACTGGAATGCCAACCACCAGCAGAGAACTGCTCAAGAATGTTTTTGAATTTAGCGAAGTGGTGGCAAATCAAGTGATGATCCCGCGTACCGATCTAAATGCGATCGCTTACGATGCTACTTTTGAGAATTTATTAAACGAAGTTGCAACTACGGGAAACTGCTGCTATCCTGCGATCGGCGATTCTCTCGACGATATTCGCGGTATAGTTGACTATAAAGATTTAGCCTTACCCTTAGCTACAGGTAAATTAGAGCGAACCACTTCAATTGAGTCTTGGGTCAAACCAATTCGCTTTGTCAGCGAATCTACTCTTTTAAGCGAACTTTTACCATCAATGCAGCGAGACCGACAAAAAATGGTAGTTATTGTCGATGAATTTGGAGGGACTGCTGGATTGATTATTTTAGAAGATTTAATAAATATTCTAGTCGGTGAAAATCCACCAAAACAAAATTCAGCAACATTTGGTTTTACTACCATAGATGAAAATACATTTCTTGTTTCGGCTCAAATGAATTTGGAACAACTCAATGAGCTATTAGATCTCGATTTGCCTTTGACAGATCGATATCAAACTCTTGGAGGATTTCTAGTAGATAGGTTACAGAAAATACCGACTACAGGTGAAAGTTTGCAATATCAAGATCTAGATTTAACCGTAGTTCAAACTATCGGCCCTCGTTTATATAAAATTCGCATCGCTCGTCAAGAAAATAATCCCAATTACAATAATAAAAACGCTACCTTAAGCGATCGAATTTCAGAAATCACTCAAGAAGAAAAAACAGCTCAAATTAAGAATTTAGATAGCGATCTCGATTAATTGAACCGATTTTAAAATTAATACTGATAATTTTTGCCCCGTGAATTAGTATTTAATGCTACATTTTCCTCAATAACTTAAATTGATTTTTTCAAAAATTTACCATTAAATAAACTGTGTTACCATCTGTATGGTTTCTAGTCAGCTTAATTACTAAAGCGATCGCAGATCGGAATTAGCAGAGTGTAGGGGAGCAAGAAATATCAGATGAATGAAATATATAAAAAAGCTAAATTAGCACGCCAAACACCAGATCCGCTCCGAATTGGCGTAATTGGAGTTGGAAATATGGGTCAACATCACAGCCGGGTTCTCAGCTTGCTCAAAGACGTACAATTAGTAGGAGTGGCAGATGTAAACGTCGAGCGAGGTCTCGATATTGCGGCGAAATACCAAGTTCGTTTTTTTGAAAATTATCTCGAACTCTTACCCTATGTAGATGCAGTCTGTATTGCCGTTCCCACCAGACTTCATTATCAAGTGGGAATGGATTGCTTTGCAGCAGGAGTGCATACTTTAATCGAAAAACCGATCGCCGCCAATATTACCGAAGCAGAATCTTTAGTAAATGCTGCAGTCGAATCAAATTGTATCCTTCAAGTCGGGCATATCGAACGTTTTAACCCAGCTTTTCAAGAATTATTAAAAGTATTAAAAACTGAAGAATTATTAGCTTTAGAAGCCCATCGGATGAGTCCTTATTCCGATCGGGCTAATGATGTATCTGTAGTTCTAGATTTGATGATTCACGATATCGATCTTTTATTAGAATTAGCAGGTACTCCCATCATTAAATTAACAGCTAGCGGCAGTAGCGCGTCTTCTGATTCTGGTTATCTAGATTACGTAACCGCTACTTTAGGATTTGCTAATGGTTTAGTGGCAACTTTAACCGCAAGTAAGATAACTCACTGCAAAATTCGTCGCATTGTCGCTCATTGTAAAAATTGTTTGACAGAAGCAGATTTTCTTAACAATGAAATCTTGATTCACCGACAAACAACTGCTAACTGTACTACCGATTACGGACAAGTGCTGTATCGTCAAGACGGTTTGATTGAAAAAGTTTACACCAGCAATATTGACAAATTATATGCAGAATTAGAACATTTTGTAAATTGCGTTCGCGGAGGAACGAAACCCTCCGTTGGTGGAGAACAAGCTTTGAAAGCACTTCGCTTGGCTAGTTTGGTCGAGCAAATCGCCCTTGACGGTCAAGTTTGGAAATCTAATTCAGAGGCTCGAGATCTTTTGTTGGATGGCAATAAAATTAGTGTTAATTAATTAACAATTTAAAGATCGTTTCAATTGTTTTCAAAATTAAGTTCCATGTTGTTCGATCGCTGGATGTTTTGCTTTAATTTTAGATTCGAGCGATCGAAGTTCCTTTTCAAAACGAGCGACTCAGAAAGTGATGATAGATACTTTAAACTTAAAATAATTGCGATCGACATTACTATCTATTTAGATTCAAAAAATAGCCAATCTTTTTCAACCAAATCTTAATAATATTTTATTAGGCTAAATTATAGTTTTTATGTTATTCGTTGATATTAGAAACCCTTAAAATTTTCAATTATGACAGATTTGAATCGCGGCATCATGAAATTTGATGGTGCTGACAAACCAATTATCGTTGCTATTTCTGCATTTTTAGTTTTAGGCAGCATTACGGCATTAGTTATTTGGGCTTTAAGATCCGCTTACGTTGTTGGTTAATATTTTTAAAACTTATTGCGAGCGGGCGTATCCATCTCTATCAATTGATTAAGAGATTGATGCGCTGTCCTTATTGTTCGCCTCCAAAAAAGATCTTGAAAAAAGACTTGCCATTAGCAAAAATATCTGCTAACATAGTTACCTGTGACGTAAATGGGTCGATGCCCGAGTGGTTAATGGGAACGGACTGTAAAT
>JAAUYD010307451.1_pt1 | contig 10020 bp, 6 predicted proteins | sample 7278101 | NCBI WGS metagenome assembly JAAUYD01 (sample SAMN14350128, study PRJNA611818) | marine sediment metagenome | isolation source: surface marine sediment (0.6m) | place: French Polynesia: Moorea | collected 2018-08
AGGGTCCTTATAATCATCGTTGCTATTCCCGCAAAACATCGAGTGTCGTGATCTCTCAGGGACAACGGTGTGATGCAGCTCACAGTGTAGAGAGAGGCGATCAGCTTTTGCATTTCAAAGACTGTGAACTCGGCCGGCAGCGTGCCCCAATAGGTGTCCTACAATCTTCGATTGGAGCATCTATTTTCCGCGCTAGGGGAAAAGGCATGACGATTCGAATCGCCTGCGTATTGTTGCTGCTGACGGCGTGCACGTCATCAGCTGACTACGAGATCAGCAAAACGCTGCATGTCTCGGCGGAGCGGCTGGCCGAAATCCAGGAAAGGCCGTACGTCAAACGTTACCGTAGTGGTGGAGGTCCCGCGGCACGGCTTGCCGGCCTTGATAAGGACCCCTGGCCCGACGGTATCCTGTTCATGGACTATGGTCCCTACCTGAAAGAACTGGGATTCGCCAAACGCCAGATGCTCGTTGAGATAGACGGCAAATCGGCGCAGGACATCTTCTACGATCGCTGGAAAACAAAGCGCATCAGGCGCCCGGCCGGTTTTCACGCAGATCATTACAAGGACCTGATTCGTTACCTGTTCGACAAGGAACCGGGCGAACGAATCGTAGTGAAGATGTACCTCAACGTGCCAACGTCCCACACCGAAATCGGCGCGTACACGCCGGAGGTAGAATACTGGCAAATCGTGCTCGACGCTCCGTCGCCCTCTAAGTAATCGGGCTGCCTCCTTAAGATCCGCCTGTCCGCAGCTCACTGAAGCGTGTAGCGCCGGCAGAGTCAATCACCGCCGGAACAAGCCTCGACCGCGAGTTTGCGCGCGACATTATTGTCCTGAAGTTTGCGAAGACATCCATAGGTCCGAACCGCATCGCTGGTGCCGCGGCAGAGCTCGAACGCATCTTCTCGGGACAACGCAGGAAGTCGTGGATCACGGGCGCCGCGCATCGCGATGCCGAAGCATCTTGGCGGTTCTGCGGCATCGCGCGTGCCTGCGCAAAGCTGTTTGACTCTGGCTGCGTCCCACCAGTCTCTTTCTGCACTATCCCTTTGGGCGCTTCTATGGACCAACCGAAGGCATTTGGTTTCGGCGTTCGTGCCGTTCTCGCCGCCCGCTGCCTGACGTTCTGCGAGTTCACGTCGTCGCGCCTCTTCACGCTCTGCGCGCCGACGCTCCTCAAGCTCACGTTGCCGCGCTTCTTCCCGCGCTGCGCGCTCACGCTCCGCAATCTGGCGCTGCCGCGCCTCTTCACGCTCTGCGCGCCGACGCTCCTCGATCTCGCGTTGCCGCGCTTCTTCCTGTTCAATTAAGGAGTACAGGTCTCGATCGAGTTGTGCGAGTTTTCTGGTTCTCGGTATATCGCTCTTCGCATCGCTAAACTGGATTGCGCGGACGTGTGCCACCATCGAGGTTCCGGCGATAGCGCGTCCAAGCTCATTGCCACTGCCGGTCTCATTGCATCGATTCGGAGTGCTGGCCTGCACCTGGTACTGTCGGCCGCGAACGATGACCCAGTGCTCGCAGAGCTGGCCGTTACCCATGTTCCATTGGTTGAAAACTACGATAATCGTATTGTTGTCTGCCCTGACAAGGGAATTAACGGGTAAATTGCTTCCCCGGGCCAGGTTCGATGGCTCGAATCCGTTGCCGCTGATCAAGGCGACTTGCTGCGCCAAAGCTGAAGACCACGGCAACACCAGAAGAACAATCAGAGGCAGGGCGATATTGTGCGGACCTAAAGTCTTGATGATCATGAAATTGCCTCCGGTTGGTGAGTCATGGACACGTTGTCTCTATTCTGACTGCTTCCTGCATACCCTCCATGATGGACATCTGCTTGTCCTTGCTGACGGTCATAGCCTGCAGGCTAGCCTGTTGTCGGTCGATATCCCTTACACAAGCATAGGTTCCCGCCAACAGTGCTTCGACCGTCGTCCGTCTGTCGGGGACCTTGATACTGGTGAGCAGTTCTATGGCTTTCTGCCACTCACCGCGTTCGATGTGGATACGTGCCACGGTAATGTGATGATGCTCGGGCATTTCCAGATTGTGCGACAGATAGACGGCCTCTCCGGATTGCCAGGCACTTTCCGCCCGCGCGAGCAGTTCGGTCTTGGCTGACCCGGTGGATACTGCGGCTTGTCGCGACAGCACATACGACAGATTCTGTCGCGACTGTGCTTCCAGCCTTGTGTCGGTTTCATCGATGCCGCGACCCTCGATACGCTCGATCGCGCGATTGAACTGCCGTTCGGCGACGTCGTAGTTGTGCAATGAGGCCTCCGCGTCGCCGCGGTTGTACCAAAGGTACGCACATGCCCGTAACTCCGGATTCTGCCCACACTCGGCCTCTGCCGTGTCGAACGTTGCTATCGCATCGACGTGGTGTCCATCCTTTGTCTGCAGCCAACCCAGATTGTTTGCGGCGTGGATATAGCTCATGTTTGTGATGCCGCCAATTTCACTTTCCGATTCCCGCATTGACTGCTCAAACCATGCTGCGGCGTCATCCGAGCGACCCAGCGCGAGGTCCGTGTTGCCGAGATAGAAAAGCACGGACGCGCGAATGTCCTTCAATGCGCTTACGTCATCTGCATCAATTTGAACTTCGTCGATCGTACCGAGCGCCTGCCGGAATTTGACGCGCGCCAGCTCGAGATCGGATGTGTCCGTGGCGCCATGGAATGCCCGATAGCCATCGAGAAAGCGGGGCAGAGCCTTGCCCAGAACTACGATGCTGCCATTGAGGTCGTCGACTTCCTTGAGCGAGACGACTCCGACAACCTTCGATGGAGCCCGCTGCAAAACGGCTTGCGTGCCGACGAACGTAAGATGGGCGGCGATATGCGGCACGGCGTCGTCGCGGTCCAGAATCGTACCCCATAAAACGACAGCGGCACCGCTCGTCTCGCCGAATCGCCTAGCTTCGCGATGGCCGTTGTCGCCGGACAGCCATGGAAGGGCACGGGACGCGAATCCAACTCGCCGCGGCAGGCGCATCGCCAGGTCCGGCAGCTCGACGCCATCGGTAATCTGCCGATCTGCCTGCAAGAAGTCGAGCAGTTCATCTTGCACCTCATTGTCGGGATCGTTCTCCAGGCGCGACGCAAGCACGCCGGCTAGCTCCGGGAACTCCGGTATGCTGTAGACCGCCGACCATCCCAGGCCCCAGCCTGCGCCGAAGATGATCAGTATGACGAGCCACCCTGCGGCGTGTCGACGATTGGCAGCGGAGCGCGCTCGGCCGCCGACAAATAGCCATCGGCGAATCAACATCCAGAGCAGCCACGGCATTGCAAGCGCCGCACCCCACAGCCACGCTTCGCCGGTGCTGAACAGGTTTCTCGCCCAAGTGATCCAGGCAACCGCGCCGATCGCCGCCAGTCCCAGGACAATTGCCAGGTCCCATCGGTCCAGCGGCTTGACTGTGCCTGGGACGATTCCGGTTAGCCATTCGACAACTCTGTCGACGTCCGCGATCGCCGCGTCGGGATGTATTACCGGCGAATGCAGGTCCGGCAGTTCGTAGAGCGACTCCGGCAAATCGGAGGTACTCGGCATAACAGCGTTGTCGACGCGCACTGGCACGACGCGAAGCCCGAGCTGCAGGGCGGTTTCGACTTCGAAACGCACCGCATTGTCGGGGTCGCGCAAGCGTTCAGCTATGCCGGGATCAAGTACGAGCAGGAGCGAATCACAGCGTGACAGTGTGGCGCGGACAGTCGTTCTCCAGGACCGGCCCACTTCCATCGCGTGTTTTGTGACGTCGAGGAATACGCCTTGCTCGCCGAGTACCTGCGTCAGGCATTGGCAGAGGTTAACGGCGTGCGCCTGTCCGCCGTCCCGCCTGTAGCTGACGAATACTTTACGTGCACGAAATCGTTGCTCGTTCATCGAAACGCGTAGCTCTTTTGCCCGGGCGTACCGACACGCGGTCGTTTCATTTAAGTCTAGCACCGGCCCGGAAAAGATCGACGTCAACCGATGTATCATTCGGAAACCGCCTGCCCGGATTTCAGGAGCATCCTCGTGCCGCGAATCATCTTGTTATTCATTCTCTTTGTCCCGGCCATCGTCGTCGCAGACAACCACGCCGACGCCGAGCTGCGCGCCGTCACCCATGAAGACGTCTGGACGATGCGGCGGCTCGGCGAGCCGGTAGCGAGCCCCGACGGCAAATGGGTGATCGTGCCCGTGACGGAACCTTCCTACGACGATGACAACATTGTCAGCGACCTGTGGCTGGTCGATGCGGATGGCGATCGCGAACCGCGACGCCTCACGGCATCGAGCGGTTCGGAAGATGGCGTGGCCTGGAGCCCGGACAGCACGCGCATTGCGTTCAGCGCCAAGCGCGGCGAAGAGGACGAACCGAGCCAGATCTACGTCATGGACATGACGTTGCCGGGCGAGGCGCAGCAGATCACCTCACTCTCCACGGGCGCATCGGGACCGAAGTGGAGCCCGGACGGTAAGCGCCTTGCGTTCGAGAGCCGCGTCTACCCGGGCGCGATGACGGACCAGGAGAACGCCGAAGAAAAGGAATCGCGCGAAGAGCGCGACTACAACGTATCGACGTACGAGATCTTTCCGATCCGGCAATGGAATCGCTGGCGCGACGATCTCGAGACGCACGTCTTCATACAGGATGCCGAGCACGGGGCGGAGGCCAAGGACCTGATGGCGGGGACGGACTTCGTGGCCGAGCCAGGGTTTGCCGGCGTCCCGTCGCTCTCGGGTGAGAGTCTCCATCCCGTGTGGACACCCGACGGTCAGGCGATAGTGATTTCCGCGACCGTGAACATCGATGGCAGTGCGCACAGTGAGACGCACTATCACCTGTATCGCGTTCCGGACAGTGGTGGCGAGCCGGAAGCGCTCACGAGCGGCGATGAGTGGAGCTGCCATACGGCGACGTTCTCCCCGGACGGCAACTCGCTCTACTGCATGTACGATCCGTCGACGGAATACGTGTACAACCTGGCCGAGATCGCGCGCTTCGACTGGCCAAAGAATGGCGAGGCCGGCGACTTCGATGCCGAGCCAACGCTCCTCACCGACGGCTTCGACCGACCGGTGTTCGATATGGCCGTGAGCCGCAACGGCAGTCGTATCTACTTCACGGCGGCGGACGAGGGCAGGGTGCGCTTGTTCAGCGTCGCGACCAACGGGCGGGGCGGCGTCGAAGCGCTGAACCGCGAGAGCGGCGGCGTCTACGCAGCGCCCCAGGTGGCAGGCAATACGCTGGTCGCACGCTGGGAAGATGCGACGCAGCCGGCCGAAGTCGTCCGTATAAACACGCGCAACGGTGAACACGAGCGTCTGACGGCTTTCAACGTCGAGCGCGCCGCCGTCCTCGACCGGCGTCCGTTTCTCGAGTTCTCGTTCGAGAGTGAGCAGGGCCGGCGCGTTCAGAGCTTCGTTGCCCTGCCGCCGGACTTTGAAGAGAACAAGAAATACCCCGTCGTTACGTTCATTCACGGCGGCCCGCACTCATCGTCACAGGATCGCGATCACGTTCGCTGGAGTCCGCATCTCATCGCAGCAGCAGGCTACGTCGTTGTCATGACCGACTACACGGGCTCGATCGGCTACGGCGTCGAGTTTGCGCGGGCAATCCAGGGCGACCCGTTGGAGACACCGGGCGAGGAGATCGTCGCGGCGCTGGACGAGGCCATCAGGCTATATCCGTTCATCGATGCCGATCGCCAGGCCGCGGCCGGGGCAAGTTACGGCGGGCACCTCGTCAACTGGCTGCTGGGTACGACCACGCGTTTCAAGACGATGGTCAGTCATGCAGGGCTCATCGACATGGAAGGGCAGTGGTCGTCGAGTGACGTGATTCATCATCGCGAGATCAACGCGGGCGGTCCGCCGTGGGGCGACAGCCCGATCTGGGATGAGCAGAGCCCTTCGTCTTTCGCCGATAACTTCCAGACGCCGATCCTGTTCACGATCGGCGAGAAGGATTTCCGCGTACCGATCAACCAGACGATTGCGGCATGGAGTTACGTGCAGCGCAAACAGGTTCCCGGGCGGCTGCTCGTTTTTCACGACGCGGACCACTGGATCATGAAGGGCGCGGAGGCGCAGTACTACTGGGAAGAAGTCCACCGGTGGCTGGCTGAATACCTGGCCGAATAATTCTATGGGATGAGTTCGGGATGCATGAGATTTGCGTGCATCAGGTGAGCATCGTCGTGCTAAGTTGTGCAACCAGAGCAACGGCTGCCCGGGTAACTTGTTGTTGAATAACATCAGAGTCAAACGCATACCTTTTCGGTTTCGTCTTCAAGAGGTTTGACGATGGCAAAAGTCTTCGTAAGTTACCGACGTGGCGGCGCCAGCCAGCAGACCTACAGACTTACCGACGAGCTGAAGCGTCGCGTTGGCGAGGAGAACCTGTTTCTCGACGTTGATTCGATCGCGCCGGGCGAACCTTTTGCTGTCGCGATAGACAGGGCAATCAGAGCGAGCGACGTGGTTCTTGTCATTATCGGACCCAGATGGCTGAAGCTTGCCCACCAAGACGGGACACGCCGCATCGACGATCCGGATGACCACCTGAGAATCGAAATCGAAACGGCGCTGAACTCAGGCGTCAAAGTCATTCCGGTGCTCGTCAACGGCGCTGTTATGCCGCAGCGTTCGGAACTCCCTGAATCCATTGACCGGTTGTCCGGCCTTCATGCGCAATCGCTTATCGATACGCACTGGGCTCACGACGTCGATCATCTCATTGCGCATATCGATCCGACGCCCATCAAACCCAAAAGCGACTCCCGCTGGAGTTCACCGGCGATCGCCAGTCTCGTCATATTCATCTTTACGATCATCAATCTGGCCGTCCTGGATGAGACAGATGAGCTCGATCACGATGCATGGGTTGGTGCCGGTACCATCGCCGCCGTTGGACTGGCGCTCGCGGTGTATGCGCTCCGCAAGCTTGGTGAGCACGATTCGAAGAGCAAGACGATGGCGATCATCAGCGCAACGCTCAACGGGTTTGTCGTGTTAGCTGCAATTGGCGAGGCGTTCTTTCCGGACGCTTAAGCGGAAATCAATCAGCGGTTCCGAGCCAAACTGAGGCTCGACGCGACGGCGGCACGGTTCGGCCGAAGCCGTCGCTAGATGCCCATACCGTCACGCAACTGGGACAACTCGTCGCGCAAACCGCGCTCCAGGTCCTGAATCTTCTTGTACTCCAGGCAACGCTGACCTTTGACATCAAACTGAAGCGCTTCCAGGTCGTCCACGACAAGCACAGTCGGGACGTCGCAACCCCATGCATACCCGACTTCAAGATAGACGTTGGAGTTTGCTGTTGAGAGGTCGGCCACAACCAGAGTAGAGGACTTGATTCTCCTCTTTACCTGCGCCAATACCTCGCCGGTAAAGGCTTTCTCATCGGCACGTTCGCATACGAAACCCGCTGCTCTTACGGCATTGCTTATGCCGTAGTGGTATACGTCATCCATCGATTCGTCGAATGGCATCGCGACGAACACATGTGGCTTGGCATCAGACGAGTAGCCGGCACCGCGCAGCCGGGCGCCCGTATGTTCTTCTTCCTGCTCATCGGCGTACCCGCGGTCCTGAGAGATACGGCCACGAGGCATAAGCTCGTTCAACGTTTCGGACAGTCGCTTCGCCCGGATAGCGTTTCGCTCGATGATCGTGATTCGTTGAAGACTCTGCGGAAACCTTCCTTCCGAGATTGCGTCCATCAGACCCGCGATTTCGGCTTCAAATGCCTCGATTTCGTCAAGACCGAAGCCGGCCCCGTGCAGGGTAAGCCCCAGGTGGCTAATATCGGGCGTATCTTCGAGGGCGCTCAGCACCATTCGCGAAAACTCCCTGATCTGCTGGTACCTGAAGTCTTCGAGCGGCGCTACACCGCAGATGAGTACCTTGCTGGCCATGGCGTGACCGTGCGAGTTAGCGATCACGACCTTTCCGGGTAAAGGCTTCAGTGCGTCAATATCGAGTTCTGCTTCTGCAAAACGCCTCGCGATCGCGAGGTCCAGGCCGTAGAACGTCTGAGCGTACTTCAGCGCGAGCACGTCGACGCGGTATTTCAGCGCATCGCCTTCTTCGACGCGTATTTCGATTCCGTTCTTCATCTGTTCAGTCGGGTCACGTGTTCAAAAGCATCTTCATGAGGTTGGGTAAGCCGGCACCCTGATGATAACGATCACGGCCCAGGTCATTGCAGTTTTTCAACAGAATCTCTTTCACCTCATCCGGGCGCCCGATGAATTCTCGTCTGACCGAGAGAAAGGCGGCGAGCATGCCGGACACATGAGGACATGCCATGCTCGTACCGCTGGCGGCAAGATACAGGTCGCGTCCGGAGGGTCGCATCGCAGCATTGGCCGAGCGAATTCGTTCGCCCGGTGCAACGACATCCGGTTTCAGCCTGCCGTCGGCCGTGGGCCCTCGCGACGAAAAATAGGAAATGCCGTAGAGGTGCGGCTTGTCCGCGTTGACGGAACCGACGGCTATGCAGTCGTCGAGATTGGCCGGATCGCCAATGGATATCTGGGTATTAAGGTTGGTCTCGCCAAAGTTGGTCTGCACTCGCACCTGACCCTCGTTCCCGGCCGCCACGCACACCAGCACGCCCTGCCGCCAGATGTCGCGAAGCTCCTGGCAAATCGGCGTGTAGCCGCAGCCGTAAACGGTCGCGTCGAACGGCCCGCCCAGGCTTAGGTTGGCGCCGTAGATTCTTAAGCCAGTGCCCGTATCGTTGCGGCGGTAGATGTCGTCAATAGCCTTGATGATCCAGGCATCCTCGCCAAAACCGTTGTCGTCGAGGACTTTGTAGACCAACAGCCTCGTGCGCGGCGCGATACCGCGCATGCGCCGACCGTTCTCATCGTCAGCTTCCCCGGCGATGATGCCCGCAACGTGCGTACCGTGGCCGTCACGGTCTGCATCGCCAGCCGATGTAATTGGAACCGGCGCGGGATCCGCGGTCGTGCAATTCAGTACCTCAATGATGGTGTCGTTGCCGGCGAAGTGCGGATGGTCGAAGCGTGCGCCGGTATCGAGAACCGCCCACGTGATGTCCGCACCCTCCGCGCCGTAGCTTGCGCGGGCGGCGTCGACTTTTATTGGCGCAAGCGAGCGCGAAATCAGCTTCTGTTTTTCCGCACTTCGCCACACGGCGTAGACATTGAGTTCCGCCGGCCTGCAGGCCAGCGTCTGGATCTCATCGCTCGTTAACCTTGCAGACACAAATTTGCGCAGCGGCATTACCCTTGCGGCCTCTTCCGCGTCATCGGGATCGGCGCCTTCCAGCGCCGCGCGCTCCCGGACCTCTTTTCGAACGCTATCCGCCAGTGACTCGATGCGCCCGGTCAGCGATGCGAGCGTCTCCGGTTGCGCCTTCTCGCGCTTCGCGAGTTCGCCGTAGGTTTCTCCCAGCGCGTAGTAGCCGGGGTGCAACGCCTCGATCAGCACCGGCTGGCGAACGCCGACACCGGCAAAGCCTTCCGCAACGTCTCGTGCGACGACGAATCGGCCGGCAGAGTCGAATCCGTACGCGTGATGAATTACCGAGCGCACCGTATTGTTGGCCAGGTAGCCCACCGACGAATGCGGATTGAAGCGCAACAGGTCTTTCGTGCGGTCGTTGACGACCATGTGGTCGGTGATCGTTCCTCGGGGCTCGAAGTCCGATTTGAGACCGGCATCCAACGCAACAGGGTCCAGCCGATCGGCGAAGTTGTGCCAGGAGCGCACGTCCTCGGGGATTTCAAGTGCGAAGCCGCTCTCCTCAATCAGGTCCTGTACCTCGCGAATGCCAAGCGGTGAGCCCATGGTGGCAAAGAGCTCGACTTCGGCTCGCCTGGACAACTCGCTCAACACCTCGAACGCGACAATGGTGCCCTGGCTGTGCGAGACCAGCACGAATGGCTGGCCTGATGTCGGGAGCTGCTCGATCAGGCGCTGCTTGATTCGCTTGCGCACGTTCTGGTCAAAGAAATAGGCGGCCGTATCCTTGACG